>OCQB01003093.1_pt1 | contig 10206 bp, 9 predicted proteins | sample 1538631 | NCBI WGS metagenome assembly OCQB01 (sample SAMN04571713, study PRJEB22368) | human gut metagenome | biome: human gut; material: stool | host: Homo sapiens | place: Luxembourg | collected 2012-10-19 | reverse complement strand
ACGCGCGCATATTTTAGAAGGTTTTGTTATTGCTCTGGATAATATCGATGAAGTTATCCGAATCATTCGTGCTTCTAAAACTGATGCTGAAGCTAAAGAAACCTTAATGCAAACCTTCTCATTATCAGAGAAACAAAGCGAAGCAATTTTAGAAATGAAATTGCGTCGTTTGACCGGTTTGGAACGCGAAAAGATTGAACAAGAATTAGCTGAACTTCGCGAAAAGATTGAATACTACAAGCGTGTTTTATCGGATAAGAATTTGGTAAAGCAAATCATTAAAGACGAACTGTTGGAAATTAAAGATAAGTACAACACGAAACGTCTTACTAAGATTACTGACGAAGCAAAAGAGCTCGATGTTGAAGATCTTATTGCTGAAGAAGAAGTAGCCGTTACCGTAACCAAGGCAGGTTATGTTAAGCGCTTACCTGTTGCTACGTATCGTCAGCAGAAGCGTGGTGGTAAGGGAATGCAGGGAGTTAACTTAAAAGAAAGTGACTTCGTAGAGCATCTCTTTATTTCTTCTACACATGCATATATGTTGTTCTTCTCATCGTTTGGTAAAGTTTATCGCTTGAAAGCATATGAGATTCCTGAGGCTTCTCGCCATGCTCGTGGTACCGCGATAGTAAACTTACTGCCTTTAGAAAAGGGTGAAACCATTGCGGCAGTTATTGCAACGAAGGATTTCCCTGAAGATGAATACCTTATGTTTGCTACTGCTTCCGGTATGGTAAAGAAAACTTCCATGAAACTATACGACCGCACTCGTCGTGATGGTTTGATCGCTATTAACTTAAAAGAAGATGACAAGCTTATTTCTGTAAAGCGTGTTGCTGAAGGCGAAAAAGTTGTTATGGTATCTTCCGCAGGTAAAGCAATCATGTGGGACGAATCAGAAGTACGTGCAATGGGTCGCGATACTATGGGTGTACGTGGTATGACGGTTAACGCTGATGCTCGCGTCCTTGGTATGGAAATTACTCATCCCGGTAGTGATTTATTCGTAATTACTGAACTGGGATATGGAAAACGTACTCCTGTTTCTGAATATCCAGAACATCACCGTGGTGGACAAGGTGTTTACACTATTACTATGACACCAAAGAAGGGTTTGCTTGCTGCAATGAAGGTGGTAGATCCTACTGATGAAATTATGATCATCACTGAAGAAGGTGTTGTGGTACGTACGGCAGTTTCAGGGGTATCTCAGCTTGGTCGTTCTACCCAGGGTGTTCATGTTATGAACGTGGCAGACAAAGACAAAGTAACTGCAGTTGCTATTGCTACTTCGAATGATAAAAAATCAGCGAAGACTCATGAGAACAAAGATCAAATGAATCTTCTTGATCAGGAGTAGTTCCTACCACAAACTAAAAAACATCGTCGTATGTTTCCCGTGAAACAGGTAAGTATTTCGAAAAGAGATTCTTACCTGTTTCTTTTTTTAGGAAGCGTTATGTTTTCTGCAATAAGTAAAAACTAACAAGTATTCTCTCTGAAGCTAGTAAGAATTCCTTAAACCTTCCGAGATAATCTTGATAGATATTTAAATAAGAGCCAAGAAGTAACACCTTGTTTAAAGCAAAGAATTCTTACTGATTCAAGAAGTCATCCGGATTTAAATTTGAGACAAATTCATGAAACTTTTCTAAGTCTTCTTCTTCATTATTTTGAGTTAATTGATAAGGAAAAGAAGCCTTCTCAAAAACAGAATCCATAACATAGATAGTGGCATTTTGTTTTAAGGCAAGCGCTATAGCATCACTGGGACGAGCATCTAATTCGATAAGATGTCCGTGCTGGCGCAAAGTAAGGGTTGCATAAAACGTAGACCCTTTTACTTCGGTAATTATCACATGATCAACATAGGCATCTAAACTTGAAATAGCATTGATAAACAAATCATGAGTTAAAGGCCTTGGAAGACGGATATCTTCGAGTGCTAATCCAATTTGAGCAGCTTCAGGTAATCCTATCCAAATAGGAATAAACCGATGGTCTATTTCGGCAACGTCATTAGTGGGCTTATTAGCGGTAAGAACCAAGATTGAAGGGCTAGCATCTTGGGACATTATTAACGTTTCCACTTTGACGGAAATCATAAAACCTCCCTTAACGCTATGAATATGCTTTAAGAATACCACGTCAAAAATAAAGAAGAGAATTTACAAGATTAATAAATTACTATTTACCTGGGATTTTAGTAAATATATAAAATATTTTAAAAAAATTTCTAATTTTTGCTTGACCGAACTAGGGGAAGGTAGTAAATTATTCGAGCGCGATTTTTCGGGCCCATAGCTCAGCTGGTTAGAGCGCACGCCTGATAAGCGTGAGGTCAGCAGTTCAAGTCTGCTTGGGCCCACCATTATTTTACGGATAAGCGCTCCACCGTGAGCCGAGTTAGCCGATGGAGCGCTTATTATAAAAATCGCATATATGGGGCATTAGCTCAGCTGGGAGAGCGCGGGCTTTGCAAGCCTGAGGTCAGGGGTTCGATCCCCCTATGCTCCACCAAGTATCCAAGGTCGTTCGCAAGAGCGGCCTTTTTTTACGTATGAAACAAAGCAACCACGTTTCGTTTGAGAAAGAAGAAACTATATGAAACAAGAAAACATTCGTAACGTTGCTATTATCGCGCATGTTGACCATGGCAAAACTACCTTGGTTGACCGACTCCTGTATACCGCAGGTGTATTCCGTGAAAATCAAGAAGTTGCAGAGCGTGTCCTTGACTCTAATGATCAGGAACGTGAACGCGGTATTACTATTTTGTCTAAGAATATTTCTATCACTTACAAAGATATCAAGATCAATGTTATTGACACGCCAGGTCACGCAGACTTCGGTGGTGAAGTTGAACGCGTATTAAATATGGCCGATGGTGCTCTTCTTATTGTAGATGCATTCGAAGGTCCTATGCCTCAGACTCGCTTTGTTCTTGAAAAGGCACTTTCGCTTGGCCTTCGCATTGTTGTAGTAATTAACAAAATTGACCGTCCTGGCTCTCGCCCCGAAGAAGTTGTTGATGAAGTCTTCGATCTTATGGTTGAACTTAACGCTTCGGATGAACAGTTGGACTTCCCTATTATTTATGCGAGTGCTGTTAATGGATATGCGCGCTATGAAGTAGAAGACAGTAATATGAATATGGTTCCTTTACTGGAAACTATCTTAAAAGAAATTCCTGCTCCTGATTGTGAACCTAATGGACCTGTTGCACTGCAGATTTGCACCGTTGATCATTCAAGTTTCGTAGGTCGAATTGGTGTGGGTCGTCTTCATTCAGGTACGATGCATAAAAACGAACCAGTACTGGTAATTAAAAACGATGGCACTCGTTATAACACCCTTATTAAACAGGTATTTACCTTTGAAGAATTAGGTAAAAAAGAAGTGCCTGAAGCAACAGCCGGTGACATTATTGCAGTTGTTGGTATTGAAGATGCTGATATTGGGGATATGGTTACCAATCGCGAAAACCCTGTCATTCTTGACCCTATCGAAGTAGAAGAACCTACCATGGCGGTTGTTTTTGAAGCTTCTACTTCTCCATTGGTAGGTCGTGAAGGAGAAATTGTTCAAGCTCGTCAGTTAAAAGAACGCTTATTCCGTGAAGCTGAATCAAATATTTCAATGCGTATCACTGAACTTGAAGATAAATCAGGTATTGAAGTTGCTGGTCGTGGTGTTCTTCACTTGTCCGTTCTCATGGAAACTATGCGTCGCGAAGGATATGAATTCCAGGTAGGACGTCCTCGAGTCATTATTAAGACTGATGAGAAGGGTAATAAAATGGAGCCTATTGAGGAAGCCACAGTAGATACTCCAAGCGAATATGCAGGTAAATGCATTGAAGTTTTCGGCACTGCTGGTGGCGAAATGACCGATATGTTCCAGCGTGGAGAACAAACCCACTTAGTATTCAAAATTCCTTCTCGTGGAACCATGGGTCTACGCACTAAACTTTTGAATGTTTCTCATGGTGAAGCAACCATGTTCCATCACTTTAGTGAATATGGCCCTTATCGTGGTGAATTTACAGGACGTAAAAATGGTTCCATGATCGCTATGGCAACTGAAAAATCAGTTGCGTATGCATTGGATACCCTCCAACAGCGTGGTCGTTTATTTATTGGTCCTGGTGAAGATTGTTATGAAGGTATGATCGTAGGCGAATCCGCTAAAGAAGGCGATATGGTAGTAAACGTCGCTAAGGCAAAACAGCTGGGCAATCAACGTTCAGCTGGTGCTGATAAAGCTATTCAGCTTACCCCGCCTGTTACCTTCACCTTGGAAGAAGCGCTTGAATATATCGAAGATGATGAATTAGTAGAAATTACTCCAAAATCTATTCGTCTTCGTAAAAGGATTCTGTCTGCTACACAGCGCCGTAAGGAAGCAAAAAACAAATAAGCAATAATCGTAGTGGATAGATATTGCTGGATTATAAAGTTCGAAATAGTAAGGCGCTTGCTGAAAATACGCTATTTACTGCAAAAACAGAGCCATTGAGTTCAATATTATGAAGAGCTTGTGATAAACAGCCCTTGATAAATGGGTAAATTGTGCGAAAAGATACGGGTGCAATTCATTGTGCCAAAATAACGAAGAACCGCAGTTTGATGCGGTTCTTCGGCGTTTATTAGGTAAAGGAAAACTACATGAAGCACAAAGCTCTTCTTCGTAAGGTATCTATCATTGGTGTTTCCGCAGTGTGTTGTTTTGCTCTCGTTGGATGTGGTGGCACGAATTATGGATACACCGGAGGCGTTGCCGCAACCGTAAATGGGTCTGAAATTGAAGAAGATACCATTACTAAGTACATTCAAGATTTTCGTACCAGTTCTGAATTAACTACAGATCAGGATTGGGCGAATTGGATGAATGAAAATTCTCTTGATCCAGAAACAGTACGTAGTCAGGTTATTGACTACTACACTGAAGTTGAATTAAAGAAACAAGCTTGCGATGAAAAAGGTATTACGGTCGATGAATCTCAGGTAAATGAGCAGATTGATACCATGAAAGCAAATTATGCAAGTGATGAAGAATGGCAGACCGCTTTAAGCAGTGCGGGGATTACTGAAGAGCAGTATCGCGAATCTATCGAAGATGGTTTGCGCGATGAAGCGTTGATGAATACTATTGCAGGAGATTCGGCGACTGCAGAAGATTCTCAAGTTTTAGAAATGTTGAACACGTATTACACCATGTTTGATGGTGCTAAACGTTCTTCCCATATTCTGTTCTCTTCCGATGATGAAGCAACTGCTCAGCAAGTTTTGGATCAAATTAATGCAGGAACACTTGATTTCGCAGAAGCTGCAAAACAATATTCCACCGATACTGCTTCAGCTGAAAATGGTGGTGATGTAGGCTGGGATGCAATTAATACGTTTGTAGAGTCGTACACCACCGCACTTGATGGCTTATCTAAAGGTCAGGTATCTGGTTTAGTTACGAGCGACTATGGTATTCATATTATTATGTGTACCGATGAATTTTCTTGTGATGGTACTGCTACTTCGTTAGATGCTTACCCAAGCGAATTTGTAGACTACATTTCTAATATTGTAAAGAGTCAGAATCAGTCCACTGCTTACAATGATTGGTTTACTTCTTATAAAGAACAGGCTGATATTCAAATTAACGATATGCCAGAAGATGTTCCTTACAATTTAGACATGACCCAGTATGAATCCGCTGAAGGAACTACCGAAGGTTCAACTGATGGATCAACGGAGGATTCTACACAATCAACTGAGGAAGGAACTGATGCTACTTCTGAAGGTTCTACTGAAGGAACAACAGAAGATCAAGCTGCAACTGATGAATCCAATTTTGGCGAATCAACTGAAGGTCAGTAATAACGCATAACGATTAAAAAGTAATAGCTTTTATTTAGGGCTACCGAGTATTATGAGGTAGCCCTATTTTTTTTGGAGGAACTAAATGGCTAATGAAGAAATTCCACTGATTACCCTACATAATGCGGTTGTTCGTCGTAATGGAAAAGACATTCTTTCAATTAATGATTTTGATCTTGCACAAGGCGAAAGTATTGCGTTAATTGGTCCAAACGGAGCAGGCAAATCAACCTTTATCAATTTAATTACGCGTGAAGTTTTTCCTTTATATAGAGAACATCCTCCTGTGTTGTTTAAGGGGAAGTCGCTAGTAACACTCCAAGAGACTAAGAAATGTTTAGGGGTAGTATCAGCAACGATGCAAAGTCAAATTACTGTTCACCTTCCTGTTTTTGAAGTAGTGTATGGTGGTTTATTAGGGTCTTTAGGTGTTCCTCGTCAGTATTCAATGAATAAAGAAGGTAAAGCAAAGGTATCTGAAGTTCTTTCTTTTTTAGGAATTGATTATTTAGCAGATCGTGATGTAATGACCTTATCTTCTGGCCAAGCGCGCCGTGTTTTAATTGCACGCGCTTTAGTGCATGATCCAGAAGTGTTAGTACTCGATGAACCAACTACTGGTCTTGATCCTGAAGGTATGTATTATGTGCGCAAGACCATGCGCGACTTAACGGCAGCGGGCAAAGCAATTATTTTGGTTACTCACTATCCAGAAGATATTATTCCTGAAATAAAACGAGTGGTAATGATTAAAGATGGCAAGATTTTTGCCGATAAACTAAAAGAAGAAGCACTTACCACTTCTTACGTCTCGGAACTATTTGATGTTCCTTTAAGAATATTGTCACAAGATGGTTATTATTCTCTTGTGACAGAGTACTAATTTAGTGTATACTGCCATACTGCACGTGAAAACACGGCAAGCTGGAGAGATGTCCGAGTCTGGCTTAAGGAGCACGATTGGAAATCGTGTGTGCGCCAAAAGCGTACCTGGGGTTCGAATCCCCATCTCTCCGCCAGGAAAATTCAAGGTCGTTCTTATGAGCGACCTTTTTGCTTTATGGACTGTGTTTATGTAAGGTGGCTAACAAGGTTCAAAGAATCGAATTTCCTACCTAAGAAGATTAAAGGAAAACCTTTGTCTTATGTTCTGAATGCGTTACACTTACTAGGCACTTTACTGGTGCTTCATAGAAGCAGTTAAGCTTCACTGAATAATAATGGAAGGATGGCAGAGCGGCTGAATGCGGCGGTCTCGAAAACCGTTTTACCGGTACTCCCGGTAACGAGGGTTCAAATCCCTCTCCTTCCGCCAGAATTTTTATGACCTCTTTTTAGAGGTCATTTTTTATCCAATAAGTTCACCATTGCTCGGAGCGGAAGTGTTGCAATGAGGTGCTCGTGATACACTGCAAACAATACTAATAACAAAATACCGAAACTACGACGAAAGGGTTTTCCATGGCAGAACGTATGGTTGATCCCGAGGCAAACGCCCCTGAAGAAGATATTGATGATGTTTTAAAAACGGTTATTCGTGCTGTTTTAGATGAAGCTGCTGCAAAAATGGAAAGTGGCGAAGAAGTTGTGCCATTTACTGGTTTAGCGGTAAAAGAAAATTTGTTTATCGAAACGCATCCTGGCGATGACGTTGAAGAATGCTTCTTAGCAGCACGCCGCGAAGTTGAAGGTGCTCGCGGTGCAACGGCATATGCTTTCTGCTATGACGGCTATATTGAAACAGAAGATGGTATGCGTGATGCGCTGATCGCTGAAGGTGGTTTGCCGGGCGAAGAGCAAGCTTATGCATTTGGTTATCTTTATGATGACAATGGTATCAATAAAGACATTACCTACATTGGTCTTGCACCTAATTTTATGGAAAATCTAAAGCTTGAACTTGATATGGAAGGCACACTAGATCCTCTAGCTGATCTTTCTGCTGATCAAGAAGAACAGGTGGATGAAGCTCAGGTTGATGCAATAGCCGACAAACTTGAAAAAGCAGCCGAAGAAGCCGAAAAAGCCCAGGCGGAGAAGTAAAGTTTTACTGCGCTTTGGGGAGGCTTGGAATAATACCTTTTAACTAGTTATTAAAAGTGGGACTGGAACTTTGTTTCAGTCCCACTTGCTTTTGAAACAAGAGCTTTTTGGAATTGCAGAGAAATCAAAAAATGGGCTATTGAATAGAAAAAGCTATATACGTAGAGACGAGATAAACAAATATAAGAGACAGATACACACTAAATATAAGCATGGATATGAGCCGGATATGAGAATCATGTAAGAATCATGGTGTGAATATGTGCAGAAAATAGTGTTTAAAGTAGAGATAGATGTGATTTATCTTCGGTAGCATATTAATTAACCAATAAAAAATAGTAGGCATCGATTGAGATCATTTGTTGTTGACGGTGCTTGCAATAGATAGCTTGTTTTTTGATGGATAACGTGTGTTTACAGGCTGTTATTTTGAAAATCGAAGAGGTAATGTGAATAAACCGTGAGTTCCTGGGTATTTATAATTGCGAACACACAAGCAGTTTGTTACTATAGTTCGGCTATTCCTGCTTCGGGCATGCCTTCAGACCCCGAAGCCGTAAGTCCAGAGGAGGTGAACTGATGAAGGCTTATGAACTCTTGTATTTTGTAGCTCCGTCGATCGACGAAGAAACCCGTATCGCAGTTATGAAACGTATCGAGACCGCCCTCGCAGAAGGTAACGGTGTTGTAGATAACGTAGACAATTGGGGTAAGCGCAAGCTCGCTTATGAAATCAATGGTCTGACTGACGGTGATTACACCCTTATCGATTTCCATGCAGAGCCTGCAAACATTGCAGAGCTTGATCGTGTTTTGCGCATCACTGACGCTGTTGAGCGCCACATGATCGTTGCTCGTCCTGATCGTGACTAGTTATCACTTTATTATTTGGAAATCAAAAGGCGAACAGAATTGTTCGTAGCATGAGAGAGGTTCGAAAATGAGCATCAATCGCGTAATCATCACTGGCAATCTTACTCGCGACCCTGATCTTCGTTCTACTGCAGGTGGAACGTCGGTTCTTGGTTTCGGCGTTGCAGTAAATGATCGTCGTAAAAATCAACAAACAGGTGAATGGGAAGATTACCCTAACTTTATCGATTGCACTATGTTTGGTGCTCGTGCTCAATCTGTTTCCCGCTTTCTTCAGAAGGGAAGCAAGGTTGCTATCGAAGGTAAACTTCGTTGGAGCCAGTGGGAACGCGAGGGGCAAAAGCGCAGCAAAATTGAAGTCATAGTAGATGAAATTGAATTTTTATCTCCTCGCAATGACGGCAACATGCAGCGCGACACTATGACTGCTCCTGCAGCTACTGTGCCTACAGCTGCTCCAATGGCAGCACCTGTAGTTGATGCCTCCGTCTACGATAGTGATATTCCGTTCTAATCATTCGAAAGAGGTTTACATGTCTGACTACACAAAGCAGCCTCGTCGAAAGTACTGCCAGTTCTGCAAGGATCACGCAGAATACGTAGATTACAAAGACACCCAGATGCTGCGTAAGTATGTTACTGACCGTGGGAAGATCAAGCCCCGCCGTGTAACGGGCGCTTGCACCCAGCACCAGCGCGATATTGCTAATGCCGTAAAGCGCGCACGCGAAATGGCTCTTATGCCTTATGCTGTGCCTGCAGTAAGCGGCCGTGGCGATCGTCGTAATCGCTAAGAGGAGGATGAAATGAAAGTAATCCTTTTGGCTGAAGTTAAGGGTAAGGGCGGCGAAGGCGACGTAGTAGACGTTGCTGCTGGCTTTGCTAACAATTATTTATTCCCAAAGCGCTTGGCTGTAGCTGCTACTAAGGGTAACTTGAAGCAGCTCGAACAGCGCAAGCACAACATTGCTGCTCGCGAAGAAAATCGTGTTGCAGAAGCTAACAAGACCAAGGAAGTTCTCGATGCTCTTACCGTTAAGGTTGAAGCACGAGTAGGCGAAGAGGGCGTTCTCTTTGGCTCTGTAACTTCTCAGATGATTGCAGATGCTATTAAGGCTCAGGCAGATATTGATATTGACCGTCGTCGTGTTGAGATGAAGGGTGCTATTAAATCTGCTGGTGCTCACGAAGTAGCTATTTCTCTGTATCGTGACATCAAGGCTAACTTGACTATTCTTGTTGGCGATGCTGAGACGTTTGCAGCCGAAGAAGCAGCTGAAGCTCCTGCAGAAGCAGAGGCTGAGGTGGCTGAAGAAGCAACCGAGGAAGCTGCTGAATAAAGTAGTTTTGAATTTATTAGACAAAACTGTGTCTATCCCAGGGTGTTACTATAAGTAACACCCTGCTTTTATGA
>OCQB01003084.1_pt1 | contig 10232 bp, 8 predicted proteins | sample 1538631 | NCBI WGS metagenome assembly OCQB01 (sample SAMN04571713, study PRJEB22368) | human gut metagenome | biome: human gut; material: stool | host: Homo sapiens | place: Luxembourg | collected 2012-10-19 | reverse complement strand
GGATACAGTTTTTTTCTTACAGCAAAAAATATCTCTACAGAAGCTTATAAGCTTGCCCTAAAAAATCCACAAAGTATTATACATGCTTATGGTGTGACGATTTTTGTAACGATAATTGGAACTGTACTTTCAATTATTATGACTACTATGACAGGATATGTATTATCCAGACCTGATTTCCCATGGAGAAATGGTGTTTCTTTTTTCTTCTTTTTCACTACTCTTTTTAGTGGAGGACTGGTGCCATGGTATTTGTTGTGTACACAATATCTTAATTTTAATAATCATATTTATTCACTTATTATTCCGGGATTATTTTCAGTGTGGAACATGATTATTGCAAAAAGCTTTATGAAGGGAATTCCCTTTGAAATAACTGAGGCTGCTAAAATAGATGGTGCAGGGGATTTCTTTATATATATGAGAATAATTTTACCAATGGCTAAGCCACTTGTAGCAACATTAACGTTATTTATTGCACTTGCATACTGGAATGATTGGTATAATTGTATGTTGTTTATGAGTGGAAGTGATAATTGGAACCTTCAATACACATTGCAAAATATATTGAATAGTTCGGAAGCGCTTAAAAGAATTGCTAATCAGACAGGAATGCAGGTAGGACAGATGCCATCAGAGGGACTGAAATTGGCTATGACAGTTATTGCAACAGGACCTATTGTATTACTTTATCCTTTTTTGCAGAAATATTTTGTGAAAGGATTAACACTTGGTGCCGTAAAGGGATAATAACCTTTTAGACATAAAATGATTTTAGGAGGAAAAAATGAAAAAACAAATTGTAACGAAAATGGTGAGTGCAGCACTCATCGCAGGAATGACCGTTGGATTAGCAGGTTGTGGAAATGGAGAAAAAGGATCGTCACAATCGGCTGCAGATTCAAGGACGAAAATAGAGAGTGATAGTCCATATGCCAATCAGGATTTTGATTTATCAAAGCATGAAACTATTGTAATGTATGTGCTTGGGGATAAACCTAAAGATATGGATGAAGTACTTGATAAAGCGAATGCAGATTATTTTGAACCGAATCTTAATACTACATTGGATCTTGAGTTTTTAAATTGGAGTGATTATAGTACAAAATATAGTTTGCTTCTAGCAGGTGGAGAATCAGTTGATCTTATTTATACAGCAGCTTGGTGTTATTATAATGACGAGGTAGCAAATAAAGCGTTTAAAGAACTTGATTCTGAGTGGTTAAAGAAATATATGCCTCTTTCATATGAGTTACAGCCAAAGGAAAGTTGGGATGAAATATCAATAGATGGAAAAATATATGCAGTTCCGAAGGCAAAATCGACATTTACAGCGTATAATGTAGTGGCTGCCAGACAAGATCTTATTGATAAATATGGACTAACAAAACCTGATTCTTGGGATAATTATGTTTCTTATTTAAAAGAACTTGCAGAGAAACAGGGAGAAACAGGTGTTACAGCATTAAATACAAATGCCAATAGAGAACAATTGCTGACAGTTTATGGACAGTCGAAAGGTGTGCAAGGAGTTACAGAGGGATATGATTTTGAATATTATGCAAATAATAGTGATGCAGCTCCAACAACGGATGATATTTGGTATCTGTATACTTCTGATTTTTACAAAGATTACTGTAATGAGATGGCAGAACTTGCATCAGCAAAAGTTTGGTCTTCTGATGCAATAAATGATACAAGTGATGCTCAAGCTTATTTTGAAAATGGTACAAGTGGCTCATTTGTATGGAATTCATCTGTGTTTACAGCAGGAAAAAATCTCGAAAAAGCACAGGCTGGAACATATTCAGTATATGATGTAACACCAGATGTGAAGAGAACTCGTGGTAGTTATTCAACAGATGCTATTGCGATTACGGAAAAATCGGAAGATCCGGAGAGAGCAGCATTGGTTTTGGATTATATGAAAGGTGATGTGAACCTTAATAGACTGTTATTGGGGGGAATAGAAGGAAAACACTATTCACTTGATTCAGATGGAAATCGCACAACTCTTGATGGCGCAGAAGGTTATGGTTGGAATAACTGGGCATGGGCAATAAATCGTCAGGATGAACCAGATGAAGCGGGACTTGATGAGCGTGAAATTGCTGTGAATAAGCATAATGATGAAATGGAATACATTCCAAAGCAGACAGGATTTACATTTGATCCTTCTAGTGTACAAACTGAGTTTACTGTGGTACAGTCAATAGTAGATGAATACAAGATGGCATTTTCTCTTGGAATTTATGGAGCAGATACGGAAGCTACATTTGAGTCTTTTAAATCGCAGCTTAAGGATGCGGGGATAGATAAAGTACTCAAGGAATTTGATTCTCAGTATGATGCATATATGAAAAATAAATAATAAATGATGAGGATTTATATGGAAAGCAAACCTATACCGATAAAGCAAATAGCAAAGGATTTATCAATTTCATCCACTACAGTATCTAGGGCACTCTCTGGTAAAGGGAGAGTGTCAGAGGATACCAGAAATAAAATTATAGAATATCTGGAAGAGCTGGGGGCACAGCCTGCTGTATACAATCGTGAATACTCCCACAGAAAAACAAAAAATATTCTGATTACGGTTGCAGGAGAAAAAGATTATGGTTTGCTTCCATATTTTTCACAAGTAATAATGGGAGCATATGATTATTTTCAACCATTGGGCTATCAGGTTATTCTGGTAAAAACAAGTGCTGGAGACATAGAACCTTTAAAAAATATAATTAAAAGTCATAAATGTGATGGTGTAATATTGTCAAGGACAATAGAAAATGCACTTGATATTAAATATTTACAAGATAATGGTGTGCCTTTTGTTGTAATAGGCAGTTACAATGATAGCACTGTATATCAGGTAGATGTGAATCAACAAGCTGGCTGTCAGGATTTGACAGAGCAGATATTGAAAATGGGAATGCGTAAAATTGCGTTATTCTGTGGAGATATGACACATGTAGTGACGAAAAGCCGAATGAAGGGGTTTTTGCAGGCATATGAGAAAAGACAAATTGATTTTGACTGTACAAAAGTTTTCGATAATACTGGATATGCGGAAATTGCTGAGAAACAAACGTTAAAGATGTTAAAAGAAGAAATAGAATGTATAATATGTATGGATGATAATATTTGCATAAATGTGCTTAACTCGTTGCGTAAATATAAGGTTCGTATACCTAAAGATATAAAAATTGCATCTTTTTATAATAGCCAGATTTTGGATGAATATTATCCTTCAATCAGTTGTGTGAATCTAGATATTATGAAATTGGCTCATACGGCATCAGATGTATTGTATGGTTTATTATGTGGAAAAAGTAGAGAAAAAAGAATTATACAAGGGTATTCGATATTATTAAAAGAATCAACAAAAGTATAAATATTGAAAGGGTAGTTTATGAGTTTTATTATAGGAGCTGACATTTCTAGCTTAGAGGCAATGGAAGATTATGGAGCTAAATACTATGATTTAAATGGTGAAGAGGGAGATGTAATAAAAATTCTTGCAAGTCATGGTGTTAATTGTATAAGGTTAAGGTTATTTAATAAGCCAACTGAATCATTTGATAAGGGAGATTATTGTGATTTAAAACATACGCTTAGAATGGCGAAACGTATAAAAAAATATGGACTGGGATTTATGTTGGATTTTCATTATAGTGATTTTTGGGCAGACTGGAAACAACAGAAAATTCCAAATGATTGGGAAAATCTTGAAGCATTTGAGATTGAAAAAATGGTTTATGAATATACAAAATATGTCATAAATTGTTTTATAGAACAAGAAACAGTTCCGGATATTGTACAAATCGGAAATGAAATTGGAAATGGTATGTTATGGGAGTTTGGCAATATCAATAATATAAAGCAGTTAGTTAAATTTATCAATTCGGGATTAAAAGCTATTGCAGAGATTAATCAGTATAGCACTAATAGTAAGAAAATTAAAACGGTATTGCATATAGAATGTGGTGCTGATAAAGAGCGTACAAAACATTTTTTTTCAAATTTGAATAGTGAAGGACTTTGGGATTTTGATTATGTAGGATTATCTTATTATCCATATTGGTCAGGAACATATAATCTTTTGATGGATAATATTATAAATATAGGAAATCTATTTCATAAACAGGTTATTGTTGTTGAAACAGCTTTTCCATATACGGATACATCAAATGATGAAATGCAAAATGTTGTTACTGGTGAATTAACTAAAAAAGTGATGGGGTTAATACCTTCGGTTGAAAATCAAGAAAAAGTTTTAGAAAAAGTGATTAAAACAGTAAAGATGTGTAAAAATGGAGCTGGTGTTTTTTATTGGGAACCGGGTTGGTATCAAATTAAGGGAGTTGGTGTTGCTCGTGGAAAGGGGAATGAGTGGGAAAATCAAGCTGTTTTTGATAATAATGGTTATGCACTTAAAAGTATAAAAGCATTTGAAATATAACATAATGTCGAATCAAAAAATATTCTGCCAAAGCAAGGAGATATGAAAAACCGCCCGACTGGGCGGTTTTTTCAGCTATACCATTTCATGAAGCATATCCACAATCACTTCTCTGCAATGAGCTCCGAGATGCTTTTGTTCCTCTTTACTGAGTGCTGCCGGATCAATAGGAGTGCCGTATCGGATAACCACATGCCTCTTTTTGACCCATGGAAGGTGATCCTCGAATATTTCATTTGTTCCCATGATTGCCATTGGCACTATCTTGCATTTGCTCTTTGTGGCAATCTTGAAAGTACCTTCTTTGAAAGACTGTACCTCTGTCAGGTCATCTTTGTTTTTGCAGCGTGTGCCCTCAGGAAATACACATATGCTGATGCCGGATTTGACCTGATCTATGGCTGCAAGCACGACCTTTAGTCCCTGCTTGATGTCATCGCGGTCCAAAAACAGGCAGTGCAGGCGCTTCATCCAAAGACCCAGCACCGGTATTTTTGTGATGCTCTGCTTTGAGATGTAGCCGGTCAGGCGTGGACATCTGGAGTAGGTGATTATGATGTCAAAGAAACTACGGTGATTTCCTATATATAGTACAGCCTCGTCCTTTGGCACATTTTCCTCCCCTATAAATTCAATGTCTGCTCCGCTTAGGAATATGATGACACGGAAAGCCCACTGTACCAGGCGAAGCTGTGCCATATCGGCCCATGCCGGGGCAAATTTGTGTATTATCCACATGGCTCCGAGCACCGGAAGACCGAGCAGCAGATAGAAAAATACGAATATTACGATTAAAACTGAACGCATATTTGACCTCTCTTTTTCATAATATAAAATGTAATGTAACTATTCAGAACCATTGAGAATAAAAAAGCTGATGCGTCATGCTTGCATGTAAGCAACAGCTTTTGGGTTCTAAAGGTGGTTTCGAATAATTACTGATATTATATCATATCGTAAGCGATATGATAAGAAAGAGAGGAAAAAATGTCAGAAAAATTGAGGAAATTTCTGGTGATGGCTGCAGGTGTGCTTGTTATATTGGAAACGACAGTGATTTCGGGCTGTCGCGCAAATATTTCAGGCACGGAGAGTGACAGGATGGTTGAGTACACGGTGATTTGCGGGGATGAAATCCCGGAGGAGTTTAAAAAGCAGATAAATGAAAACAAGGCGAAGGCGATGAAGCTGACGTACAAGGATGATGAATATTTATACATAGCGGAAGGCTTTGGCACAAAGGAGACAGGTGGCTACAGTATTACGGTTAACCAGTTTTATGTTAAGGATAAGGCAATGTATTTTGATACGCGTCTGATAGCCCCGGATAAGGGCGAGAAGGTCAGCAATCAGGCGAGTTATCCGTATATAGTAATAAAGACGGAATTGAGTGAAATGCCTGTTGTGTTTGAGTGAAAATTTCGTAAATTGTGTTAAAAGTTGCGAAAAAACTGACAATCAGTACTAATGCCCTATTGCTATCACTGCGATACTTTGCTATAGTAAAGTTACTAGATATTGTGGTGACATATTTATATATTCAAATATATTGATTGATATAATTGTTGATTAATTTGACCTGTTTTATATTTATACAGAGATTGATTTCATATATATGACACCGTCGTTACAATACTGGTTACCATGAGGACTATAGTTATGTGCCAGTGGGCATATCCACAATAAGGAGGCTTAAAATGGAACAGACAGAAATTAGAAAAGTCAGAGCATCGATTCACCAGCAGTGTGGCAACAGGGTAAAAATCCAGCAGGATCTTGGCCGCAACAAGGTTGACATTCAGGAGGGTGTTATTCAGCAGGCATACCCAAGTGTGTTTACGGTTCTGATAGATGATGAGTTTGAGCAGAATCCGCCACAGCTCTTATCTTTCACCTACACTGATGTGATTACAAAAGATATAAGGATGCAGCTTTGCTAGTATCATGAAGTAAAGATGTTACATCTTTATTATAATGATCATGAATTTAAATATTTGCATCTGCATAAAGTTACTCCATCTTGAATATGTATTTTATATACATATTTGAAGTGGGGTATTTTTTATGGAGTTAATTACACAAAAAATCAGACAATGCATAGAAAAGGTAAAGGATATGTCGCAGGTTGGCTTCGACAGGGATTATGTCATAAAGGACAATAAGCCTGATGTTTCCAAAGTGGTTTGTCAGAACGGGCAGGTAAAGCTTGACGAGATAAAAGCGTCAGGCGAGAATATCTGGCTGAGTGGAAGCATTGAATTTGAAGTGCTGTATACGAGAGAGGAAGTTTTTGAAGGCGATGAGCCGGAGGAAAATATCGGCGGAAACAGGGTGGAGCATATAAAGGATGCAATACCGTTTCAGGAGAAGCTTGTGCTTCAAGGAGTCTGCGAGAAGGATACGGTTCGTGTGTATACCGGGCTTGATGAGCTTACGGTTGGGGTTATCAATTCGCGAAAGCTCTCGGTCAGAGGCATTATAAGCGTGGAGCTTTATGGAGAGAGGGAAGAAAATCTTGAGGTTGCACAAAGGATTGATGACAAGGATGTGGAGCAGCTTATGGGGCAGATGAAGGTGCTTAAGCTTGACAGTGTTGTAAGGGATATTGTCAGAATTAAAAATGTCGTTACCTTGCCAAAGACTAAGCCGAATATATGCAAGCTCATATCAAGTCTTGTTGATATGAGAAATCTGGAGTATACATACGAGCGTGACCATATCACACTGACAGGCGAGTGCCATGCGTGTATAGTGTATCTGAGCGAAGAACAGGAAATTTGCTGCTTTGAGGTGCAGGAGGGTTTTTCAAATGAAATACACTGCGAGGGTGATAATGCCGGAAATATTGCCTGGCTTCGCACACAGCCTGCCATGCATCAGGTTGAGGCGGAAAATGATTATGACGGAGAGCTCAGGCAGCTTTCGATTGAGGCAGCGCTTGCGGTGGATGGAAAGGTCTGGAGTGAAGAAACAGTAGAGGTGCTCAATGACATGTACAGCGTATCATGTCCGGTAAAACCTGTGTTTGAAAATATGAAGGTATGCAGCCTTCTTATGAAAAATGACACAAAATGCCGTATTTTGGAGCAGTTGTACAGAGAAAACAGCAAAAAGAGAATTTTAAGAATATGCGGTACAAAGACGCAGGCCGCTATTGCACAGATAAAAAATGCAGACACAGGAATTATTGTGTCAGGTGTATTGCAGGTGAACTGTGTGAATATTGTGGAGGATGATGGCTGTCCGATAGAGATGCATACAGACTCTGTGCCGTTTGAACAGTATGTTGAGATACCCGGCATGGATGCCAACACCTGCTGCGAGGTAAATGTGCAGGTAGACCAGGTGCAGGTCAATCTACTCGACAACAGCGAATATGAAATTAAGGGTGTTGTCAGCATAAACGCTATTGCCCTGCAGCAGGATGAAGTGTCAGTCATAACATCGGTGGAGCAGGAAAAAACATCGTCTGATACTGAAGAGGAAGCAGCTCTGGTTGGCTATATAGTGCAGAAGGATGATAAAATGTGGGACATTGCAAAAAGATACCGCACCACTGTTGAAAACATAATGGAAATAAACGCTCTGACCTCAGATAGCGTCAAAACTGATGATAGACTTATAATAGCGCGCATGTGAATCATAAATGAGGGGCAAAATAACTTTTGACCTTTTAATCATATCATTATATAAAATGTGGAAAATTCTGTAAATTTACAAAAAGATGTGGAAAAAAGATTCATTTTGTGCGATAATATATCAGAATGTATATTGAACATAAATTGTGGAAGGAAAGGTCAATCTGACCGTCGTATTACAGGAGGAACAAAATGAATCAGAAATGGACACGTGCTATATGTACTGTGTTAACATCGGCACTCGTTTTTACAGAACCGGCAGTAGAGGGCACTACATTTAGCGGATACATAAACAGTGGACTTGAGAAGGTATATGCCAAGACAAAGAAGCAGAAGGATGCAGAGAAGAAGAAGTCACAGGCTGAGCAGGATCTCAAGGATAAGAAGAATGAGATTAATGGTTTAAAGGATCAGCAGCAGATTACTGCTGATGATATAAAGAATAAATCCGCAAAGCTTGATGAGATTCTTGCAGCACAAAAGAAGCTTCAGACAGATATCACAAGCAAACAGGCAGAGATAGAGCAGAATCAGAAGGATCTTGCAGCAGCCCAGGAAAAGCAGCAGGAGCAGTATGACGCCATGAAGAAGCGTATACAGTTCATGTATGAAAACAGCGCTGAAGACAATATCTGGACAGCAATTATTGAGTCAAATGGTATCACAGATATGCTCAATCGTATAGAGTACGTGTCAGATGTATATGATTCGGATCGTGCTCTTATGGATTCTTATCAGGCAGCAGTCGAGCAGGTGAAGGAGATTGGTACTAAGCTTGACAACGACATGAATGAGCTCACAGCCATGCAGGATGACTATGAGAAGCAGCAGGCAGATGTCGAGGCGGCTATAGTAGCTCTTGAAAACCAGAAGGAGCAGTATGCAAGCCAGATAGCTCAGGCACAGCAGCAGGCAGAGAATTATCAGAATATCATTACGGCACAGGGCAAAATCATTCAGGAGCAGGAAGCAGCGGCCGCAGCAGCCGCTGCCAGAGCGAACAGCTCGCCAAGCAGTTCAAGCTATGATGGTGGTGGAGCCGGCAAGGGCGGAAGCATTGCCGGTGACTATGCAGCAGGCGGTGGAAAGAACCCGGGTGCTTCAACAGGAGTTTCAGGAAGCTCTGTGGTATCATACGCTATGCAGTTTGTGGGCAATCCATATGTATGGGCTGGAAACAGTCTTACAAACGGTGTAGACTGTTCAGGCTTTGTACATGAGGTATATGCACATTTTGGTATCAGCACACCGAGATATTCACAGGCATTTAAGTCTGTGGGACAGGCCGTATCCTTCGATAATATACAGCCGGGAGACGTAGTGGTATATCCGGGACATGTAGCTATATATGCAGGTGGTGGTGTTATAGTGGAGGCACAGTCCACAAAGGCAGGAATCACAGCAAACAGAAGCGTACAGTGTCATACAATACTTGCTATACGGCGTCTTGTATAGGATGGTTAGGAGCCGATAAGTATATTTATTATACTTACCGGCTCTTTTTATTTTTACCACAAAGTACTGAATTGTTACCAATAAAGTAAGGGCGTAAGATGCGGACATGCCACGACCCAATGTTAGTAACCGGCAACAAACTCATTGTAATAAATAATAGCAATTTCCACCCATAAGGTGTATTATAGAGATAGACGGCACCAATTCGCACAAAACGAACTAGCAAGCCTGTAAATAAAGTAAGAAAAGCAGGAGGAACAAGCCATGCAGATGGAACAATTACAAAAAGACATGATTGCAGCAATGAAAGCAAGAGACAAGGTAAGAAAGGATGCTATATCCTCACTTGTATCGGCAGCCAAAAAGGCGGCAATAGATGAGGGCTGCAGAGACAATATACCGGAGGAGCTTGTCAACAAGGTCATTCTTAAGGAAATGAAGTCTGTGAAGGAGCAGATTGACACATGCCCTGCAACAAGAATAGATCTGCTTGATGAGTACAATACCAGATATGCAATCTTTGAGGAGTACGCTCCTGCAATGATGTCGGCAGAAGAGGTAGAAAAGGAGCTCACAGAGCAGTTTTCGGATGTAATTGCAACAGGAAACAAAGGACAGATAATGAAGGCAGTCATGCCGCATTTCAAGGGCAAGGCTGACGGAAAGGTCATAAATCAGGT
>OCQB01003078.1_pt1 | contig 10250 bp, 9 predicted proteins | sample 1538631 | NCBI WGS metagenome assembly OCQB01 (sample SAMN04571713, study PRJEB22368) | human gut metagenome | biome: human gut; material: stool | host: Homo sapiens | place: Luxembourg | collected 2012-10-19 | reverse complement strand
CGGCGGGGCCTGCCTTTCTGAAAAAAATGGAAGATGACGCCGCGCTGTTTTGTATGTTGCGCCGGCTGCGGCTGGCAGAAATTGCCGTCTATCTGCTTTTCCTGCTGCTGGGGCAGAATGGCATGCTTACCCTTTCCGGTCTGCGCATTAACCTGTTCCTCACAAGCATGATTTTTCCTCTGATCGTACTGGAGTTCTGCACCCTTGCTTTTTTGCAGCCCTTCCGGCATCGTCGGCTGGAAGCCTGTTTTGCGGCATTGTTCCACTGCATCCTGCTTTACTGCGGAGGCTGTCCCGGCGGAGATCTGCTCCTGACCGCAGCGCTCTGTGTACTGGTTCTTCTGGTCACTGCGCCGCAGTCCCATCCGCAGCGCCGGAAGCGCCCCGCTGTCCGGCATCCGGGCCTGCTTCTGGCGCTGGGCGGGGCAGCAGGCTTTCTTCTGCCCTACGCCGCAGCCTTGTGGAACGCGTTCTGTGACTGGTGCGGCGGGCAGTTTGCAGTCGGTCCCCGCGGGCCTACATGGTCGGAAGTCGCCGCCAATCAGCACTGGCTTCTGGTCGTCAGCTCCGGCAGCGCCGGCACGAACAAAACCACTCTGGCTTTCTTTGGGCAGATCCTGATCGCGGCAAATCGTCTGGGTCCCGCTGCTGCGGTGCTGTTTGCCGCACTGCTGGCTCTGCTGCTGTTGGGCGGTATGGCAGCAAACCGCGGCGATCCCCGCCGCAGCACCATGGCGGTGCTCATTGTGAGCTTTTTTGCCACCCAGATGCTGCTGCACACCCTGGCCTGCACAGGCGTGCTGCCCAGCTTTCTTGGCCTGAACCTGCCCTGGCTGGACGAATACTCGATCAACGGACTGCTTGCCCGCTGCGGCTGCATGTTCCTTACCGGACTGTTGATCGCACCCCCGCAGACCGCTGCGCAGCCGCTTTTGCTGCCGGAGCAAATTGAAATGGAGGAGGAGATCCGCTATGACGAAGCATAAGATCAGCCGTCGTGATTTTCTGGCCGCTCTGGCTGCCGGTACCGTTGCCGCCACGGCCTGTGGGCTGCATCGGACGTTTGCAGAAGCCAGCCGCACCTTTGAATACTGGGTGCTGAACCGTGAACTGTCCTTCCGCAGAACACGGGAAGGCATCATTTACAGCTGCGAAGGCTATCCGCTTACCGATGGCGAAACTTCCTCCCCGGGATTTGACAATCAGACGCTGGACCCGGCGTTTGACTGGTTTCTGGGCCGCAATTTTGGCGATCCCGACAACGGTTTCGGCCTGCGCCACATCCTGTACGACACCCTGTATGATCCGCAGCTGGGCACAAACGGCTACGGCCAGCCGGTCTGCCTGAGCCTGTCCCAACCGCTGCAGGATCTGGTGTATTATCAGCTGCCCCCAAAAGACTCCTCATTCGGCGTCGGCCGCTGTTTTACCATCGTGCGCCAATCCGGCGAAACGAAGGCTTGGGCAGAAAATTCTCTTTCGCAAAGCGTCAACGACCTGTTGTTTTATTACTGCCCCGCAGTCAGCTATTCCTCGGGTGCAAACGTCCTGTGCAATGTGTCCGGGGCTCTGGAGATCGTCACCACTGCCGCACTGCTGGAGTATGATATTCCCTTTGCACCGGATGCTTCCGCAGAGGAAAAAGCTGCACTGGCGGCAGAAGCTCTGGACAGCAGCTGCTACTGCGATGTGCTGCGGCGCTATCTTGCCCCGGAAGGACTGCTGTGCCCGCTGCCCAACGGCGCACTTTTGCAGACAGACGGCGGCTTTTTGTTCAACGACGAAGATCTTGCCACGCAGGAAGCTTTCCGTGCCGCTTATTCCCGCATCGCGAATGGTGCCGTGCTGTGCAGTCTGCTGCTGCCCCTGCTGTGGATCGAAAGCGTTGCGGATGGCTGCCTGCGTTTTCAGTTTGAATGCCTTGCGCCGAACGATTTTCGGCGCACAGCGCATGGCACGACCCCGGCCAACAGCACTCGGCAGGTCGGGCTGCCGGAAGAAAAACAGGCACAGCTGGCCGAAGTGTTCCGGCACCGGGCCGAGAGTTTGGGTCTGCGTGCACCCGAGGGCGCACAGCTGGCGGCTGTGGACACCGGCATCTGCTGTACGGAAAACGGCGAGGAGATGCACTGCCTGTATCTGCACTGCAAGCTGCCCTCCGCTGAGACCGGTTACAGCATCCTGCTTGGGCGGGCATCGAATGCCGATCAGAACCTTCTCCGTGATGCACAGCAGATTCTGGATACGCTGGCCGGGCAGCGCGAAATATGAACTTTCTGTGAAGTTTTTTGTAAGAAGTCATCCTTCTGTGTCGGATTTCGTTCATGAGGGTGAACGAACCACCCCAGAGAGCCAAGGAGGCGAACCGACATGAAGCATGACCGCAGACAAATGCCCCGCGAGGCCGTCGATTTGAACAACATCGACGATGATGCGCAGGGCACTGCACCACAGGAACAGAACCGGTTCCGCATCGCGCTGGGCCATACAGCAGCGGAGGTTCTGCTGCGCTGGCTGACCTGCCTTCTTTTGTTTTGCATTCTTTGTCTTGCCCTCCTTTTCCTTCCGGTCGCGGAAGGCTTTGTGCGGCTGCTGCACGCACTGGCAGCGTTCCCCGCCATGCTGCCGCTGCTCCGAGATGCCGGGATCGGCTTTGTATACCTGACAGCTATTCTGGCGGGCTGCGGCGTGGCCGGAAAGCTCTTCTGCCGGCTCTGGAAGAGCCACTGTCTGGACAGGCTGCTGGACGGCCTTATCGCCCTGCGTTTTTTGGATATCCATTCGATCGATAAAAACGAGCAGTTCCCGGAGCCAGACAAAGGCAAGCCGAAGCCCAAACCTGCTGCCCCGCCGGAAGAAAAGGATGCCATTCCTTCCGACCTGAATGGTCTGCTGGACGACCTGTTTAAGGCCGCCCCTTCCGTGCAGCCGCAGGACGTGGACGAACCACCCACCCGCATCCAGAAAGGAGCATGAGGAGATCATGACGGACAAAGAAAAAATCAGCTGGCGGCAGCAGGCCAAGCTCTGGGTCTTGCAGGGCATCCTTCTGGTTGCTGCGGGCATCAGCCTGTTCAGCACGATGGCGGGTTTTCATACCGTGTTTTTTCCAAGCTCGGCGATGGTGGCGGTGCTGGCCAGCCTGCTCGTGCAGGGTATCGAGCTGGTCTGTGCGGAGCGCTTCCATCTCGCCGGCTGCGCCGCGTTCTTGCTCTCTGTGGCATTCAGTGCTATGAGCTTTATCAACATCGGCACACCGACCTCTGTATACATGCGCCACGCCGTAACTACACTGAGCCGCTCTTACACAACGCAGCTGCTGCCCGACATTCAGGCAGACATTTCCTCTGATATGAACAGCCTGTACAGCAAAATTTCGGACGAAATGACCGCCCTGCGCACTGAAGCACAGGCCATGCAGGAACAGAACACCGCCAGCAACATGCTGACCGAAGGGGATTACGACCTCATCCGCAGCCGCTATAACGATGCCCAGAAGAAGCAGACCGAATACTTTGAACTCGACCAACTAATTGGATTGCTCCAAAATAACGACCTTGAGCGAGCCTATGCCCTGATGGATGCCATTGAAGCAGAAGCGGGAAGTGGCGCCACTTTGAAGAAACTGAAGGCCGACGTCCGCTCCCTCCGCATCCGGTTGCAGGCTCTCAACGCAGATGCCGCCACCACCGCAGAAGAGACGGCTCACGCCATCCAATTACTCCTTGCACAGGCCAGTGTTGATACATCGGCATTGTCCGAGCAAATCAACAAGCTCATTACCGCCGCTCTGAACGCCGGGCTCAAAACCGACCCGCTCCCATTGCGGGACCACCTTGAACGCTATCTTCAGCTTGCAGAGCTCAACCGAACGGTCTCCGAACGCGTCTCTGCGGAAGCGGCATTGCTGGAGAGCGTCGAGCAGGCCGCTGGCGACCCAGATGCCGATGCTGCATGGCAGCAGGTGCAAGATGTGTGGAGCCACGAGCTCGGCAGCCTTCGCACGGCGCTGGCCGGGTCGGTGCTGTCCACCCGGACGAAGCACATGGAGACGATCGATGAGCTTACCAGACAGATACTGGAAGGCGACCGCACCCTCGTGCAGAAGGCAATCACGATGCTGTGGTATAACCACGACCTCACCTCCTTTGCCGCCTGTGTGCTGGCCTTCATGCTGGATGAAATTTCCATTTATTGCATCCACGCAGCCTGTGAGATCCGCCGACAGATCGCCCAGAGCAGCGCTTCTTCCGCCAAGGCTGAAAGCGCTGCCTGACAGCCGTAATTCAAAAAAGAGGAGTGATCGAGAATGAAACTCGTGTTGTTCGTTGTATGTATCGTTGCTGCCCTGCTCATTGTCTTCGTATTGCTGGTGATGCTGTACCATACCAATAGCCAAAGCAACCTCCAGCGCAAAAGCGCACAGTTCAAAAAGGATGTCGAAAACCGGCTTCAATATGCCGTGCATTTGGGTGATGATACATTCATTCTTGACAAGCAGGACAAGCTGCTGGTCTACCAAAAGAGCGCAAAGAGCCCTGAGAAGTTTTTGCCTCCACAGGTCATCGGACTTCCATCTGAGGGCGGCGACTTCATCTCGATCATTCCCTTCGGCGGACTGCCCAGCGAAGGCTGCTGTAGTAATTATCTGACTTTGCGGGAGAACGGTTATAACGCCAAGTTTATCTCCCATGACGCACCCCTTTTAATTTATCGCAGCCAAAAAGACGGTCACTATTACTTGAAGCTGAACGGAAACAACCAAAATGCCAGTCGTTTTCAGGGGAAGATCATCGAGGATGAGATCGCACTGGATCAAGTGCTCACCAAGGACCCCAGTCACGCCAAGCTCTTTGAGCTGTGTGGCAGCCCGCTGGCCTTCGTGCTGCTGCCCGGCGATGAACCGGAGACAGAGCCGCAGAAGGCAGACCTCAACAACATTGAAACCGAGCCGCCCAAACGCTCCATGGGGGACAAAATCCAAAACCTCCTGTTCCAGCAGGCCGGTGTCGATGCCGCACCGAAAAAGCAGTCCCGTCCGACATTCAAAAATTGATCCCGCCGCCGAGAGGAGGAAGGCCGCATGTTCCGTCATAAGCATAAGCACCCTGCATTCAAAGCCCTGCGCGACACGGTGGCCTTTGTCGTTCTCTGTGTGGCGCTGCAAGGCTATGTTGCCCGCACGGACGGCGCAGAAGCCGCTGCGGCTTTCCGCACCGTATGGCCCACTCTGGCCGTCTGCTGCGCCGGCGGGGCCTTGCTGGTTTACTGGGCCGGTGGCGCAGCCCTTCCGCTGCGGGTGTCCGCCATCTTCAGTGCCTTAGGCATGGCCTTGCAGGTAAGCCTGCATCCCGCAAATGCAAATGAGCTGAAGCTTTTTTGCCTGCTGTCCTTTGTGGGCTGCATCTGCACCGCCCTTGTTTTTGCACTGCTGCGCGTACTGCCGCAGCAGACGCTTATCTACAATTTTTGTGTTGCTGGAAGTGCTGTGTCCTTCCTCTTTTTGCGGTTCTTCTCTAAACCCATCAACAGCACGTATGCATGGGTGTCGGTTGGAGGGCACTCTTTCCAGTTGACCGAAGTCGTTAAGCTGATTCTCATTATAGGATTTTCCGCTGCCGTGACAAATGAAGCCTGGCACGAAGGGGTCCGCTTCCGCGCCGCGCTGCTGCTGCTCGCCGTATACGCCGGAGGATTTTTTGTACTAAACGAGCTAGGCACGCTGCTTGTCTGTCTTCTGGATTGCGGGGTCATGGCGCTGCTTTATTGTTCGATAAAGCACACGCTTTCCCTCGTTGCGTTTGGTGCCCTGACGGGTGGGGTAGGATATGCGTTTTTAAAGCTGTGCAGCGGGATGCAAAACCCGGCAGGGCCTTTCCGGCTTGGGCAGCTGGTATACCGCAAACTAGCAGTCCGGCTGCACTATTTTGGAATCAGCGATTTTTCCACGCTCTCATCAAAAGAACTTAGCAGCACAGCGTACCAAGCGTATAGCACCTGGCGCTCGTTGCTCTTGGCGCGCCCTTTCGGTTCTGCCCCCTACCGTGTCAGCACCCCGGTAGGTAATTCCGACCTGATTCTTTGCACTTTGGCAAACCGGGGCGGCTGGATCTGTCTGTTTCTGACCCTGTTCGGAGCGTTTCTACTCATTGTAGCCAGCTTATTGTTGAGTACGCGCTGCGGTGGGTGGCTGAGCTGCGTGGGCACCGGCGCAGGCTTTGCTGTCGGTTTGTCCGCAATTCTTAATCTCTTCTCTGCCACAAGTCTTCTGCTCATCGGCATCCCGTTCCCGTTTTTAGGCGCTGGAGGCAGTAATTTCTTGATCTCGTGGGGATCAATCACCCTGTTGCTGTGCAGCACCATTCCTACACGGCAGGGCAGCCGGGAGCTGCTCGCTGCATCACAAATCACGGAGGAGGTATCATGATGATGAACCGCCGTCTATTTCTCAGGCTGCTTTTGGCCCTCTCGGCGGCAGTTGGGATGTCCGGGTCCGTAGTGCTGCTGTTGGAGCGTCTGGGGCTTCTGGACAGTGCCCAGCGGCCCCAGATCGAAGCGCAGCGCGCCGAATTTGAGAAAGCCGCCCGGAAAGCAAACACCATCGAGGGCGCGATCGTCTCCCGCGATGGGATCCCTTTTACAAGCGCTTCGGAGCCCGGAAAGCCCGCACTGGTGACCGCACTCTGCTACAGTTCTCTTGTTGGCTACAGGACTTCCACTTCCTCTTCCGGTCTGCGCCGTGAATTTGGTGATACACTCTATTACGCACGGGAAGAGGGGGGCGGCACCGCAGACCGTCTGGTCATGACCATTTGCGCAGAGCTCCAGCAGATCGCATACGATCTGGTAAAGGGGCAGGGAAGAGGCATGTGCTGCGTAGCGAATGCCCGGACCGGCGAAGTCTATGCATTGGCGTCCTGCCACGGGGACGTGGAATTTGACGCAAATCATTTTTCGCAAAACTTTTCGTTATATACAGAGACAGAAGGCTATCTTCTCCCCCCATGGCTGGATGTGAACCCTCCCGGCTCCGTAGCAAAGATCCTGACAAGTGCCGCCGCTGTGGAAGCCGGCGTAGATCTGACGTATGAGGACAGCACAGGGGAGTACAAAGGAATCCGCACTGCCTCCCGTGCACCTGGCGGTGCTTTAGATTTGTACAAGGCAGCCAGAACGAGTAACAATCCGTATTTTGCGGTACTCGCGGACAGAATGAGCCTTAGCGATTTGCTCCGCGCACAGGAAGCCTTTGGCATCAACCAGAGCTTCCTACGTCTCGGCACTTCCATTCTCCCGGCAGAGAGCACCCTGACCGCCGACTCTGCCCGCAGTGAAGCACGGCTCCAAGCCATCGGGCAGGGCGGTCTCTCGGTCTCACCGCTGACATCCATGGCATGGCTAGGTGCAGTGGCCACGGGCGAATTGACGACCCTCCGCATTGCAGACCATTTTGAGCACACCCTGCCTGATGGAAGCACGGAGGAGACCCCTCTGCCGGAAGAATACGAGGTCGAGCACCGCAGCCTGAACCTCCGTCCCGAAACGCTTACGACCTTGCAGAGTGTTTTTGAGGACGTTGCCAGCTCCTACGGGTTAGAGCTTTCAGGAAGCGCTCGTGTATTCGGTAAAACCGGAACGGCGCAGGTAGGCACTTCCGGGCTTTACACCATCTATCTGGCGTTTTCTCTGGTCTACCCGGACGGCAACGCCTATGAAGCCGTTTTAATGAGGGAAAAGTCCAGCGAAATGAGCAGTGTACTGAAGCCGCTGGCAAAACAATTGCTTGCCGCCATCGACCGTCTGCATCCCGCGTGGGAGGAAACAACATGAAAATTAAAATCAGTGCCTGCACCGCCAAAGGTTCCCACATCGAAAATCAAGACTGCCTTTGTGCCACCGGCCTTTGCCCGGAACAGACAAGCTTCTGGGCTGACCGGAAGGAAGTGGAAGTTCCCTTCCTTTATGCCGCGGTCTCTGACGGCATCGGCAGCGGTACCTCGCGCGCCTTGCCTGCGAAACATTTGCCAAGGCCGTTGAGGCTGCCCCCCCTGTTTCTCTCTACGACATTCCGGGCGGCGGCGAACTCCATGCTGACCTGCCTTATTGCGGGGTCCTGAAAGGCGCCCATACCGTATACGACGCTTTGCAGACCCTCCACGCAGAAGGCGGCTGTACACTGACCGGCTGCTGCCTGACTGCCCCTGCTCCAAACCCGGACCCGGATATCCAGCCGCACACACACTTTTCGATGGCCTCGGTCGGCGATAGTGCCTGTTTCTGGTATCGACCGCACCGGCAGGTGGGCGAACCGGTTCAGCTCCTTAATTACCCGCAGAACCTATTTTATAGCCGAAAGAAAGCGGGGCTTGCGACCAGCGTTTTCGAAAAGCGGATTTTACAGGCCTACCTTGGAATGGCGGCGGAAAAGCTGGAGCGGTCACGGTGTATCCAGATCGTTAATATAGACGATGTGTGGCCGGGCGACCGATTTTTGCTTTGCAGCGACGGTGTTTATGGGCAGCTGCCGGAAGCACTGCTCAAAAAGCTGCTGGGGATGCGGTGGGTCTCCGCAAACACATTAGTAAACGCCGCCACGTTCGTCCCGCACAGCGATAATGCCACCGCTGTGCTGATTGATATCTTGTAAAAAAGCAGGGGGAAGTTTTATGGAGATCGTCAAGACAGAAGCGCAGGAGCGCGCCATTGTCCAAAAACTGGTGGACACCGCATGGCCCTCCCTCAACCCTGTGGTCGGGCAGGTTCTCGGGCGGGGGGGTCAGGCCACTGTATATGCAGATGGGCACAGCGAAGCGCTGAAGGTGATCGATACCTCTGTCTATCGGGACCCCGCCCGCCGGAAGGACGCCAACCGCCGGGGACGTTCAGAGATTTATTACCATCAGCAACTGACTGCCAAGACCGACACCGTGGTCAGGCTTTTCGATACCGCTTCCATCCCTCTCAGCCGCGAACGCGGTCAGGACGCCCCCATGTGCTTCCTTCTGCGGATGGAACTGCTCACACCCCTTGACCCCAAAAATCTGGCCGCACTGGACCCGGCAAACCGGGAGAAAGCCGTTCTGCAAATCATGCGAGACGTTTTAGAAGGACTGTGCCAGACCGAGGACGCAGGAATTGTACATAGGGACGTCAAATGTGGAAACATCCTCCTGCGGCACGATCCAGCCACCGGCCAGAGCCGCTTTGTGCTCAGTGATTTTGGCTTGGCAAGACCATTCCATACACGAACCGACCGAAGTTTCTTCACCGTCTGCGGTTCCAGCGACCACATAGCCCCCGAGATCATTCGGCGCGGAAAGCTTATTGCCGGCAGATCAGACATTTACAGCGCCGGTGTGATGCTGTTCCACCTGTTGTTCCCACAGAACGACGACTATTTTGATCCCGCTCTCTTCCGGCAGAAGTCCGCCGATTTTCCCTTCAGCCCGGAGATCAAAAACCTGCTTTTCAGCCTGACCAAAGTTTCCCCCGCCAGCCGGCCATCCCCAGCCGTTGCACTGATCGAGGTAAACCGGCTTTTGATGCAGCGCGATGCGGAATATTTCCGCTGCATCCGACAGCAGCTCCTTTCCGATCTTGCTCAGAGCCGCCAGCCCGCTCCCGAATTAATGGCCGCCATGCCGGAAAGCGAAGCAACACACCTGCTCCGCGCCTGTTCCGCAGCGCTGGCCGATAACACACACCAGATGGCGGAGGAACTCCTTCGCGGTGCTGCCGCACAAAATAACAGCGGCTGTGCGCTGTACTATCTTGCCGTACTTTTTTTCCAGAATCGCTCGTGCCGCCAAAAAGCGGCAGAACTTTTTCGTCTTTCTGCCAGTCGCGGGTACCTTCCCGCATGCAGCGCTCTAAAGGGTGAAAAAACCGATTCAGCATCATTTCTGAGCAGCATATTACTTGCCGTATAGCCATCAAATTTTAACGGCTCAACGGCTTCCCGGATGATCGGGCAGGCGGAACAGGCTCATCATGCAAACAATGAAAAACAGGGCGTTCCCCGACGGGGAACGCCCTGTTTTACATATCGCTATTGTCTGTGGTCTTTGGCAGGGTGCGTCCTATTCAGGGGCGCACCCTGTTTTTGTTTTGCCTTTAATCTTTTAACCCATGGCTCCCGGTTACGGTTTTCAAGTATTTCTCCGGGTCACCATTCAGAATCAAATCCGCATAGCCCAGCGGGTCATTGTAGATGAGATAATCCAGTTCTGACCTCTGCGCCATGGTCACAT
>OCQB01003061.1_pt1 | contig 10285 bp, 7 predicted proteins | sample 1538631 | NCBI WGS metagenome assembly OCQB01 (sample SAMN04571713, study PRJEB22368) | human gut metagenome | biome: human gut; material: stool | host: Homo sapiens | place: Luxembourg | collected 2012-10-19 | reverse complement strand
TGGCCGCCGGTTCAACATTGTTTCCTTCCGCTGGCTCTCCCCTGAAGAAGTATGACGGATGGAGTAAAGGGGGGTGAAGGGGAAAAGCCTCTGTCGGGAGGGAGCCCGCTACATGCGCCGAGTTCCTGCACGTTCCCAGGTTCCTTTTGTTTGTAACTTGTTATCCCGGACAGGAATAACGCCCGTTTAACGGGGAAGTACGTGACGGCTGCGGAAGCACAGTCCGACGAAGAACGTTGCCAGGGTGCCGATGGTGACGCGCCAGGGGAAGGCTATTTCCGGGATATGCTGTTCCCAGGAAGCCGGGAGAGGAATGAGGCCGGTCAGAACGGCTATGACGATGAAGCCTGCCGCCATGGCAAGGATGTTGCCGGTGTCGTTGCCCCTGGTGCGGGTCAGCATTCCCAGCAGGAAGATGCCAAGCAGGGATCCGTACGTGTAGCCGAAGATGCCGAGAGCAATTTGGATGATGCGCACTTCCGGATGATGCACTACGTACCAGGCCGTGACGGAGCCCACCATAATGAGCAGCAGGGAAAATCCCACCGTGCCCCACCGCACGCACTGGAGCAGCTGGCGTTCCGTGGCGTCCGGCTTGAAGATGCCCTGGTACCAGTCCTTCGTGGCGGTGGTTGCCAGGGAGTTGAGCGCTGTGGACAGGGAGCCCATGGCGGTTGCAAGCAACCCGGCAATAAGCAGCCCGCGGACTCCGCCGGGGAGTTCATGAATGATGAAGTAGGGGAATACGTGCAATTTGGGCGTGTCTGCGGGCAGGGCTGCCGGATTGTACTGGTAAAAGACGTACAGGAGAATGCCCGTGAACAGGAAGAGTATGACGATGGGGAAGTCCATCAGTCCGGATACGATGACTGCGCGTGTTCCGGCCTTGCTGTTTTTTGCAGCCAGCATGCGCTGGACCATGTCCTGGTCCGTCCCGTGTGTAGCCATCGTGATGAACGTAGCGCCCAGAAACGCTGCCCATACCGTATATTCCTGTCCCAGAATGTGGGAACACTGTTCCAGGAAGCTGAATCCTTTTTCCGTTCCCCAGGAAAAGAATTTCCAGTCATCCCCTCCGTTCATGACGGCGGAAATGGAGTCCCAGCCGCCGGGAATGTGGGAGAACAGTATCCAAAGGGCGGAGAGCATGGAGACGCCGAGTACCGCCGCCTGCAACACGTCCGTCCAGACGACGGCTTTCAGACCGCCTATGGCCGTATAAATGGTGGTGGCCATGCTGATGATGACCAGCGCGGCGATGTAAAGCAGGACTATCTGTTCGGAATCTGCCGGAGTATTGGTGATAAACTGATAAGCAATGACAAGCAGAATGCCTGCAAAGTAGAGCCTGGTTCCGCTGGCCAGAACCCGGCTGATCAGGAAAACCATGGAGGCAGTGCGCCGGGTCAGCAGTCCGAACCGTTTTTCCAGATATTCATAAATGGAGACTACCTTATAGTCGTAATAAGGTTTGAGGAAGAGCTTGCCGACGATAATGCGGCCCAGAATCGTGCCTATGCATAGCTGGGCATAGGTAAAGTTGCGGGTATGGTAGCCTTCCCCCGGCGCTCCCAGGAAGGTGGCCGCGCTGATTTCCGCAGCCAGGATGGATGCCAGGATGGCCCACCAGGGCAGGGAACGGTTTCCCAGCGCATAATCTGTCAGGGTGTTTTGTTTGCGGCCCGCGTAGATGCCAATACCGAAGATCGCCAGAAAGTAGATGGCTATGACGAGGGAGTCCGTAAACATGCCGGGAGAGGGAGAACTTTTCCGGTATTTCAGCTCCGGAAAAGTCCTTGCGGTCAGAGATGGGATCAGGAGCGGCTTTTATATTCCAGCGCCGCAGAGACCAGACCGGAGAAGAGCGGATGGGCCCGGTTGGGCGCTGACTGGAATTCCGGATGATACTGGCAGGCGATGAAGAAGGGATGAGTGGGGAGTTCCACTACCTCCACCAGTCCATGCTCATCGTTGATGGCGCTGATGACCAGGCCGGCTTTTTCCAGGTCTTCACGGTAGGCGGGGTTGAATTCGTAACGGTGGCGGTGGCGTTCATTGACGTTGTCCTTGCCGTAAAGCTTGTGGGCCAGGGTTCCCGGCGTAATCAGCGCCTTGTAGGCGCCCAGGCGCATGGTGGCTCCCATGTTTTCAATGCCTTTCTGTTCTTCCTGGAGGCAGATGACAGGGTGGGACGTAGCTTTGTCGAATTCCGTGGAGTTGGCGTCGTCCATGCCGCAGATGTGGCGCGCATATTCGATGACGGCTACCTGCATGCCCAGGCAGATGCCCATGAAGGGAATGCCCTTGGTGCGCGCATATTGTACGGCTTGTATTTTTCCTTCAATACCCCGGTCGCCGAAGCCGCCGGGCACCAAAAGGCCATCCACGGAACCGATCAGGGCTTCCGCTCCCTTTTCTTCCAGTTCTTCCGCATCCACCCGCAGGATTTCCACGCGGGCGTCATTTTCCGCGCCGGCATGGGTAAAGGATTCATAAATGGACTTATAGGCATCCTGAAGGGCGATGTATTTGCCGACAACGGCGATTCTTACGGAATGGCTGGGGCTGACGACCCTGCCTACGTAGCGCTGCCAGTCTGCCAGATTCGGGGGAGGGACGTCCAGTCCCAGGCGTTTTGTCACGATGCGGTCGATTTTGTCCTGGCTGAGGTCCAGGGGGCATTCGTAAATGGTGTTTTTCACGTCACGGAACGCAATGACATTTTTGGCCTCTACGTTGCAGAACATGGCGATTTTGCGGCGTTCGTCCTCGCTCATGTCGTATTCCGTCCGGCAGATGATGACGTCGGGCTGAATGCCGATTTCCCGGAGTTTTGCAACGGATTGCTGCGTAGGCTTGGTTTTCATCTCCCCGGCCGCCTTGATGTAGGGGAGCAGGGTGACGTGGATGAAACAGACGTTGTCCCGGCCCACTTCCAGGGCAAATTGGCGGAGGGCTTCCAGGAAGATGTGGCCTTCCATGTCTCCTACTGTGCCTCCGATTTCCGTGATGATGATGTCCACGTCGGATTTTTCCGTCACTTCATAGAGCCTGTTCTTGATTTCATCCGTAACGTGGGGGATGTATTGGACCGTCTTGCCCAGGTAGTCGCCGCGGCGTTCCTTTCTCAATACGTTTTCAAAGACTTGCCCGGAGGTAAGGTTGTTGAGGCGGGAAAGGCTGCAATGGACGAAGCGTTCATAGTGCCCCAGGTCCAGGTCCGTTTCCGCACCGTCATTCAGAACGTACACTTCTCCATGCTGGAACGGGCTCATGGTGCCTGGGTCCACGTTGAGGTAGGGATCGAATTTCTGCAGGGTCACTTTCAGTCCGCAACGTTCCAGCAGAGTGCCGATGGATGCGGCTGCCAAGCCCTTGCCCAGAGATGATACGACGCCGCCTGTGACGAAGATGTATTTCATGATAATGTCTGTTCCTAGTGTGTGTTTAATAAAATCTGTTCGACCTGGGCTGCCTGTTCCGGCGTATCCACTCCCACGCTGACATGGTCCGTCAGGATGACTCTGATTTTGGCCCCGTTTTCCAGTGCGCGCAATTGTTCCAGGGATTCCGTGAGTTCCAGGGGGGTAGGTTTCCAGCGGACATAGTTTTCAAGGAAGTCCCGGCGGTAGGCATAAATGCCAAGATGCCTGAGGGGCGAGGAAATACGTGAATTGCGGGCGAAGGGGATGACGGACCGGGAAAAATAAAGCGCATCTCCGCTGCCGGCAAGAACCACTTTTACAATATTGGGATTGTCCAGGTCTTCTTCTCTGTCAATGAGGCAGGCGACAGTGGCCATGGGAAGGGCGGGATCTGCCGCCAGCACACCGGCCAGACGGTCAATCAGGGCCGGATCGATGAGAGGCTCATCCCCCTGGATGTTGACGATATGGGTGGCGGAGGGAAATGCCTGGACAGCTTCCGCCAAGCGGTCGCTACCGCTGGGATGGTCCGGAGAAGTCATGATGGCTTTTGCCCCGAACGCCAGCGCGGCCTCAAGAATGCGTTCGTCATCCGTGGCGATAGCCATATCGTCCAGCCGGCTGCACTGGGAGACCCGCTCCCATACGTGTTGGACAAGTGGTTTTCCGGCAATGGGATGAAGGGGTTTGCCCGGGAATCTGGAGGACCCCCAGCGCGCAGGGATAAGGCCAATGATATGGTGGAGAGGGGCGGAAGCCATGGAGAGGTTAAACGTTTCGGGACCTTATCAATTCCCCTCCGAATAGTCCAGCCTCAAGCAATGGAAGAAGACGGTTTTTCCGAAAAGTGCATCGGAATATTCAGCAGGGAACCCCGGAAGAGCTGGGAAGTCCAGGTTTTTCTTCCTTCTGCTGTATCATGAGAGGAACATATTCCCTGCGCATATGGATAGAAACGTACAATCCCTCCCTTTTGGCACAGCAGAACAAGACCTTGATGATTCCCAGTGAAATAATGTCCTCAGCAATGTAAGTATTTTCCCCGTAAAGGAAAAAGAAACCCAGAGGACGGATGAAGTAAAGGGTTGTAATAAATAGAATACCCAGGCTGTATTTGCTGTAGCGATAAATGCGGCCGACCTGCCATGCATAGACCATGCCGATGACGGATATGATGGAATATAGTGTAAGACCTACATATCCAATTGCCTGAATAGTAGATATCGGACCGCTATGCCATAATCCGTTCCAGGCGAAAGATATCTGGTTGGTATTAGTGAGATGGTATGCTTCTTCGTAAATGTTTGCTTTGAGGATATTGATGTCGCGGGCGAATCCATCGCCGAATATTTTATCTTGAATGAATATTTCCCTGTCATCCAAGGCCCATTTCCACATTTCCACTCTCCATTGGATGGAAGCCATCGCATCCTCCCTGGCCTGGGAGCTGACTTCGAGAAATGGGAGGACGGATAATATTCGTTGTACCCCAAAAGGAAGTTCAAGCAAGGTTTTTGATGAGGAAAGAAGCATAAGCATGGCTAACCCGAGGGCTACAATGCTGACAAACCATCGTTTGTAAAGTAAGGAGACGATAAAGAAGAGCAACAGGATAATGGCAATGGAGGAACGGAATCCACTAATTAAAATTCCTGCGCATGCCGAGGCCGCCAACAACCCCCACCAGGGACGTTTGATCATCTGCCATACGGAGTATTTTAAAATAAGCACTTGAAGTACCAGTATGGAGATGGCGAGGTAAGAGAAGTTTCGTGTATCTCCGTCCGTCCCTGCTTCTGCTCCTGCAGACTCGGGAGAGAGTAATGTCCTTGCCGTTTGGGCCAGTGTAAAGAGAAGAATCAGGGCAATAGACCATTGGAGCACCTTTCCTAACTCCTGGCTGGTTGTTTTTAATGAAGACAGACATAAATAGGCCAGCAACGCCTGCAGGAACATGATATATCCCTTGCCTCCATAATAATCTTCCAGAATGTTTATTCCCAGCCCAAAGGGATGAGTCAGAAAAACATAGGCAACATGGATGAAAAGAAGGAAAATAAAGGTATCCAGCAGAGGAATGGAATTCCAGGTCAAGCTGGAGCGCCTGAGCATGACATTCCACAAATAAAAGGGCAGCACGACGGAATAGGCAAATAAGGGAGCATAGGAATTAATTGAAAAAGGAATGAAGAGAGGAGGAATGAGTATCCAGAGATACCATACCTTTTCCTTCATCATGTATAGTCCTGCCAGGGCGAACGGGGCTATGGCAACGGCAATGGAAACTGGATCACCGTCTGCAGATATGAGGCCTCCGATGATGGCGAGGAGAATGGCAATAACTGAAATCAGTGTAATCTTGAATAAGTCGCCATTCATAACGCGGTCTGAAATTCTGTACGGAACAAACCGGTAACAGAAAAGAAGGATGGATGGTGGAGTATAGGGGATTCGAACCCCTGACCTTCTCATTGCGAACGAGACGCTCTACCAACTGAGCTAATACCCCTTTAGGAATTACCGGAGGTAAGCTACTCGACATCCTTGTGGAGATCAAGCATAATTGAATAAAGGAGGATAATTTTTTCACGATGTCTCTTCTGAAAGGATTGTGCAGAATTTTTTAATGTAATATCGGAGATAGAGCCTGAAATGTCAGTTCCTTTAATAGGTCTCGGTATGAATTCTATCAGTCGACATTCGTGGGTTTACTGAGGAAGTTTCTTATTCATAAATAATAGTTTCATATTGATGATAAATGTTTTTAGGTGTGTCATGCCTGTAAAATGCGTGTTCAAAAGAGGGATGATATCCTCCCATTATAAGCTTGACTTGAGAGTTTAAAAATTGAAGCATCCTTGACGGATGATGCAAGTTACGTGAAAGAATCCTTAATTAGAATAATTTGATTTTTATTTGGGAAATTAATATTTTTTCTAAAATGGATATTCTGTGCATAAAACAAGAATATTGCGTTTTTCTTCTGTAATGCAATTGTTTGTATTATTACGGAGAGGCTTTCAAATAATTTTGGACTCTCAATTCATGATCGTTTTAAATATATTACTCATAACTCTGCTATGAAGGCACCGATGATTGACTCCAAAGATCACCATGAAGGCTTTTCAATGGGAAATTATCTTGGGCGGGAGAAATGGCTTGATATTGCCAAGCTTCTGGCGGCCATACTTATAGTATTCTAGCATGTCCCGAATTTTACAATCAACAGCATCAGCCATTCTCTAACGGGAGGGAGCAATGTAGCGTTTTTCATGATCCTCTCCGAGTATTTCATGGGAAAGAACATTTCCTGGGACAGGTGTTTGTCGCGGTTTATTTCTCTGCTGGTTCCATTTCTCTTTTGGAACTTTATCGTTTCATTTGAATACGACAGTGTTCCTTATATGCATGTTTCCGAGTATTTATGCCGCTTGGTGGGTTATCAGAGTTTGTTTGTTCCTGATTTCAATCCTTTGGGAGTCCAGGTCAGTATCGGACAGCCTTTTTCTACGCCCACCTGGTTTTTGAGAGATTTATTGCTTTGTTTTCTTGCTACCCCCATCTTGATCAAATTCAGGACATTTTTAATTCCTTTCATCGTGTTGGCCTTTTGCATGAACTGGCCAATAGTGATCAATTCCATCAACGCGACATTATCCCCATTTGTATTAGCTGAGTTTTCACTTGGCCTCTACTTGAGCAGATATGACATTGGAAAAGTTAAAGAATTTTTTGAAAGAAATGAAAAATCACTCATACAAATCTGGCTTTTGCTTACAGGATTATTCTTTGCCACCGGCCTTAATAATTACTTTTTTTGTGTTCAATCCCATACAGATTGGTCCATTTTTCAGCGATGGAGCGATCTGGGCGTTTTTAAAATAGACTGGTATTTTATAGGTTATACTCCGGCGTTGCTGCTGGCAGGATCATTTTTTATTTTATTCATGGGTTTTCTATTGAACAAATACTGCAACAAGAGTGGTTTTCTGACCAAATTGTCTGGAGCCTCATTTTTAATATTTATTCTGCATTATCCCATATTTAATCTCACTCCAGATTGGATTTGGAAAAAATCGTTCATATTGTGCATTGTGGGAATAATAGCCGTCATTGGAGTAATTTCATGCTTCTATCTTCTCATCTCCAAATATGCTCCGCGGTTGTTGCCTTATTTGGCCAATGTCCGGAACTTCCCTAAAAGACAGTCATGACGATCATAAAAAAAATTGCCCTTTGTCTGTTGATAGGAGTGGTTTGCGTAGTGTGCGCATATCTTACCCTTTTTGCAAGGCGTGCAGAAATCGTATTTTTGGAAGAGGAGTATCCGGAAATGGGAGCGAAACGACTTGAGAAGCATGCAAGAGACAAACACATACTGGATGAATCGCCTGATGGAGCGATTATTGTGTGTGGTGACTCCCTGATGAATTTCTGGCTAAAAGATTCACCAGAGTCCTGGAAGCGTTTTATGGAACCTCTGGGATGCATCAATGTTGCGACGGCAGGGGATACCATTGGAAATTTGCGATGGCGTATTCATGATGGATTGTTTGATCTTGCCAGGCCTTCCGTAATTGTTCTTTGCATCGGCACCAACAATATTTCCATCAATACTCCGGATTGGCTGGTAATGAGAGGACTCAGAAGCCTTGTGCATGAATTGAAAGAGAAGTACGACGAGTCTATCCGTCTTGTTCTGATACCCCCTCTCAATGCCAAGGAAGAAACCTCGATGTGGAGGTTCCGGGAAAAAATGTTAAGCGAACCATGGGGGAGGAATATTTATGTTTGTCCCTTGTTCAAGGAATTGCAGGAGCCTGGGCAAACAAGAGCTGCAGATAGGTACATGGCCGACAATGTCCACTTGTCTCCTGCCGGTTATGAGCGTATTGCCGCTCCTTTATCACGGTTTGTCGAAAGTGTGAAAAAATCAGGAGAACCCTAAGTAAAGTGTTGCTCTTCTTCCCCTGTGGATGGCATGCAGATAAAAGCTGAAGCTCATAAGTCAGAGAATCTTTTATTTCAAGCATCTACCAGTTTTTTCCTCCTCTGTATTAGGAAAACTTGATAATAGAAACGAGAATACTTTTCAGGAAGACCATCCTTCTTCTCATTTTGCCGGGGAGAGTTTCTCCATGCTGAGAGGATCATGCCGGCAATGGATGCAACAGGAAAATAACGCCTCCTTCCAAATGGAAAAGAGGAAAGACGGCGTGGCGGAATCATCCGGTTTTTCCGGAATTCCGGCGTGGCTTTAATGCCTCTGCTTGTTTTTAATGCGGTTTTTAAGGTGGGCTTCTTCAAAAAGGCCGTCCATGTACAATCCTGTGGCTTGCGCCTTTCTGAGACTTTGGGCTGCATTTCTCAAAGAAGGCAGCGCCTCCTCATAGGATGGAACGCGTCCTTTCTTCAAGGGGGAGGCTTCCATGACGTGCCATCCCCATTTGCTTTTGACGAGCACAGGCGTGTTGTCAGGCAGGGAGGCAATGTCCAGATCCAAGGTTTCCGCAGTACGGGCCGGGTTGATCCAGCCCAGAGAGCCTCCGGCGGAAGCCGTCCGTTCATCTTCGCTGGTACTTTTGGCAAGCCGTTCGAAGGATTCTCCGGCCCGCAGGCGCGCCAACAGGGCTTCCGCCGCCTGCTTGACCTGATTGTCGTCCTTGTGCAGGGTGGAGAGGAAAATGTGCCTGGCCTGCCGCAAATCCGGCGTTTTAAGCCTGTCCTTGACCAGATTGTAGTAGATTTTCAGTTCTTCGTCGGTAGGGTCCGCAACCTTGATGGTTGCGCGGTAAAGCTGTTCCGTCTGCTTGAGGCGGGCGGCAATTTTCTGCCGGAGCTGCTCTTCGGTGAGTTTCTGGCCGTGGAGCATTTCCAGATATTTCTCCCTGTCGCCGTCAAAACGGGACTGGATTTGCTTTTCCGCCTGGGCGGCTTCCGCATTGCGGTTGGGGAGCTGCAAATCGTTGACCCGGGTTTTCAGGCGCAGGAGGGAGGAGCTGATGAGGTCATATCTGGCACGGGGGGCCAGCTCCTTCTGCACATCCAGTTCATGGGTGAGCGTCATGCCGTCTCCCATGTCCAGCACGGCGGGCTGGCGCAGAATGCCCAGCTCCGCAATTCTCCTGTTTAGCTGGTTGGCGGTAAGCGGTTCTCCGTAAACTTCCGCGATGCGTTCGGAATTGTCTCCGGGCGGTCCCGGCATGGGTTTCAGGTAGGCATCCATCCTGCCCGCCAGGAAGCCGTGCCAAATGAACAAGTCCCCCACCAGATAGAGCAGGAACGCTCCATAGATCACGAGCTTGAACGTGAATTTTCCGGTGGGGGACATAAGGGGCAAGGTACGACGGAGGATTAGTTTCCACCACCGGAATCCGCCAGACGGGCCGACTCGGGGGGCAGGAAGTTGCGGAACCTCTTCTTTTCAATGCTCTTCATGTAAGCTTCTTCCGGGGAAACGATGCCCTGCTGGAGCTTTTGCCAGATGGCGTCGTCCATGAATTGCATCCCCATGGATTTGCCGCCCACGATGACATCCGGAATCTTTTGCGTAGCGCCTTCGCGGATGATGGCGCCCACGGCGGGCGTGGCAAAGAGGATTTCATTGACGGCCACGCGTCCCGGCTTGTCACAGCGCTTCATCAGGAGCTGGGCCACGACGCCGCGGAGGGAACCCGCGAGCATGGTGCGCACCTGTGACTGCTGGTCGGAGGGGAAGACATCAATAATACGGTCAATGGTTTTACTGGCATTGTTGGTGTGCAGGGTTCCGAAGACCAGAAGGCCGGTTTCCGCGGCGGTGAGAGCCAGGGAGATGGTTTCCAGGTCGCGCATTTCACCCACCAGCACGATGTCGGAGT
>OCQB01003055.1_pt1 | contig 10294 bp, 12 predicted proteins | sample 1538631 | NCBI WGS metagenome assembly OCQB01 (sample SAMN04571713, study PRJEB22368) | human gut metagenome | biome: human gut; material: stool | host: Homo sapiens | place: Luxembourg | collected 2012-10-19 | reverse complement strand
CATATGCTGGGGATTGACAATTCGGATGGAGGCGGTGACCCCCACATCCTCATCCACCAGTGGGGCCTTGAGAACGGCAATGCGGATGTTTTTGGAGAGATGACCCAGAACGGCGGGGCTGGCGTTGTCCAGCACCATGCCGCTGACATGGAGCATCCGGCGGATGACATTGACGGCGTGCTCCGGGCTGTCAAAGTGTTCCTCCAACTTGACAGTCTCACCGGTGGAATACAGTACCTCGATATCCCGCCAAGAGTTCACATTGACCTCCTCGATGCCAGTGCCGAAGATGTATTTGGTCAGCAGGCCGAACTCCGCCATCTCCGTGTAGAGGGCGTCTACCAGCTGGCCGGCGGTATAGCCCTTGACCGCGATGCGGCGGTCCTGCACATATTTGGCGATGTATCGTTTGATCTGGGCTTTGGTGTCCGCGCCCACGCCATCTGTGATGAGGGAGGAATATTTGCCGGAGATGTATTCCTGTACATCCTTCAGCACCGCGCTAAACTCCTGGGCATCATCCTCCGGGGTAAAGAACAGGGAATGGATCCGGCCGCCGCGGGATGGGTCAGCCGCAATTGTCCGCTGCTCTGTGCTGCCCGGCTCCTCGGGCAGCTCCGGCACATCCGGAACAGCGGGCGAGGCCGGCGTTTCCGTGTCAGGAGCATTGGCCGACGGTTCCGGAGCATTGGGAACAGGTTCGCCCACGGGCCAGTCCTTCCCGAAACAGAGGGGGATCTCCTTCTCACCACTGTCCCTCTGCACCGTGATATGCTCCACGGGCTTTTCCTCCGGAGCCGGCTGAGGAGAGAACAGGGACGCGCTTCGCTTTTGCCCTAACACCCAAACACCTCCCTTGCAATCTTCTCAATCTCTTTCCGGAAGACCCGGCTGTCCTTCATGGAGAGGTCCGCCAGGAGGTTGCCGGCCAGATAGTGAGCCTCCAGTTCCGGCGAGTAGGGCAGGGTGAAGGATACGGTGCCCAGGGCCTGGCTCATGTGGTCGCCGGCCTGCTGGGGCTTCACGTTGCTGGCGGTCTTGTACTGCTTGTCCGCGTCCCACTTGGCGTCCCGCAGGAGGGGGAGCTGGCTGGACAGGTAGCTGATAGACTTCAGGTCCGCATTGGCCAGCCGAAGGACGGAGTCTGCCTCCATCAGCGCCACGGCGGACAGGATGTCGTTGGCGATGTAGCTGCCGCAGTCGATCACCACATAGGGTGCGATGTCCCGCAGGCAGTCGATGAGTTCCCTGGCCTGCACCTCGCTGTAGGGCGGATAGGTGTACTCATTTTCCCCCTTGAGCATCCCCAGCATGGTGAGGTAACTCAGGCGCTTGTGGGTGACCAGATTATTCTTGACCAGATTATCCGATACATGGGCGGCGGCCAATACGCTCCCCAGGGAGCGTTCACACTCCAGATCCGAGGCGGTCATGTCGCACAGCAGGAGGACCACATTCCGGCGCTTGTCCGCCAGATACTTGGCCAGCCGGACGGCGGTCGTTGTCTTTCCGCTGCCGGGGCTGCCCCACACCGCAAGTACCCCGCCGTCTTGCTCCTCGGGTTCATAGACCTCCTCACTATCGTTGGAGTGGGAAAAGATCCCACCTTTTTTGAAATTCAGCATCAGGTCACCCCCTTGGGCTCTGTGGAAAGTTCGGGAGATCCGCTCTCGGTGGGGTAGTAGGTTTCGTCAGGTGCGGTAGACTCCGCCGGTTCACCCTGGGACTCCTCGTCAGAGGCAGGCTCCGGGGGATACAAATCGGTCAGCACTTCCACCTGGGCGTCTAAGAACTTGTCAGCATTCTCCCGGCTGCCCCGGTACACCAAGGTTAGGTGGATGGTGCCCTCGGCCTCCAGTTCGGCCAGTATCTTGGCCTGCTCCGGATACACCAGCAGGGTAACGGTGTCCGGCAGTTCCCGGCTCTCGCCGTCCTCCGGTGTCTCTCCGGTGTTGGTGTCATAGCCCGAAGATGCGGTGACGCTGATGACCTCTACAAATTGCAGCTCCGCAGGCACAACGGTTTGCCCTTGCTGCCGGTAGTCCGGCGCGATGACAGAGACGATGTCGCCGCTCTGGAGTTTGCCGGAAAGCCCTTGGGCAAAGCTCCCGATGGACACAGAGATGACCTGTTGGGTTCCGTCCAGACCGGTGAGATAGGCATTGTCTGCGGCGGGAATGTCGGACAGCTTGGAGCTGATGATGTAGTCGCCCACGGCCAGATCCGCCGTGGCATACTTGCCCACGGCCGTTTCGGTCTGCCGGATCACATCCTCCGGCAGATTGTAGCCGCCCACCTCCACGGCCTGGACCATATCCTCCGTGATCTCGTCCCCGGCCCGGATGGGCTGAATCACACGGACGATCTCCGCCCTCTGGGAAACGGCATGATTGAACAGTGGGGTCAGACCGAAGCAGATCAGCAGGGAGAGCAGAATACAGATTGCGCCCACTATGGTGCGGTTTTTCAAAAAGCTCATGACATACCTCCGACAGTCAGACAGTATAAAGCGGCAAAACCAAGAGATAAGAAGGGGACAAGCGGCATAGGAGTTCGTGTAATTAATAGACCTGTGTGATGGGACAATTTCTGAATCAACGCCACAGAGGAGAAAAAGAGCACCATGAGCAGCAGGCCCAGAGCCAGTCCCCACAGGCCGGGACCAAGCCCCAACACACTCCCGGCCGCAGCGGTGAGTTTGATGTCACCACCTCCCATGCCATCTGGCTGCAATAACGCGGCGATGAGCAGGGGCAGCGCCGCGAAGATGCCAAACAGCCGGGCAGGATGGAAGGAGACCAGCCCAGCTGCGGCAGTCAGCAGACAGATGGTATTGGGCACGACGCGCTTTTGGCAGTCCAGGATCGAAGCCCACGCCAATGTTCCCAAAAACCATGCGCCCTGTAGCATGAAATCAGCTGTTATAGTTGAACATCTCCTCTACGCGCTGGGTCACGGTGGGGAGGACTGTGTCCCCAAACAGAGTGTACAGGCCGGCAAGAAGCAGGGCGCCCAGCACCACGGCAATCAGAATTTTGATGGCAGTGTCGATGTAGCCCTCGCCTCGGGTGTTGGCTAAGGCATCGGACAGACGGACGATAGCGCAGGATGTGGCATACCGGACCTTGCGGACCATGGTTGTTACGGGATCGGCCAGCGGACAAAATATTTTTTTCATGGATGGTTGCCTCCTTCGGATTTCATAGTTTAGGTGAGCACATGTTTTGACCAAAAGATCATACCTCCATCTGGGAGGCCTGTGCCTGTTGAGCCGCAGGATCCGGCGGACTCTGCGGTGTTTGTTTCTGGGCCGCGCTTTGGTCAGTGCCTGTTGATAAACGTTGATTACGGCGGTGCCAAATTCAGCACGGACTTCTTTCGTGCAGGAGATGTATGCTCTAAGTGACTTCTTAATCATGGTTTTTGTCATGGTTAGTGAAGCAGTCACTGAGAGCATTGGCGGTGGCCTTGCAGGAGTCCTCCTTGCGAAGGGGATGAATACGGACGTGATACCGCATGGGAAGGGCAGGGGGCTGATGGTCTTCCATCTGGATCATTCCTCCAATCTTTGGATCATAATGCGAGCGTAACTGCCGCACTCGTTTTACAGGGACATTGTGTAGTGCGACGTCTGCCCCGGGATATTTGGCTGAACCGGAACGATTGAGATTCTGTCCACATAGTAGAAGCCGCTGCCTGTGGCATCATAGAGTTCGATCATATCGGAGATGGCCAGCGGTTGGCCATCCGGCCCCATTTTTCGGCGGCAGAAGAGCTCCCAAAGTTCTTCCAGATCATTGGTGCCTACATCGCCGTCGAAAACTACTTGGTACCAGGAGAGATCGGGACCGCCATACTCAGCAACCATCTTATCCAGGCCGATAAAACGCATGGTGATGGGGGCCAGGGGACCCAACTGCCAGATGCGGATGGATTTGAGCGGCTTGCCGCTGTCTGCGGCTGTCAGGAAGCCGTTGGCCAGACTGTCATACACACCATCCACCCACCGAACATTCAGGCCCTTTCTGGATAGCCAGGCTTCCAGTTCCTTCCGGCGAAACATGGGATCGGCCACCACGCAGTTATCCTTTTGATAACCCACCAAGTTTCCATAGTAGAGCAGGCGGCCTTTTTTCAGTTCAATGCTTTGCATGGCGGCATGCCTCCATTCCTGGCCAGTTATGTGCAGGTTTCCTTGTCAGTGATATGATCAGCCGCCATAGATGACCTCTCCACAGTTTAGATGTTCCGCAAGCTGTGCCAGGCAAAGATTGCTGTTATCCAAGAACTCCATGAACCCTATCGGAACATCTTCCAAACCACAGAACTTCTTCGCCAGCAGAAAGTCACCTTCATCCTCCAGTATGCACAGGTGATCCGGCAGGGAAATACCCATCTCATCTAAGGTTTCCTCGGAGATGCGGGATCGACGCTCCTGCTCAAAGGAGCACACTTCATCACAGCCATCGCAAAGACCAAACGCCAGAGTGAGTTGGTGCGTCAGTTCGTCTGCGGTCTGGTGGAGAGAATCTGCGGCATACAGCAGCTCTCTGGTGGTCATCTGATGTTTCAAAATGACAGCGGCGCCCGGTCTGGCGTGAACTTCGATTTCCTCGTCATGTTCAAAGCCGCAGAGCTTGAGGGCGGACAGGGGAACGGTGAGGGCGGTGCCTGTGATGTTATGGATAAATTTCATGTTGACCTCCAATTCAGTCGAATAAGGTTAGTTGGGATGGGAGCGATCGGCTCCGTTCCAGCGGATCATAGTTGGCGATAAGCAGCTCGGCGAACTGGCTGTTCGGATCGTAACGCTGCTTGATGTTGTTCATGCGGGTGGTTTCCTTCAAATAAATTCCGGGCAGATCATATAGGCTGCGGACAAAGGCATCGTCGTTGTAGGAGAGCAGAAATTTGCCCGTCATCTCCATTAAGGTGTCTCGCAGACGAATGTGGTCCCTCTCCGTAAATCCATCCTCACCGACATTCTGATAGTAGCCCTCGGTAGCGTGGTAGGGCGGATCGAGATAGAAGAAGCTCACTGGGCGGTCATATTGCCGGATGAGCCGCTCGAAGTCCTTATGTTCAATGACCACTTTGGCCAGTCGTCGGTGGGCTTGTTCAATGAGGGGGAAATTGCTCCACATATCGTGGGGCTGACTGCCAAAACTGGTTAGTCCGGAAGCGTAACTGTACCGGATCAGCTGATAGAACCGGGAGGCCCGCTGGATATCGCTGGCGGAGCTATCCTGCGCCAAAACGCGACGGATGTGATCGAAATCCTCCCGTGCATTCAGCACGTACTTCAGTGCCACGATCAGTTCCTCTGGCTTTTCCCGGACGCAGCGGTATAGGTTGACCAGCAGGCCGTTGAAGTCATTGTAGACCTCAAAGTCGTTGCCAGGGGATTTGTGAAAGAGCACCCACCCTCCGCCGCCAAACACTTCGATGTACCGCTCGTAGTAGACGGGAAATAGCTGTACGATCAATTCCCGCCGATCCAACTCATGAAGCTGTTCAGACGGGACCACCTTCCTGCTGCTGAAATTGTTCCAGAGCCAGTTCCAAGCCACGAATGGCTTTTTCCAGACCTCTGGCCATGATCCGGAGCTGCCGAATGGTTTGGTATACCTCAGCGGCGGAGGCGGCGTAGTAATATCCGTTTCGGTCACTGGCGATGGGACAGCCCTTTTGCCGAAGTCGGTGGATCTGTTTTCGCAGGGCACTTCCTTTTTTGCGCAGTGCCCGTTCCAACTGAGCGCTTTGCATACTGTGCTGCCGTCCATAGCAGTGTTCACGCAGATACGAGGCCAATTTCTCCAGATGCATTTTTGCTCCTTCCCGGGCGAATCTCCGGAAAAGAGCAAAAAGAGAGGGCTATTCTCCCTTCCGGGAAACGGCCCATGGTTACAGTGAAAATTCTTTTGAGCTAAGCTCTTTTGCCTTTGTCAGGTTGAAAAGCATGTAAAACCTGAATGTGAGAGACTGCGGCAACGGTTTAAATGGTCAATTTAAGACTGGGAACCGCCATACCAACGGGAAATGCGTGATATTACATGGTTAAGGAAGGGTCTGTCGATTGCTTTGCGAAACAATATCCATATGGTTCCATGTCTCCAGTCCATGCCACTTGTCCATGTTCCGTGGTGGACAATTCATAATATTGAATATAGCCCTCAAGATAGGCTTTTCCATCAAAACACTCGGACAAAAGACCAGACTTTGGAATGATGTTCTCGTGGATGGCTAACTCCCGGCCAAATACCGCTGGCTCCACGCCAGGCGGCACATAGGAGTAGTGATGAAGGTCCATAGTATAGTCCAAGGCCTGGTCCAGCCTATGACAATGCTCCACCTCCATGACAGCCTGCCACTTATCAAACCAGTAGGGATTCCCCCGGCCTTGTTCCGCCCAGGCATAGCCGAAATCAATGGCATGACGGATCAATGTGTCGGCCGAGCTGTATTGAGATGGAATGTTTGTCAGTTGAGGCAGGCAGCAATCCACAGTCAGCACAATGCACTCTTGCAGAGTTTCCGCTTGCAGGGCGTCTAAACCCAGCCGCAGTTCATCCGGGTATGCTATATCCATATGCTCTCCGGTATCGGGGAAGCCAACCCATACGCCATCCATGTTGCTTCGGCTGGCTAACTTGACCCGAATGGCATAGTCCCTGGTGACCGACAAAGGCACGGAGGATTCGTGGGTCAATGAGGAATGGAGGGCGGTCCGGCGTATATAATGACCCTGTTGAAAAATACCGTGGTCCCGATCCCGGTAGGCCGCTCCAACCCGCTCTACGTCGAGAAAGTGTTGGGCGACTACATTGGGCCGCTCCAAGTGCTCCATGACGAAGTTGCCCAGGGCCTTATCGGTTCCGGCACCGTAGTAGAGTTCATAGTGTGTAAGACCATTTGCGATCTCAATCACAGAACTGGTTTCTTTTGGACGCTCTAACTCCAGGGCACCAAGAAACAAAAGCCTTTCCTTCACCGTCATATTGGAGAACCGCTGTTCCAGCCAATCATGCTCTGATTGATTTGGAACAAAGCCATGTAGACGGGCGAAGAGTGGGTTGCTTCTATTCAAGCCGTATCCCTCCCATTTCGGGTTTTTGCCCGAATATGGGGAGCTGACCGCCATCTATGCGGCGAAGCAGACCGTAGTCAGTGATGACCGCACTGTCCTCCTCCAGCATCCGCTGTCCAACCCGGGCGGCCTGTCCGGTCTGGAATAGCTCCTCCGGCAGCTCTGGGTACTTCTCCCGCAGGGCGAATTCCGCGTACTCCCAGGTTTCCGCAATCTCAGGCCGCAGTTCATACTGATCCAGACCGTGCATCATCATCTGCATGGCATCTTGCAGGCTGGGTCTGCCGCTGGCGGCCAGCAACGCCTTGTACTTAACGAGATCGTTGATGTCCCAGGCCTGTTTCTTTTGTGCCAGTAGCCGGGCGAATTCATTGACCTGTCCGATGCCGCCCTCCTCATTGATTGTGTCGTTGATGGCGTCCCGGAGGGAGGGAATGAGGCAGTCTGTGCAGCGGAAGGTGCACTCCTTTTCGGAAGCGGCACCTACCGCTTCCACAGCCCGCCAAACGGCAGCGTCGATTGCGGGAAGGTCCAGGATTGCGGTTTTGCCATTGTCATGGTTGAGGTCGTCAAAGCATTCCTTAGACACTTCCAGTACCACCGGAGCGCCAGAGCGGTCAAAGTAGGGTGTGATCTCCCCACGCTGGTAGACCTCCTTGAACTCGCTGCCGGGTTCTACATAGCCCCGGCTGGTGAATACGCCGTCAAAGTCCTCTTGATGCTTCTGACCGAACACCTTTAGCAGTGCGATCCGGAACTGGCTGCCTGGCTCTGTGGTATCCAGCAGGGCCATAGCTTCGTCAGAGAGCATCTCGCTCTCATACAAAAGCGCCCCAAGCTCCTGGATGTCGGAGACGTAGGGCACCAAGGTGCAGATGTCCGCATTAAAGGTCAGGTTGATCAGGCGGGGCAGGGGGATGGGGCTGGTGCTGTGTAGCTTCTCTATCTGGAGCAGACCGTCCATTCCCATCCGGTCATCCTCGCTCAGGACAGCCAGGCGCTGAGCCAGAAGGTTCAACTCATATAAGTCGACGTTGTCACCGATCATCTCCCACTGGATGTTGGAATACTCGATCCTGGTCAGCTCATTTTGGCACTTATGTCCGTCCTTAATTCGGGCCTTCTGAAGCGCGTCGTTGAATTCGGCCCAAGTTGCCGGCAGTTTCAGAACAGCGGCGGTTTCATAGCCTTTGGGGCCGCTGTTGCTGATCTCCACTTCAAAGACCTTCTTATCCAAAGGGAATCCCTCCCATCTCTGGCTGTGCCTGTTGTTCCTCCATACCGAACCGCTCCTGTTCTGTTTGAATACTCCAGTTCTCACAGCTCCACAGGTGGACGTACAGCTCGCCTCCGTCCACCGCAATTTCATGCTGCTCGAAGCCCTCACCCCAGCCGTCCGACGCCTGGCCGGTGAGGTACTCTTTCAGATCAGCCAGCTCTTTGGGCGTGAGCTCGCCCACTACCTGGCACTCCGCCACACCCCAGAGCTGCCCGTCCCGGGCCTCTGTGGTGAATACGGCGGAGCGCACCTTGGCGTCGAGCGTATCCTCCTGGCCGTACCAGTGCATCAGCCCCCGCTCGGCCTCCTCCGGGATTTTTTCCAGAGCGAGAGCGGCAAGGATGCTGTCCTCATAGTCCAGGAGCGTCCTGCCGTCCCACGGCTCCCCGTCCTCGGAGATGCCTCCCCACTCATTGCGGAGGTAGAAGTCGGCGGTCAGAGGCATATAGAGTTTCAGCAGAGTGGGCTTCGGGGGCAGGACCTGAAACCGGTCCGCCCCCATGGCCAAGGCCAGGCTCCGCCCGTTGTCCCAGTCCACATGGAACTGCCCGGCGTCGTCGATGAACTGGAGTGTACCGGTGGAGCCGGGGGGAATAGGGCGTGGATCAGTTCCCATTTCGGTGAGCCTGATCCGGCTGCCTTTGGGATACTGCTCCCGCAGGAAGCCCAGCCACTCTCTCGGTGGTGTGTCCATGTTCATGTCCTCCATGGTCACGCCCACTCCAGGACGAACAGGATGGACACCACCTGCTCGTCCACGGGCTGGGAGAAGGCGGACACCACCGCATCGTAGGACAGGGGCAGGGTGCCGCCCAGGGAGACGGTCCAGTTTCCGGACAGGGCCAGCGTTTCGCTGCCGCCCGCCCGGCTTGTCTTCACCCCGTTGAGGGAAAATCCGATGAGTTGGCTGTCCACCTTTTCCTCCGCCATGTCGGTATCGTAGGGTACCAGTGTCCAGCCGTTGACAGCGGACACGGTGATGCCCGTTACCTGGACTGCCGCCGTGGAGCGGTTTACAATTTCCGCATTGCTGGCGGCATACACCTCGCCCCGCTCATCCACGGTCAGGAGCAGAGTTGCAGGGACGGTCACGGAGAATACGGAAATCCGCTCCCACCGGGCGTAATAGGTGGTGGGGCTTCCTGTAGTATAAACGGTGTCCCCGGTCACCTGGGTACCGCCGTTCTGTGCGGTGAACCAGCCCAGGAAGGTGTACCCATCTCTCTGGGGCTGGGTGGGCAGCACCAGATTTTCTCCATAGTTCTGCTGAGAGGTTCGGGTTTCCCCGTCCCCTAAATCCCAGGTGATGGTGGCGCTCATGCTGTACGAACAGCTGTCGCACCGGCCATCCCCATCGCTGTCCGTGTGAGCGGCATAGCTGGATGAACCATAGCTGCATCCGGTACAGGTCTGGCTTATCCGGTGCTGAGTGCCGCTGTACGGACTGTAGCTGACAGACCAGCTGTGGGACACCGTCCCGGAACTAGTGGTGTCTCCGCACTGAGTACAGACGTAGGCATAGCTGTGGGTACTGCTGTTGTTGGGGGTGCAGGTATAGCTGGTGCGGTGGGACTGAAGCGAGGAGGAGACCGTTTTCCCGCACAGCCGGCAGCTCTGGACATAGCTGTGGTAGCTGCTGTTATAAGGCACGTAGCTGTAGGTGTAGCTGCCGTGACTGCAGGTGGCCTGGCTGGCGTCATAGGCATAGCAGACGGTGCAGGTGCCAGTGTTGTCCCAAACATGTCGGGCGTTCAGAGTATAAAACCACTTGGAGTGTCCGCGATTAGCGTCATAATCGGCGCAGGAGGAGTTGACACAATGCCAAACCTTCGCATGATTTGTCTGCGCTGGATCGTTGTTTTCCGATGCAACTACACACTGGGAACCGCAGGTGGGACAGTAGTAGGTGCGGGTCCACTCCGCGCGGG
>OCQB01003053.1_pt1 | contig 10298 bp, 10 predicted proteins | sample 1538631 | NCBI WGS metagenome assembly OCQB01 (sample SAMN04571713, study PRJEB22368) | human gut metagenome | biome: human gut; material: stool | host: Homo sapiens | place: Luxembourg | collected 2012-10-19 | reverse complement strand
TGATAGCCCGGTTGCTGCGAAGCGTGCTGATAACCGGTCTGCGCGTTTTGCTGGTAACCCGGTTGCTGTGAATACTGTTGCGAAGTTTGCTGATAGTTCGCCTGCTGATAATCTGCCTGAGCAGTTTGCCGATAGCCAGATTGCCCAGGTTGCGCCGATTGATAACCAGCCTGCTGATAGGTAGGCTGCTGAACAGGCTGTTGAAAATCAGACTGGTAGAAATCCGATTGTTGTGCTTGCTGGAAACTTTGCGGTTGAGTTCCTTGCTGATACGAAGCCTGTTGATAAACCTGCTGACTTTCTTGCTGTCCTACTTGTTGCTGGTAGGTATATTGCTGCGTTGCGCCTTGCTGATGAGCAGGTTGCTGAGGATCCCCTTGCGGAGGTGCATAGGTATCCTTGCCATAAGCAGCCTGCTGCGCTTCAGTAAGCTTTTTCTCCGCAGCTTCCAATGCTGCACGAGCAGCTTCTAAGCCTTTTTCAGCAGCAGAAAGCGCCTCGTCGCGAACTGCATCTCCAATTTCTGCACGCTCGCGAGCATCAGTTTGCGGCGAAGACTGCGCTGTTTGATCAGAAGATGCTGTCTGCTCAGAAGCAGCCGCTTGGCTAGAAGATGCTGTCTGCTCAGATTCAGCCTGATCAGTTTTTGGAGTTTCCTTCTCTGTCACTTTTGATTCTTCCTGATTATGTTTCTGAGGGTCGTTTTCTGTATGTGTCATAATTCAACGCCTCGCTTCAATATGTTGCTAATCTTGACATGGTAAGAATACCCTTTTGCCAGCCTAACCCGCAGTTTCGTTATGCTTCCGTAACGCAATCCAGCACGTGTCAACGGCCTGTTTTCTTGTATTTATATTGCTGTTAGATATAGAAACAATTACTTGATCTCATCGCGTTCTTTGTCGCGCTTGCGAAATTCTTTTGCAGTACCCAACACGCGCATAATACGGTCGCGGAAAATCAGGCAAAGCAGCGCAATAACAGCCGCCACGCCAAAAATAATTAAACTAGTGGTAATTTCACCCTGTGCTAATCCTGCGGCAGCATAGGTAGACACCAAAACGCCAGGAATGCGACCGATAGTAGCAAGAATCAAAAAGGTTCTCATACGCATGTTGGTTAGCGGCACCAGATACGTAAATACATCTTTCGGCATGGCAGGAATAAGGAACAAAATGAATACCACAATATTCAGCTTGCCTGAGCGTTCGAACGTATAGAACTTTTCCAGGTGCTCTTTGCTAACCATATCGTGAACAAACGGAGCGCCAAGTCTATGAACAAGTTGATAAATAATCGCACTCGAAATAACACAGCCAACCAAAATAAGAAGCGCGCCCAACCACGGCCCATACAGCATACCCGCAGCTACCTGCACTACTTCGCCAGGAATAAAGGCAACTACCACCTGCAAGAATTGCAGACCAAGTAGCATCAATACACCAAACGCACCTTGACTTTGAATACTCTCTATTACTCGTTCGGTGCCGTTAGGTTCAAATATCTGCGATAAACTAGGCCACAGCGCAGCAACGATGCCTGCCGTAATACCAATGAAAGCAAGAAGCCCTACTAATTTGAAAATATCTGCTGTACTTACCTTGTGTCCGAAAATAGAAATAAAGCTGGATTCTTCGGATTCTTCAGAGCTTTTAAGGTTTTCGGGGTTTTCAAACTCTTTGAATCCTTCAGGGTTTTCAAGGTCTTCAGACTCTTCAGAATTATCAGGATATTTAGCATCTAGACTATTGCTCATTATTCCTCGTTATCTTCACCGTAGCGAGCACGCTTGTATTCTTCTTTAAAAGCAGAAAACATCCCTTTGGTTTTTGAAAGCTGTTTTCCAACTGCATAAGCTCCCTTATTTACCGCATCACCTGTTTTTTGAGCAACATCAGAAGCCACTGGTTTTGCTTTTTCAAATGCCTGCGATGCCTTATGGGTAACTACCGCGCTTGCCTTACCAGCACGCTCTGCCAAACCGCCCTGGGCCTGAATCGTCAGCGCCTCACTCGATAAAATAATGGCTCCATGCAAAAAGTCTTCTTCATTAGCAGCGGTAAGTTGATCACCCACTCCTAACTTGAAGCCCTTAATATACGCTGCAGGAATTTCGGTAACACCGAGCAAAGCACCAGCCGAAGTACCCTTATCTACAAAGAGCGCCTTCACCGCTCCGTCTTCGGTACTAAAGCCACAGCGTTGTTCGTCTTCTGTCATTAGGGGAAGGCCTTGCCAAATTACACATTCATTCCAATCAACACCTAAGCGCTTGCAGGCTGCCGATCCTGTGGTTCCCTTTGCTTCATCGATGACAATATTGCCATCCTCGACATCAAAACCGTCAAAGGAAACAAACAGATCAGGACGATGCATCATAAGCGCAATGTCAGGACGTTTTATCGTAAAACCAACAACCCGACGCCTATACGGATGAAAAATGAACGAATGAACCTTACCGATACGCTTCAGTTTTTTGCCCATGGAGTATACAGGCATGCCGCGCAATTCGCTAATTAGGTATTCGCTCTTTTTCATCTATCGTTTTCCTGTCTCATTACGACAGGTGGCGACCAATAAGCCGCCACCTGAACGAGCCGAACTTACATTTATTCAACCATATCTATAAAGAATGATCACCAAATGTGTTCGATTTGTTTCTTTTAAGTTATTCGATATTCAAAGAATGCCTTTTTAACAGTCGAAATGCCGTAAGCATATATCGCCTATTCGGAACCGCTATGACTCTTGCGAATCGGTGGTAATTCAAAGAACAACCACTGGTCTTATCTATTCGGCATCCTTTTCATCGCCAGAAGGGTTGATCTTTGCAGTAACCGTAGAGGCAGCTCCTGCAACTACATCCTTTGCACTAGCAGCAGCGCCTGCAACTGCTTGACCAGCGTTCTGTGCAGCACCAGAAACTACCTGTCCTGCGTTCTGTGCAGCACCAGAAACAGCCTGAGCAGCACCCTGAGCAGCAACCTTAGCATTCTGAGCTGCACTCTGAGCAGCATCAATCGCTACAGGGATTTTGTCTACCGCTGCATCACGAGCAGCTTCAGCATTTTTTGCTACCTGAGTTGCAATGCGCTCACGAGCTGCGTCAATCTTCTGACGAAGTTCATCGCCATTATCATTGAATGCCTGAACAGTAGGATTCTGGTTTACGCGAGAAACAACATTCTTATAAGCATCAGAGCCATTGTCTACTACCGTGTTGATAACCTTCTGAGAAGTAGAAGCAGCAGCATCAACAAACTGACCCGCTTTTTCCTGAACATTAGCAGGCACTTCGATTTTTACATTTTCATTTAATGCCTCAGAAATTTTGGCACGATTTTCAGCACCAGTGCGAGGAGAAAGCAGCAAGCCTGCAGCAGCACCAATAATGCCACCGATTACAAACGGAAAAAATTTACCCATCTCGAACACCCTTCCGACATCATTTTTTCGACATCTAATGATCTTATTATACGTGCATGTCCTAGCGCTTATCTTGAGAAATGCATGCGACTATGACTTGTTTCCAATCCGATACGAAACCGCTACAGCGAAACCAAGAAATCCAGTACACCCTCTATTGAAAGGCTTACCGCCTTGCATGCTTGAGCAAAGACAGAACTTGCAGCCATACTAGGAGCTGTATCCACTCCAGCAAACCGAACCTGCGCACCATCCCAAACAACATGAACTATCGCAAAATCTCGCACACCCAAAGAAAGGCATGCCTCGAAAGCAAATCGCTCAATTTCAGAACGAATTGATTGCGCCATCCGATCAGCCGCATGAAGCGATTTAAGACGAACTGGTGAAATAAGTTCAAGAGAGTCGCCTGCGAGTACTTCCTCGACAGGAGGCAAAACATGAGCATTCCATCCTGTTCCTAAAACCACAACTGAAAGGCGCGCTCCTTCAACCCACTGAGCCACCTTGCATCCAGATAATTCGAATGCCGTAAGTGCTGCCAACAGTTCTTCTGGGCTGTTGACAAGGATAGTTTCTGCACTTGATGGCTGAGTTTTTCGGTGCTGAGCGTTGTTCGCCATTTCAGATGCCGCATTTTGAATGTTGCCCGATGATTGAATATCCTCATTTTGCGAATCACTCGACGATTGAAGGTTCTTGTTTCGTTCGCAAGCAAACCCCTTCAATGGCTTTACCTCGAAAGGATAACCACCCGGTATACGCTCTTCGCACAGGCGAGCAAGGATTTCTTTTTCTACCGTAAGCACATCAGACGAAAAGGTGAAACTAACCAGAGAATCGCCAATTACATCCACTTCCGAAGCTTCTGCATAACGCTGCATTGCAAACATACTGATCTGATCATCGGTGCACAACTTACAGGCTTCAGGTTGCGAACCTAAATAAGGAAGTTGAAGCAATTCGCACAATTCCTGCAGTGCGCCATTTGAACCCTTAGTTCCTGATGCAATACAACAAATATCAGGTCGAATTGCTTGAAGCGTTGCAACTGGTTGGTCGTCTACGTTAACCAATTCGGCCTGGTGTTCTGCCTTCAGAAATGCCTCTGCTATCTCTTTTGCTTCAAATTGCATCGTATTGTTGTCAGCAAGGATTGCTGCTTTCATACACTTGCCTTTCTTTTTTAACTGAGGATTTTTATTCACTTACCGCTTTACTGCCCATCTTTTAACTACGGACTATGTTGTTCATATGCAACTACAGGCTATGTTGTTCACATGCCGTCTTGGTTACATCTAGCAGGATATCGTTTAATGTTTTCACACATTGATCCAAAACCCCAAGCGCCACCAAATCGTCTTCGTAGGAAAAAACCACCTGCGCCACTAGGCCATCTTCGCTAGTCCACTGCGTTGTTCCTGTAAAAACACGCGCTTCATCTTTAGCGCGATGCGTTTGCCCATCTATCACCATATGTTCTAGAAGATGCGGTGTTGACGTGTGATTCATTACATCAGAAAACAGTCGCCCTTTATGATTGCGACACGCATGCATCCCCAACGTAGGAGAAATCTTCAAGACTCGCTTAATAAGCTGCTCATTGGTGCAAGCAAAACACTCATCACTTACACGAATAAGTGTTTCAATCCTATCGGGGCGAACGCGAATGTGCTCAACGGCAAGCGGAGCGGTCATTGTTTCACCAGTTTGGTCGATACTTTTTCCCCTGAATCTGCATCAGTTTCTGTGATTACCAACGTAGTTCGCTCAGGAGAAAAGGAATACGATCCTGACCCGTTATATTGTTTGAAAGAAAACGAGATGGTTTTTTGGAACGTATCAAGCGTGTAGGGATAGGAAACCTCTGACGTCATCACAATATCGGCATCGGTAAACGTAATGGTTTGGCTAGAACCCTCTATCACCCATGTGCCCTGTATATCAGCCTTGTCATCATAGCGGAACCACTGATTCCAAGCTAAAAGCCCCGTGCCAATAACCAGCAGTGCAATTACTATAAGTGATCCAACAAGAAAACGTCGTGAAATACCTTTGCGTTTGGAGGGCTTGCCTGCTTTATTAAAGGATTTACCCTTGTGAATTGTTTCCTTAAAAGATTCTTCTTCAACAGCTGATTCGCTATTTATAAACCCACTTTGAACAGGTGCTTCAAGCAAAGATCCTGAATCGTTTATAGCTGACTTATCGAAGATACTTTTCTCTTTGAAGCCCGAACTATCCAAAGCGCTCTTTTTCTGCTTGAGCGCATTGCGATCTAGCCTAGGTGTTCCTGTTTTAGAAGAAGCGGTGGTGGTGATGCGCGATCCTTGCGCCACCTTTTTTCCAGCAGCAGATGGGCGCTTCTTTTGAGAGCGCCCATCCATGGATTGTTTGTCTGTCTTTTTAGCTACCATTCAGGAGTAAATTTAGCGAATAACCTCAACGCCGCCCATGTAAGGAACCAAAACATCAGGAACCTTAACTGATCCGTCAGCCTGCTGATAGTTTTCCAAAACAGCAGCCATAGTACGACCAACCGCCAAACCAGAACCATTCAAGGTGTGAACAAGACGGCTACCCTTGAAGTTTTCAGGATCACGGTACTTAATATTTGCACGACGCGCCTGGAAATCTACGCAGTTAGAGCAAGAAGAAATTTCTTTGTAAGCATTGTAGGAAGGCAACCAAACTTCCAAGTCGTAGGTCTTAGCGGCAGAGAAGCCAATGTCACCTGTGCACAAAGAGATAACACGATAAGGCAAGCCCAACAGTTGCAGAATATTTTCCGCATCTGCAACCATAGCCTCTAAGTCATCATAGCTTTCTTCTGGCTTTGCGTACTTCACCATTTCTACCTTGTCGAACTGATGAACACGAATAAGACCGCGGGTATCGCGACCAGCAGAACCTGCTTCTTCGCGGAAACATGGCGTAAATGCGCAATACTTCAATGGCAAATCAGAAACATCCAAAACTTCGCCAGAATGAATGTTGGTCAGCTGAACTTCAGCAGTAGGAATAAGGTACATGCCCTCACGTGTTTTGAACAGGTCGTCTTCAAACTTCGGAAGCTGACCAGTGCCAGTAAGTGTAGTAGCATTTGCCATCGCAGGACACCACCACTCTTTATAACCACGAGAAATATGAGTGTCTGCCATGAAGTTGATCAGTGCGCGCTCCAAACGAGCGCCAAGGCCACCGAGCAATACAAAGCGGCTACCAGCAAGCTTTACCGCACGCTCCGAATCGATGATGCCTAAATCTGCGCCCAAGTCCCAATGAGGCTTCATTTCAATACCCTCAGCCTCAAAATCACGCGGGGTGCCCCAACGACGAACTTCAGGATTGTCGTTTTCGTCTTTACCTACAGGCGTAGAGTCAGCAGGCATGTTAGGAGTGCCGAGTAATAAATCATTCAACTTTTCTTCAGCTTCAGCACGCTTTACGCTAAGTTCTGCAATGCGATCCTTCAATTCAGAAACCTGGGCCTTAACTGCCTCAGCTTCATCCTTTTTGCCTTCACTCATCAACTTACCAATAGACTTAGAAAGTACATTGCGCTGATTGAGTAGTTCTTCTTCTTGACCAATTAACGAGCGCCTTGATTCGTCCAACTCTTTGAAATATTCAGAGTCCCATGAATGGTTGCGGTTTTTCATTGCAGTGGCAACTTCATCAAGGTGTTCGCGGACGAACCGGATGTCTAGCATGACTGTCCTTTCGACGTACTTTACTACTTGGTAAATTTATTAAGATAATCAGTAGCGTTAGTATACTCTTATTCACTAATCTTCTGCGGTATCACTCAGAGGGTTAGCGTAATGAACAGAAAAATGTAAAAGAAATTCAGGAAGGATCAACGAAAATCATGGATTTTGCGGCGTTATATCATTTCCTGTTTGAAACGATGCCTGGTATCGGATGTTTAGTTCTTGTGTTTTTAATTGCGTCAACCCTGGTCGCTGCAATCCTCGAGCGCAGGACCCGCAAGACCTTCAAAGATCGTGGTAACGTAAAAGATGACGATTGGAAATTTGAAGAGGAAGAAGAAACAAAATGACGCAGACCGTTTTGTATGATCGGAAAGCCAATCCCGACTATATCCCCCGAGTAGCTGCAGTACACGACTTATGCGGATATGGCAAATGCTCATTGGGAATTGCTATTCCAGTAGTATCTGCAGGCGGATGCGATGTGTGCCCCGTTCCCACGGGATTATTTTCGTCCCACACCGCTTTTCCTGGCTGGTATATGCATGACACCACCGATATTTTGCCCGACTATTTAGCAGCTTGGCAAAACATCGGCGTGGAGATTGACGCGGTATATTCGGGCTTTTTGGGAGCACCTGAACAGGTTGATATTATTCGCAGCCTATACGAACGCTACCCCAAAGCGCTGCGCGTGGTAGACCCCGTAATGGCAGACCACGGCAAGGTATACCCCACCTATACCCCAGAACTGTGCGCTGCAATGGCTGATTTAGCCTGCGATGCCGATATTTTGACTCCAAACTTAACTGAAGCCGCCATTATTCTTGGTGAAGAATGGCACGGCACCAATATTAGCGATGATGAAGCCAAGCGCATAATTGATGCACTTATTGCTAAAGGCGCGAAAAATGTAGTGCTCAAAGGCATCCAACGCGACGACGGTTTGATTCGCAACTTTGCTGCTGGCGTAAATATCGATTTCTTTGAAGCATCTAACGAATACCTACCCTACATGCTTCATGGAACGGGTGATTTGTATTGCTCCTGCTTACTTGCCGCTATCATGGCTGGCAGAACCCTGCAGGATGCAGTTGCCTTTGCGGGCGACCTTACCCATGATGCCATGATTGTTTCCAGCAAGCAGCCAAACTTTAAAGACCGTGGTGTAAGCTTCGAACTTTTAATTGGCCGCATTGCGGATTTGCTGCAAAACAAATCTTTATAAGAGCTGCCTGCAAGATTACTAAAATCCGGTAGCAAAATTGCTCAATCCCGGTAACAAAATTCCAAAACCTCGTAGTCAACTTGCGCAAGTATGACTCACTTTGTTTGCGTAGCACTTGCGCAAGTATGGCTCACTTAATTCTACTTAGCTTCTTTTGCTGGCATAGCTCGCAGGAAGAAAAAGCCAATCACAAACAACACAGCAATAGATAGAACACCAAAAGACGGATTGCCCGTTAACTGAGTAAAGACACTCACCAAAAACGTTCCCATTACTGCCGCATATTTGCCAAAGATATCGAAAAATCCGTAGTATTCGTTGGCCTTATCTTTAGGAATAAGCTTTCCGTATTCCGAGCGAGAAAGCGCCTGAATACCGCCTTGGAAAAGACCCACGCAAATTGCCAAAATCCAAAATTCCGTAGCGGTTTTCAAGAAGAAAGCTGCAAACATAACAATGCAGAAATAAGCGAATACACCAACAAGCAGCATATTTCTGGTACCAAAACGCTTCGCTAAGTTGCCATAAGCAATAGCCGAAGGGAATGCTACAAACTGGGTAACTAACAAAGCCAGCACCAGTTGCGTAGAATCAATTCCTAAATCGGTACCATAGCTGGTAGACATTTTAATTACCGTATGAACACCGTCGATATAAAAGAAAAACGCAATGAGGAAGAATAGCAAGCGTTTATCATGTGCAATATCCTTCATGGTGCTTTTCAGACTATCGAAGGTAGTTTTAAAAACATGAGCGGTGTGTTCGCGATAGTGGGTCTGCGTAATGTTTTTTACGATAGGAATGGTAAATGCTATCCACCACAGCGCAGTAATAACAAAGGCTATTTTCATGCCTGTACCCATATCGATGCCAATAGCAGAGCCACCAAGCACTACCGCCAAACAAGCAATAAACGGAATACACGATCCAATATAGCCCCAAGCATAACCATGCGATGAAACCTTGTCATAGCGCTCTTCTGTAGTGGCATCAATCAAAAAGGCATCATAGAACACCATGGATCCATTAAGCATTACCGAAGAAACTACATAGACAACCAAGAAAGCTAACGCATGTTGCGGAACACCTAAAGCAGCACAGGCAACCGCGCCCGTTCCCGCAAAACCAATAAGGAATTTTTTCTTGTTGCCTGCCAAGTCTGCCAGACTACCCAAGAAGGGCATTAAAAGTGCCAGAATAAGCGAAGCAACAGTTTCGGCATAACCCCAAGCAACAACAATCGAAGATCCTTCTTCGGCAAGAGAGCTGAAGTACACCGGAATAAGAGCGGTGGAAAGCATAACGAACGCCGAATTGCCCACATCGTATAAAACCCAGCTGAATTCCTTTTTAGTTAAACCAAATGCCATCGCTGCCTATCCAGTCCTTTCCGAAATGCACCTTCGAAGGTATGCCAGAAACCATTTTGAAGCTATTTATTACAAAGCTCTTGCTTTTCTGTGGTAGATCTTGAACGAACTATAAAACAGTTTCATTATGATCGGAGAAAAGTATACGTATCCCCGCGCTACTAAGTTTAAAAATTCTGTTAAGAATGCGAGTTTACCTATGCCAGCAATAATCACACATCATCAATTTGCACGCGAAATACTCAATCTACCTGCAACTTCGTTTATCAAAAGCGTCCAGGAACGAAATGCCTTTCTTTTAGGAAGCCAAGGACCCGACCCTCTGTTTTTCTGCGTAGTTTCTCCATCTTTGTCCGCATATCGTGCACTTGGTAGCCTTATGCACGACAAAAAACCAGGTAAACTCCTCCATGTTATTTCTGGCACTCCAGCTCTTGCACCTTCCAATATGAAGAAAACGGTGCAAGCTTATTGTGCGGGATTTTTATGTCACTATTTGCTCGACCGCGCTGCTCATCCTTTTGTATACGCACAGCAATTTGCCCTCTGCAATGCGGGAAT
>OCQB01003045.1_pt1 | contig 10329 bp, 13 predicted proteins | sample 1538631 | NCBI WGS metagenome assembly OCQB01 (sample SAMN04571713, study PRJEB22368) | human gut metagenome | biome: human gut; material: stool | host: Homo sapiens | place: Luxembourg | collected 2012-10-19 | reverse complement strand
GGTGTCTTACAGTGATTTTACCCTGGTTGTTACGACCAGCGTTTTTCTTCAGGGACACTACCAGAGATTTCTCCGGTGTGCTCTTCGTGATTTCGTTGAAATCAGAGGAGGTCATGTGTCTTCTGGAAGGTGTATATGGGTTAAAGCTTTTGATTCCCATTACTTTGTTCTCCTTTCATTTCGTATCGCACTTATGTGTGCATATTTCGAACAGCTGCTAATTAAAGTCCTTCGAAGATTTCGATGTCTTTGCTGTCCTCGGTCAGAGCAACGATTGCTTTCTTGCTCTTTGCAGTTTTTCCAACTACCATTCCACGACGTTTGTTCTTTCCGTCCATGTTCATGGTGTTTACGCTTTTTACTTTTGTTCCTTCGAACATTTTCTCAACTGCTTCTTTAATCTGAGATTTGTTTGCTTCCGGGTGAACCATAAATGTGTATTTCTTCTCGCCCATAGCGTTCATGCTCTTCTCAGTTACGATTGGTTTCAGGATTACGTCGTAATATCTGATATCTGCCATTATGCGTACACCTCCTCGATAGATGCAACACTGCTCTTGGTTGCGATGATGGTGTTGTATTTCAGCATGTCGAATACATTGATGGTATTAACAGATGCAGTCTGAACGCCGGCAATATTTCTTGCGGAAAGTGCTACGTTTTCGCTGTCATCTCCGATGATTACCAGTGCGTTGTTTACTTTGAGGTTATCAAGCACTTTCTTCATCTCTTTTGTTTTAACCTCTGCAAGTTTCAGCTCATCAAGAACGATGAATTTGTTCTCCTGAACTTTGCTTGTCAGAACGGATTTTAATGCAGCTCTTTTCTCTTTCTTGTTCATTTTGAAAGAGTAATCTCTTGGTACTGGAGCGAATACAACTCCGCCGCCTGTCCACTGAGGAGCTCTTGTTGAACCCTGTCTTGCGTGACCTGTTCCTTTCTGTCTCCACGGTTTTCTTCCGCCACCGCTTACTTCGGAACGGGTTTTAGCTTTCTGAGTTCCCTGACGATTATTTGCAAGCTGAAGCACTACAGCCTGATGTACCAGATGCTCGTTGATTTCTACACCGAACACTGCATCATTAAGCTCCATGCTGCCAACTTCTTTGCCTTCCATATTTAATACAGATACGTTAGCCATTACGTGTGTTCCTCCTTTCAACGAACTTATTTACCGCATTTTACTGTCTCTTTGATGGTAACCATGGATTTCTTCGGTCCTGGTACAGCACCTTTGACTAACAGTAAATTGTTCTCTACGTCAACTTTTACGATTTCCAGGTTCTGTACGGTGATTTTCTTTCCACCCATCTGTCCTGGCATTCTTTTTCCTTTGAATACCTTACTCGGATCGGAGCAAGCACCATTGGAACCTGCGTGACGATGATATTTGGAACCATGAGCCATAGGTCCTCTGGACTGACCATGTCTCTTGATGGCACCCTGGAATCCTTTACCTTTGCTTGTTGCAGTAGCGTCGATTTTATCGCCTGCGCCAAAGATATCGGCCTTGATTTCCTGTCCTAATGTATAGGTTTCAGCATCTTCAAATCTGAACTCTTTCAGATATCTCTTGCAGGAAACACCTGCTTTTGCGAACTGGCCTTTCATTGGTTTGTTCACACGGTTTTCTTTCTTCTCGCCGAAGCCTACCTGAATTGCACTGTACCCGTCGTTGTCTGCGGTTTTCACCTGTGTTACAACACACGGACCTGCCTGCAATACAGTTACCGGTACTAAAACACCGTTTTCGTCGAAGATCTGAGTCATTCCGACTTTTGTAGCTAAAATTGCTTTCTTCATTCCTTTTACCTCCTGTTTTATCTACAGCGGAACTTCCTATTATAAAGAAGTTCATTCTAGCGAACAGTTGATATAAGTGGAACACTATGACCCTTAGGGATGTTGATTCCTTCGAATGAGTGTTGCTTCTATATCATCTATTGCTTACTTAATTGATGGCCGGGGGCTGATCCCGGACTTTTTACAGCTGATCTTATTTGTTTTTCATCTTGATATCGATGTAAACACCAGCCGGCATTTCCAGTCTTGCTAATGCATCCACTGTTTTCTGGGTAGGTGCGATGATATCAATCAGTCTCTTGTGGGTTCTCTGCTCGAACTGCTCACGGGAATCTTTGTACTTGTGAACTGCACGAAGGATTGTTACTACCTCTTTCTTCGTTGGAAGCGGTACTGGTCCGCTCACCGTTGCTCCGTTCTTCTTTACAGTTTCGATAATTTTCTGTGCAGATGCATCTACTAACTGATGATCATACGCTTTCAGTGTAATTCTCATTACTTGACTTGCCATAAAAAAAGTCGCCTCCTTTTCGCACTTTTACGAGTACGACAAGCGGTGACTGTACACTTACCCGTGTGTGTCCTGATGTTTGCACACGGTCGTTTCCACTCTTACAGGTGGACTTAATTGTGGGTACAGTGACTTGTCGCCAGTTTCTTTAACTTGACATTCGCTCCACGGAAAACCCGCTGTTTCTCAGCGGCAACCTCGCGCTTCAACGCTATCAATGTCACAACAGTTGTTAGTATACAAGAAAGCACGCGAAAAATCAAGGTTTTTTTTTATTTTTTTCGATTTATCCGTTTTTATGCAAAAAGAGAAATACAGGGGTGCCGTGTTGTGCACTTTTCCTATATTTCTCTCTTTTTTGACGTTTTCCAACTATTCAGAGCCCCATCTCGATTCCGCTGCGATGTATCTCGATGTGGCTTCTTGCCATATGAATAAAAAGAAAAGAACGTTCATTCATGCAAGCATGATTCGCGTTCTTTTCTTTTCGTTCGCATGGCTCTGAATAGTTACAGAATGTCGGAATAATCTAAGATTGTGATGCCGGTTGCAGGATCTTCAATGACTTTCGGGTCATCTCCGGCTGCGTGGGCCTTCTGGAGGAGTTCTTCCGCCGTGTAAACCGGCATGGCAAGTTCGATCGGCTCGGACGGTTCCGGTTCCGGCTCTTCTTCCGGCTCTTCGATGGTTTCTTCAAACTCTTCGATTTCTTCCACAGTTTCCGGCTCTGCAGATTCCGTTTCTTCGGTTTCTTCGGTTTCTTCTGTCACTTCTTCCGCTGTTTCTTCTGCGGCAGCTTCTTCGACAATTTCCGTTTCTTCCACGGCTTCCGGAATTTCTTCGGTTTCTTCTCCTCTTACAAGGTTCTGCAGATCGACGGTATGAAAGGACACCTGCTCCGTTCCTTCTTCTTCCAGATCCGGAATTTCAAATTCGTCCTGTTTCTCTTCTTCTGCCGTTTTCTGGTCGGCTGCTCTCAACTGTTCGGTCATTTCCTGTTCTTCCCGTTTCTTTTTTTCTTCCAGGGCAGCTTTCTTTCTGCTGCGAAGCTCTTCGGACGCTTTCTCATCGTCCTCGTCTTCGTCTTCTTCCTCTTCTTCCTCATCCTCTTCTTCATCACGTTTCCACACCTCGGAAAGGATGAACAAAATGACCAGAAACAGAATGGCAAGTCCGATGATCATGATTCCCTCTCTGCTCTGCGCCGCCATCGACAGAAAGCCGATCACCGGAATCGTGACGATCACTTTGCTCACGGTTGCTCTCACGGTAATTTCCGTTGTGTCTCCACTGATCACATTTTTTACGGATGCGGTTCCGGCAGCGGTGTCGAGGGACTGTATCGTATAGATATACTTTCCGGAATTGTCATCAACCAGGATTTTGTCTCCCGTCGCAACCGATGACGTACGTGACAGCGCCGCGGGAAATGTTGGTATTTCCCATCCCGTCTGAGACAAGTGTCGTGATGCCGGCAAACGGCGGAATCACCAGTGCGCCTGCTGACAGGATTGCAAGCAGAAGCAGCGTATTCACAATTACCTTCAGTAATTTTGACATATTCAATTCTCCTTGTATTCTCAGTCTTTGCCCCCTATTATAACCCCTTTTCTTCGATTATGCAAGAAAACGTTACGCATCGTGTCCCGGCCGCCCGGTTCCGCGTGTCGAATTTTTCGATTTTTTCTTGAAGATCTGTCCTGTTTCTTCTATACTATATACATAACCAAAGGGGGAATACTTTCATATGAATACACTGATCAAAACCATCGAAGATCTTTCCCTGAACGCATGGCCGTCTCACCAGATCGAGCTGTACGACGGATGGATTCTTCGTTTTTCTTATTTTTATACACACCGGACCAACAGCGTCGAGCAGATCGGGCCGTCCACGATTCCGGTGGAGGAAAAAGTGCAGTACTGTGAGGAGATCTACCGTCGCTGGGGTACACCGGCAATTTTCAAGATCAGTCCGCTTGTCAATCCCGGCTTTGATGCAATGCTCGCCGACCGCGGCTATGTAGTCCAGCACACGACGCACGTCATGACAATGGATCTGGCGAACTTTGCCAAAAAGAATCCTGCCGTTGCCGTGACCGTCAGCAGCTTTATCCCGCCGAAATGGATTGACAGCCTCTTTGCTTTAAAGAGCACGACGAACGTGATGCACCGCATGGTCGTTCCTTCGATGTACCGCGCCATTCCAAAAGAAACCATCTGTACCTCCATCCAGGATGAAACCGGAACGATCATTGCCACCGGCCTTGGCATCCGCGACCGCGATTACGTCGGTGTCTATGCCATCCATGTGCATCCTGCGTACCGCCACCGCCACTACGCTTCCTCGATCTGCCGCACAATCCTCTCCGAGGGAATCCGGCTCGGTGCAACGAAAGCGTATCTTCAGGTTGTTGAGGGAAACACGCCTGCGATCACACTGTATGAATCGCTCGGTTTTTCCTATCTCTATACCTACTGGTTCCGCGCGAAGAACGTGGTCTGATTTTCGTCTGATTTCACATAAAAAAGCATAGCAAAACGGCATGTCAAAATTTTCTGACATGCCGTTTTGCTCTATGTTTATGCTATAAGTGCAGTAAGATTATTCAGCAAAAGGACTGCTTAAATATTTTTCAACGCCGTCCATGGCTTCGCTCTCGTCTTTTCCGTTTGCGGTCACGGTAACTTCCTCGCCATTGTCCAGACCAAGTGTCATCATACCCATAATGCTCTTCGCATTTACTTTTTTTCTGCCGCTCTCGACATAGATTTCACTTTCGTACTGGCTCGCTACCTGTACCAGCATGGCAACTGGTCTCGCCTCCAGGCCGCTTGAAAGACGAATTGTGATTGGTTTCTTAATCATAATACTTCTCCTCCTTGTTTCCTTCGCAAATCTTCTGCAATCTCTTTTAGTTTCCTTAATCTATGATTAACTCCGGATTTACCAACAACCGGCGTTAACATCTTGCCCAGTTCCAGAAGCGATGCTTCCGGGTATTGTAAACGGAGCCTTGCCATCTGCTCCAGCGGTTCCGGCAGAGAAGAAAAGCCTGTGGTTTCTTCGATATACCGGATATCTTCGATCTGGCGGATCGCCGCGCTGACCGTTTTGTTGATGTTGGCAGTTTCACAGTTCACCTTTCGGTTGACACTGCCGCGCATTTCTTTTAAGATCCGCACGTTTTCCAGATTCATAAGTGCGATGTTGGCTTCCATGATGCCAAGCATCTCCACAATCTGTGCGCCTTCTTTCATATAAACCACATGGTGATTTTTCCGGAGAACGATCCGTGCATCAATTCCAAAGCTTTTCAGAAGTTCCTGCACCTGTTCTGCTCTCGGTGCATCGGGGCAGACAATTTCGAGATGGTAAAACCGGTTGGGATCGCTGATGGAACCGGACGCTAAAAATGCGCCCCGCAGAAATGCCCGTTTGCAGCACTGACGCTGTACCACAACAGCCGGAATCGGCATTGCTAACTGCCGGTCTGTCTCGTGTAACTTCACTGCCTGCAGAATCTGACGGGTTTCTTCCCTGTCATTTACGCGGATCAGATACGTATTTTCCTTCTGATTCAGCTTAACTGCAAGCTCTGCCTCTATATTAAATGTTTTTTTCAATAAAGTAAAGTACTTTCTTGCCACATACGCATTCTCTGTCTGAATCCGTATCGTCCCGTCCTTCTCGGAAATCTGTCCGCAGAGTGACAGGATCGCCGCTGTTTCCGCAATCTGGCAGTGGCGTGCCGTCGGAAGATGTCTCGATAATTCCTCTTTTACCTCGCTTGAGAATGACATCCTTCCACCTCTAAATTCCTTTTCGGATGGCGTCTTTTTCCAGATCCCGGTGCTCAATCCGGATTCCATAGTCCTTCGCGTTGGAAAGACGCCGGTACAGCTCGTTGGCAAGGGTTACGGAACGGTGTTTTCCGCCGGTGCAGCCGATGCTGATAATGAGCTGATGCTTGCCCTCGGAAATATAATTCGGAATCAGAAAACGGATCATATCCTCTAATTTTTCCGCAAACACCTGCGCTGTCTCAAATCCCATCACATAATCCCGCACCGGAGCATCGTTGCCGGAGAGCGGGCGCATGCCTTCTACGTAGTAGGGATTCGGCAGGAACCGCACATCGAAAACAAGGTCCGAATCCGCCGGGATTCCGTATTTGAATCCAAATGAGAGCACAGTAATCATCAGATTTTTGAATTTCTGATCCTGCACGAAAATCTTATCGAGCTCCGCTTTCAGCTCTCTTGTGAGAAGCTGGCTCGTATCGAGAATGTAGTCCGCATCTTTTTTCAGGAACTCAAGTGCTTTGCGCTCTTTTCTAATTCCCTCATCCACCCGTCCAAGACCTGCCAGCGGGTGCGTTCTTCTCGTCTCTTTGTATCGTTTGACCAGCACGTCATCGGACGCGTCCAGAAACAGGATCTCATAGCAGATTCCGTTGATGCTCATCCACTCCAGAACATTCTGCAGGTCCGGAAGCGCCTGGCCGCTTCGGATATCGATTCCAACTGCCACTTTCTGGATTTCTCCGGAAGTACCGTCGGCGGTAAGCTGTGCAAATTTTTCAACCAGCGGGATCGGAAGGTTATCGACGCAGAAATATTCCGCGTCCTCCAGCATTTTCAACGCAGTACTTTTTCCCGCACCGGACATGCCGGTCACAATTACAAAACGCATGTTTTTTCTCCTTTGGTGGATAACGAAAATCAGAATTCCCCGAGGAACTGGATTTCCGGCTCAAGCTGTACGCCAAACTGTTCTTTTACTTTTGCCTGGATCTGACGGATCAGTTCCATCACATCCGATGCGGTTGCACCGCCTGCATTGATCAGGAAGCCGCAGTGTTTTTCCGATACTTTTGCACCGCCGACTGCGTAGCCGGAAAGTCCGGCATCCATCACAAGCTTGCCTGCGAAATAGCCTTCCGGCCGTTTGAATGCGCTGCCGGCGCTCGGATACTCGAGCGGCTGTTTCCCTACCCGCTTGTTTTTCAATTCCTGCATGCGGGCAAGAATTTCTTCTTTATCTCCCGGAACAAGCATAAGTTCTGCTCCAAGTACGACGTAGCCTCTGTCTTTGATGACGCTGGCACGGTAGCCGAAGCCGAGCTCTTCTTTTTCCAGTTCCCGGATCTCACCTTCTCTTGTGAGTACAGTGACATTCTGTACAATATCCTTCATCTCTCCGCCGTAGGCTCCCGCGTTCATACGGACGCCGCCGCCTAAAGTTCCAGGGATTCCGGAGGCAAACTCCATACCGGAAAGACCGGCTTCTCTTGCCGCCTGGCTGATGGATACAAGCATGCTTCCGGCTTTCGCCCGGATTCTGTTTCCTTCCACTTCGATTCCCTGAAAGTTTTTGTAAACCGAAAGAATCACACCGTGGTAGCCCTCGTCACTTACAACGAGATTGCTGCCGTTTCCGGTGACGAACCACGGGATCTCTTTTTCTTCGCAGAGAGCCACGATTTTTCTGATTTCTTCTTCTGTATGAGGAGCGACGAAATAATCTGCCGGACCGCCCACACGGAAGGTCGTATGATTTTTCATCGGTTCTGCGGTCTGTACCGCATCTTCCCCTGCAATTGCATAAAGTTCTCTGACAATCTCTTCTTTGATCACGATTTTTACCCTTTGCCGCATCTGCGGCCGAACATTTCATTACGAATTACTACGAATTACAGATTATACTTTTTAGACGCGAAAGCAGCCGACATCCCTCACTTCTTCGTTCGTTCTGCCAGCCGCTGTTTTTCTTCTTCGTCTGCCCGCCTTTTTGCAGGCTCACGGGGTATTCTACCACGAACCCTCAAAAAGTGCAACGAACTTTTTCGTTCCGGCTCTTTTTTCTATCAGATCTTCCGGATTGGTATCATTTCCTACATCAGACAGTCTTTTCCATGGATTCTCGCCGGGGTGACAAGCACCATCTGATTCATGAGATTTTCTTCTGAAAGAACAGCAACGCGCAGATATTCTCTCGTGTGTCCCGTCCAGTAATGGACGCCGTCGATCTCGACTTCTTCTTCCATGAGCACTTCCAGCTCTTTTCCGAGGAAGCCTTCCATATATTCCTGTCTCCGTCTCTCGTCCAGTTCCAGCAGAACGTGGCTGCGCTTCGTCTTCTCCTGCTCCGGAATCTGGCCTGCCATCGCTGCGGCGCGGGTGCCTTCTCTTCTCGAATACTTGAAGATGTGAGTCTCGAAGAAATGAATGTCCTCGACAAAGGCGCGCGACTCTTCAAACTCCTCCTCACTCTCCTGCGGGAAACCGACAATCACATCGGTCGTCAGCGCCGGATTTCCATATACCTTACGCAGAAGATCGCATTTGTGTTTGTATTCTTCTGCGGTATATTTCCGGTTCATCCGCTTCAGTGTTCCATTGCTTCCGCTCTGCAGCGAAAGATGGAAATGCGGGCACACCTTCGGCATTGCGGCGATCGCCTCTGCAAACTCTTCGGTGATGATGCCCGGCTCCAGGGATCCGAGACGGATTCTTCTGATGCCGTCCACTGCATCAACAGCGCGGATCAGGTCGAGCAGCGTCTCTTTTTCGCCCTCTGGGAAATCGAGTCCGTAGGAGGAAAGGTGGATACCGGTCAGCACGACTTCCTGGTATCCGGCCTCCACCAGACGTTTTACTTCTTCTACCACATCACTCTGGCGGCGGCTTCTGACTCTGCCGCGCGCGTACGGGATAATACAATAAGTACAGAACCGATTGCATCCATCCTGTACTTTCAGGAATGCGCGGGTGTGCTCCGCCGTTTTGCTGATCGAGAGTGTCTCGTACTCACGGTTGTGTGTCATATCCACGAGGAAGCTCTTACACTCCGCGTCGGATGGTTTTCCACCATCCTCACGTTCTGCCAGAAAGTTTTCCAGAATATCCACAAGATCTTTCTTCTTATTATTTCCGATGATCAGATCAATCGCCGTATCCTCTTCGAGTTTTTCCCCAGCCGCCTGCACATAACAGCCGCAGGCCACGACAACCGCATCGGGATTCATCTTTTTCGCTTTGTGCAGCATCTGCCGCGATTTCCGGTCCGCAATGTTCGTCACGGTACACGTATTGATAATGTAAACATCCGCTCCCGGTGCAAAAGGCACGATCTCGTACCCTCTGTTTTCGAGGAGCTGCTGGATGGCTTCCAGCTCATATGCGTTCACTTTACACCCAAGATTATGCAAAGCTACCGTTTTTTTCATGCCATACTCCTTTCTTCTTCATCTTTATTATTAAAAATCACGAAGATTCCACTTTATCTTTGTATGTTTTCGCATTGACTTTTTCCCCTCCAGACGGTAAGATAAAGCTGTTAAATGAGGGTAATAAATAATGTTAACCAAATAACAGGGAGGATTACAAACATGAAAACAGTACAGATTTCTCTTAATTCTATCGACAAAGTAAAATCTTTCGTCAACGACATTTCCAAATTCGATTTTGATTTCGATCTGGTATCCGGAAGATACGTAATCGACGCAAAATCCATCATGGGAATCTTCAGCCTCGACCTTTCCAAACCGATCGACCTGAACGTCCATGCTGATGGAGATGCTCTTCAGACCGTACTTGATGTTCTTGCTCCGTACATTGTATAATTACGATAGAACATAAGGGCCGCGCACTCGCCGCGGCTCTTTTTTTGTCTTTGTTTATCATCAGGACCGGATCTTGTTTTTCAGAACCCCCAAAACAAGATCCGGCCTTTTTGTTCTTTAAAGCAAGTTTTCCTTAGCAGACCTCGATCGTCTCTGCGGTAGAAACTGCGCGTTCCATCATCTCATCGATCACGTCATCCAGATGGCGCTCGGAGCATTTGATGACATTCAGGTTCGGTTTTGTCACCGGATGCTTTGCAACGAAGATCGTGCAGCAGTCCTCATACGGCAGAACAGATGTCTCGTACGTACCGATTTTTTCGGAAATATCGACGATCTCCTGTTTGTCGAAACCGATCAGCGGACGGAAGACCGGCATGGTGCAGACTT
>OCQB01003033.1_pt1 | contig 10370 bp, 8 predicted proteins | sample 1538631 | NCBI WGS metagenome assembly OCQB01 (sample SAMN04571713, study PRJEB22368) | human gut metagenome | biome: human gut; material: stool | host: Homo sapiens | place: Luxembourg | collected 2012-10-19 | reverse complement strand
TCAATTCCTCCATCGATTTCCGCTGCTCGATGGAGTTTTCTCTTGACGAGCTCTGCGCGTATTCTGAATTCATGCTCCATGGCCTCCTTGCAATACTTTTCTTCGTGTAGTTTGCTGTCGCGGCACCTCATGCCGTCCGGTGTGGTGTAGGTGATGTACTTGCGGTTGTTTTCCCATCGCACCTGATAACCCTCGGACGCCATTAGGGAAGCGAAAGCGTCCTTGTCGGTGGCGTATTTCATGCACTCGTCGATGGTGTTCATGAGCCGCAGTTTCCAGCTTTGGCCTTTCAGTGCCGTGTGGTATTCCGCGCCGCTCATGCCGCGAGACTTCTGTGCGGCCGCTTCAAAGACAGGAAGACCCATCTCCAGACAGATCGCATCGTTGCGCCGCATCAGTTCCTGGATCTGTTCCTTCGCCATGTGCAGCTTTTTGCCGGTTTCAAAGTTGACGGAGTTGATGACGCAGTGGGAGTGGATGTGCTCCCGGTCTACATGGGTGCAGACCAGCACCTCGCAGCCGTCGAAGTATTCCGCCAGCCGCCGCACGGCTTCATGGGCCTGCCGTGGATCGACCGCCGCTCCCTTTGGAAAGCTCTGCACCATGTGGTAGAACATCATGCCGCCGTCCTTGTGGTAGAGCAGTTTCGTGTTCAGGAAATCATCGTAAACGCTCTGCGGCTGGCAGTTGACGCCGCTGACGAGCGGCACGCCCTCCCATGCGGTTTTCTTTTCCTGCATGACGTAGAGCATCACGCCGCGCATGGCGGCGCGGGACTGTGTGCCCCGCTTGTAGTTCACAAAATGTACGATGGCCATACGGCTCACCGACCTTCCATGACTGACCGCAGCGCGGCGCTGACCTCGGACAACTCACCGGCAGCTTTTTCCAGACCGATGACCTGCACCTTGCCCATGTTGGCGAGGACGGTGAGGCGGTTGACATTGCTTCCGATGCCCTTGAGCTGGCGGAGCAGTTCCTTTTGTTCGTCGATGACCACGATCCGCTTGCCGAGACAGCAGGCGGTGACATAGTCGCTCATGGACATATGGGCCTTCGCCGCCAGCGCCCTGATCTTCTCACGGTCAGCGGACGCCATGCGCGTGCTGAATTTGATATCTTTTTTCATAATCAGTGACCTTTCTGAAATGATTTCTCTCGTCCCCTCGGAGAGCTGGGGGTTCCTCAAAGGGGGACTGGTCCCCCTTTGAAGCTGCGCCGCCGGAGGCGGGTAAAAGCGTTTCCGCAGAAACGCTCGCAGCTTTGCGTGGGTGTGGGCTTCTGCCCGCAGCTTGGGGGTGTGGGGCCATACCCCGCCCAGTGCATTTGGCAGGGCAGCGGCTTCGCCGCAGACCAGACAAATGCGATGCTGGCCACCTCCGACGGAGGTGATAAAAGCTCCCGTAAAAGGAAATCTCTGCGCCTATTGGGAACAGCAGGATTCGTGGAGGGATTTGCCATCTACAGCAGAGAAACAAGATGTTTCTTCTGCTGGCTTTCAAGGGATTTTTTCTCCCTTCACACAGCGCTATTCCGACATTCCTGTGTGGGGGTATCACTACCCTTGGCGTGTGCTTCATGCCGTCGAAACGCTGGGCGCGCAGGGGACACGGTGGCTTAATAAGCTCCTTGTCGTGTACTCGCTCCCCGTCGGCTCTGCGAGCGCACACAGCGGCTCACAGGGGCAAACACGGGGCGTTTTCGCTGCCTGAGACATCGGCAGGGTCGATAGGGTCAACAGCTTAGACACCCTGTGCATCGTCACTTTCGGCACGGCGTAACTCAATGAGTCGCTTTCCGTTGCTGCGGCGCACCACGGCGGAAATGCCGATTTTGCTTAGTGCGGCAACGCTTTGCAGGATCAGACGGGATACCTTTTTCGGCGTGATGCCCTCGCTGCCCGCAGGGTCGATCTGCGCGGACAGCTCCGTGGGAGTGCCGATAAATTCCGCGCGGTCACGCATCAGTTCAGAGAGAAGAATGACGATCCGGCCGCCCAGCAGCTCCGGTTGCGTCCGGCTGTCCGACACCAGCTCCCACACATTTTCCGCGTTGCGCTCCAGCGTCAGCTCCTGGTATTCAATGTCGCGCCCGATACAGGAGAGTGTTGCCTTGCCGCTGCCGCGCTTGTCCTCTACCAGCGTAAAGCTGGAATCCACCGCGCCGCTGATGGCCGTCGTGCCGGAGATGCGGCTGAACACATCATCGGCAAGCTCCTTTCGCAGATGGTGGATCAGCAGAATGGCGATGCCGTGGGTGTCCGCAATGTGCTTCAGCACGGAGAGGTCACGGTAGTCATTTGCGTAGGTGTTGTCATAACCAGCGCCGCGGATCATTTGCAGCGTGTCGATGATGACCAGCACCGTGTCGGGGTGCTCAGAGAGGAACGCGCAGAGCTGTTCCTCCAGACCCTTGCCAAGGGTGTCGCTGTTGGTGGAGAAGTGGACGTTGGCTGGGGCGTCCTCTGTGATCTCGAACAGACGGTTCTGGATGCGGAGGGTGGAGTCCTCCAGGCAGAGGTAGAGCGTGGTGCCCTGTTTCACGCCCATGCCCCAGACGGATTCGTCCTTCGCCACCGTGACGGCCAGCCACAGCGCCAACCAAGACTTACCCACCTTGGGTGAGCCCGCGAGGATGTGCAGGCCCTGGGACAGCAATGTATCCACCACAAAGTTCAGCGGTGTGAGCGGCTGACTCATCAGCGTTTCACCGTCGATGGTCAGCAATCGGTTTTTCTTTTTTCAATTTCGGATCCTCCTTAAAAATATTGCTCCCATCGGAACGATGAGAGCGAAAAAAGCAGAGGGGCGTTACCACGGGACGGCGCGTGGTTTCTTCCTCTGCTTGTATTGTGGAGGAATTTATGCTATGCTGAGAAAAAGCATGGACAGATTAAAATTCATGTAGGACAGATTTTACCAGGAGGGGCACACATGGAGGGCAGCATCGTTTTCTACACCTATGGCAGTACGCTGGAGCTATACGGTCAGCAGTTCACTGCCAGTATGTTGACCGCCGATCTGCTGAATCTGTCGCCGGACGAATATCGACCCATGAGCAAACGCATGAAGCGGATCACCAGCCTTGCGGAAGAGTATGAGCAGAGCAAAGACACAGCACTTTGGTGGAAGCTGAATGAGGAGATGGCTGCACTCTGCGGGGCGCTGCGCCGCTACGCTGTGTTCCGCCTGCTGCTGGACGAGAGCGAGGACGCTTTCTTCTCTGTCATACGGGAGATCACGGGACAGTTTGATTTGCTTCCGAAAGAGGAGCATGAGCCGTCAGAAGAGATACAACGGGAACGACTTGAGCGCGTGGCGAATGAAATCTCAGAGCGCAGTGAAACGGTCAAGGATGCTCCGCTTGACCTGTTCCATCCGAGCGAAGCAGCTTTAGAAAAAGGCGATGCCTTTTATTACGAAATGCTTCGTGCCATCGGTCCTACCAAGGACGCATGGCGTGATTACAAAAAGTACATCCGCCGTTATGAAACATATCTTCACGACATTCGCGCTTTCAACGGTACCATTCGGAATTTCATCAGCTTTAGTCTGTCCAAGCTGAAGCATAACAGCCCAGAGGACTATGCCGCAGCACTCTACGGCTTCTACAATGATGAACGCATTGCGGAAAAGCTCATCGTCAATCCCATCCGCAACAACGGCGACTGCTATACGACCCACGATGCCTACGAGCTTTCCTATGTGCCGCGGCCGCTGCCGGACGGCTCTGTCGCTATCTGTCAGGAGCATGTGACCGACAGCTTGCAGGCACTGATGAAAGCGGATTATATGCTGGCGCTGAACAGCGGGCACAACATCCGCCGCTGCATTATCTGCGGACGGTATTTTCTGCTCAAGAGCGGTGTCCACGCGCTATACTGCGAAGGGGCGTGTCCCCACGCGCCCGGCTACACCTGCCGGCAGTTCGGCACGGTGGAGTTGCAGAAGGAACTGGTGAAGGACATTCCCAAGGTCAAAGTCAAGGTGACCGCCTTTGCCCGCATCACGAAGGATATGCAGCGGGGTGCGATCTCACAGGAGGACGCAAGAAAAGCCAAGGACTATGTGCGGGATCTGCTCTATGACGCTCTGCGTGACGCGAATATCTCCGTAGAGGATTTCGAGCAGCGTATTTCCTCTGAGCGCGTTTACCAGCACTGCGGGATCACCAGAACGGCCAATCCGAGGGGCCGTCCGCCGAAGGAAAAGGCGGGTGAGCAATCATGACCAACGAGCAACTAATTCGCCAATATTATGACGGCGATGATGCTGCGCTGGAAAAGCTGTACCATAAAAATATCGGTCTGATCCGCGGCATTGCCAAGGAAGCTGCGGCGGAGTTCAACTGCCTGATAATGGAGCAGCATCATCCGAATCAGCTTTCCGCGTATACGAAAACGATTCTGGACGATCTCTGCGGCGAAGGCGCGTTGGAGCTTCTGACGCGGATACAGAGCAGAGAATATGACCAGAACTGCGCCGCGCTCACCACCTATCTTTACCCGCATTTGAAGGGGCGCATGACCCGCTGGCTGGAACAGAATATTGGCTGCATGGCGTTGAGTAAGGACGAGATGACTGCCATTCGGCAGGCGCAGAGGCTGTATCATGCCGCATGGAAGGATACCGGTGAGATTGCGGAGGAGTTGGACATTTCCGAAAATCGTGTCAGCCGATATGTTCGCTACAATACCCATTTCCTCGGTGTGCGTGATCTTGTTCCGAAGGATTATGACGGCGATCCCTATGAGCGGCTGATGCCGGGGATGCTCTCCGTTTCGGCGGAGCAGGCCGTGTACCGCAAGGTCTGCATTGAGCTTCTCCGAGAGCTGTTTGATGCCCTGTCGAAGAAGGACAGGGACATTCTCGGCAAGACCTGCGGCGTGTTCGGATACCCGGAGGCAACTTTGAAAGAGATCGGGATGTATCACATGATGAAGGAGTCCGCCGTGGAGAAGGCAAAGAGCCGTGCCGTCGAGAAGCTGAGAGAAGCCTATCCCGGCAGCAGGCTCCAAGTGTGGAGGGCTGTTCATCGTATGATGCGGAGGTCGGTCCCGCCGCCGGGGGAGGACAGTGAGCTGCGGCGCGACTTCCCGCAGTATGTCCGCGCCTTGGCGGAGGTCTATGGCGTGCTGAGCGAAGCCGCCTCAGATTTAAATAACATCTCTGTATAGTCAGAACAGCAATACAGACTTTTGTACACCCTCTTATGGTAGTATCTATGCAAGCGTCACAACTGATGCTATACTATGAGAGGAGATGTCTTTATGCATTATTCCAAAACAAACAAGGTCTGCGCCACTTGCGCCTATTGGACCGGAAGCCGCAATCTGGTGAATTCCGGAAACTCTTCGGAGCCAACCAGCAATAGCGCCAAGTGCCAAATTCCAAACGGTTCCAATCGGGGCAGTACAAAGTTTTGCAGTTCTTCCTGCTCTAATTGGGCTAAGTGGCCGGTACTGAAGTAAAACGACACGGAGGAACTGCATTATGCTGACGGAAAAAGCCAATGCCATCTGCCTTTTGGAGGTTCTAAAGGAGTATTCCGATGCGGAACATATTCTGCCCATGCGGGAGATCATTGCAAAGATGCAGTCCCTCTACGGTATCAAAATCGACCGCCGCACTGTATACGGGGCTGTTGCTCTTTTGATCGAGCTCGGTTACGACATCTCCCTTTACGAGGATAACGGCGTGGGCTATTACTTACGGGAACGGGAATTGGAGCCGTCGGAAGTCCTGCTGCTGACTGACGCGGTATATTCTTTCCAGTTCATCCCGGCAAGGCAGACCGAGCAGCTTGTCCAAAAACCGCAAAAGCAGCTCAGTGTCCACCAGCGGAAAAAGTATTGCCATCTGACCGTCGCCCGGCAGGGACATAAGACCGGTAACCGGCAGGTTTTTTGGAATATTGAGCAGTTGGACGAGGCCATTACACGCAAGAAGAAAGTGACCTTGGATTACTTGCACTACGGATATGACAAACGGCAGCATCCTACGGCGACCTACACTCTCAGCCCCTATGAGATGGTGTACACCAACGAACACTATTACCTTATCTGCGTCCCCGACCACGATCCGCACACGCGGTTGTACCGCATTGACCGCATGGCGGATATTCGGATACTGGGCGAGCCCCGCAGCGAAAAGCCGGCGCAGAAGCAAGAGGCACAAGATGCCGTTTACGCCTTTGTGGGTGCGCCGGAGTGGGTGGTGCTGCACTGCGACCGCGCCGTGCTGGACGATGTGCTGGACCGCTTTGGTACGGACATACAGATTTTTGAGCGGGACGAGCAGACCTTTACCGCCGTATTGACTACCCCGCCGCGCGGTGTGCGCTTTTGGGCACTGCAATACCTCTCCTTTGTGGAGGTGGCAGAGCCCGCTTGGCTGCGGCAGGAGATCATTGAGAGCATTGGGCAAAACTGGTATAGCACGGGAGAACGCTAATATGGGAAATCTCATTTCCGAAGAAACCCTTCATAAAATGGAAGCTGATACATCGTTCCAACAGCTGTCTCAGAAGATGCAAACGCTGAACATTTTTGAGGTCTTGGGTATTACAAATGCCGAGATCCGCCACAGTAATTTCTTGGCATGGCTTCTTGATCCCAACGGCAATCACGGAATGGGAGATAAGTTTTTGCGGGAGTTTGTCTCAAAGTTAGGGCAAAGAGAAGTGGTCCCCGAAAATGTGACAGTCTGTATTGTGAGGCGTGAGTGGCAGCACATTGACTTGTTGGTTTTATGCCAGAAAGAAAAATACTTGCTGTGTGTCGAAAATAAAGTGTTCTCTGGAGAACACGATAATCAGCTTCGCCGTTATCGGGACATGCTATTAGAAGAATACCCCGGTTACACCATGTCGTTTGCATTTCTATCTCCGGATGGAATTGCTCCGTTATCGGCAGATGACCAGCAATACTGGCAGCCAGTCAGCTATGCAGATATTTTAGACGCAATCGAAAGTGCGAAAGGCGGTAGTGCTCTTTTGCCGGAAGTAAATATGCTGTTGGATCATTATACAGCAGCTGTCAGGAGGCACATCGTGGGGGACGATAACATTAAAAAGCTGTGTCAGGACTTTTATGACAGACACAAAGAAGTGCTCGATACCATTTATGAAAACTGTAAAACCTCGCTCAACCCAATCTGTGAAGTAGCGGAAGATTGGTGTAGAGAAAAAAGCGAACAAGGCGAGTTGATTTTCAATCCTCAGTGGTCCAATAATACATATACCCGATTTACAACCGAGACCATCCGAAAGTTGTTTCCCCAGCACACTAAACCCATCAGTGGCTGGAAAACAACAGATATGGCATTTTATGAAATCATCAAACGCGAAAACTATTTCAAAATCACGCTCTCATTGTGCAGCGACAATCTAACAGATGAGCAACGTGCGGCTTGTGACCGCGTCAGTCAGGCACTGAATCGTCCCGACAGAAAGGAAGATTGGCGATGGAAACGCATCCGGAATTGGCCGCGTCATACAATCGAGTCCGAGCCAAACAGCGAAAACTATAAAGAAGAAATCTATAGATACTTGAATACAAATTGGCGAGAAATACAAAAATTCGAAAATGATTTGCTCAATAAAACAGAGTAATCGCGTGGAACCCTGTACGGACATTTGTACAGGGTTCCGTGCTATTCTATCAGCAGAACAGAGAGCATACGGATAGTGCCGTAGTACGGCGCCAAGAAAGGATGGACAAAATGAAATATACTTCTGCTCAGGCCAATAAGCTGCTGAAAAAGCTGAATGACGAATATTCCGCCCTACTGGATAAAGAACAGCGCAGCCGGGATTTCCGCGCGGCGATGGGCGAGGACATTGAATCTGTGCGTCCCGCCTATGATTACGCAAAAACACAGGCGCGTCTTGAAGAACTGGAGGGAGCGATCCGCAGACTTAAGCACGCCATCAACCGCTTCAACACGACGCAGGTCGTGGATGGCTTCGGGATTACGATCGACGAGATGCTGGTCTATATTCCGCAGCTGACCAAGCGGAAGAGCAAGCTGCTTGAAATGAAAAGCAGGCTGCCCAAAGAGCGCGTTGAAGAGCAGTACGGCCGGCAGTCGAACATTATCGACTACACCTATACGAACTACGATCTGGCAGCTGTGGAGGCGGACTATGAAAAGACCGCTGATGAACTGTCTCGTGCGCAGCTTGCGCTGGATACTGTAAATCAGCGGGATTCCTTTGAATTCTGTGAATAAACTCTTTCCGTCGCATCGAGCGACCTGCCAAAAAGACCGACAGTTCCGTTTCCCACCTGCGTTTAAGGTCATAGACAGGAAACCGTTATTCTTTTTGTTATCTGTTATGCCCACTTGAGTTTAAGGATGGGCCACCAACATTGATCTGGCACGGTTCTCGACGCGAAAAAGCTTTTCGGGAAACTGAAGTACGGTTATAAGTTCCCACACAGAATATGTTCTGCACAAAGTTACGCGGTATTCTCTAAAATCGCAGAGCGCCTTGACAGTTTCTACTTTATGGACTTATCATATTAATAAAATCAGCCCTTTGCAGTAGCGTACAACCTAAAGCCAATTTCTTTAGGAGGGACAGCGAGTCGCTGTTCTGGATTTCAAGGTTATCCGCATCGCATAGCGATGCCCAAATCTGATACGCTCCGGCGAATAGCCAATCACTTCATGATTCTCGATTCGCCTCCGCTTAATCAGAGCATTTTGTACTGCAAAGGGCTGATTTTTGGGAGGACGCTACACATGAAAATAGAAGGAAGCTGTGTGACCTTTGAGCCGTGCGATGCGGCTTTTGTGAAGAAGTTCGGACCGTTAGAAGCAGCAAATATGGTTTTGGATTACCATTCTGTCCACCCCAATATGCCATTTCTTTATGATGCCGAGCAGCTGGCCGGTTTCTTTGACATAAGCTGTGGTGAATTAAACCATATTGTCAATCACATTCAAAAAGAGTATAAAAAGGCATTTCTCCCCAAAAAAGATGGCACTTATCGCAGCCTATACATACCAAGTATCAGACTTCAATTTTGTTTGGGCCCAATCAAGGATAGAATTCTTTCACAACTCCCTGTTTCAAAATTTGCAACTGCTTATCAAAAAGGAAGCTCTACTCGCAAAAATGCAGAGCCACACATTGGAAAAAAGAACCTTCTAAAACTGGATATTACCGATTTTTTCGGAAGCATCTCTTTTGAACAAGTCCTCTGCACAGCTTTCAACACTCGCTATGTATCAAAGCAGGTCGGCTTTCTGCTGACTTCCCTGTGTTGTAAAAATGATGCTCTTCCACAAGGCTCACCAACATCTCCCGTGCTCTCCAATATCGTCATGCGTCGTTTTGATGACCAGATCGGTCGCTGGTGTAACCAACGCCAAATCACCTATACTCGCTATTGCGATGATATGACCTTTTCCTCCGACCGTCCGCTTTACGAAGTCTATCAAAAAGTCAAAAAAATGTTGTTTGAGATGGGCTTTGAATTGAATGAAGCGAAAACACATTTCATCAGCAATGCTGACCGGCAGACAGTAACAGGCTTGGTCGTCAATGAAAAGCTCTCCATCCCCAGCAGCTATAAACGAAACCTGCGGCAGGAAATTTACTATACTTTGAAGTTTGGCATAGAGGACAGCATCGTACACGGTAATCGGTTGAATTTTCTCGAAGATGGTCAACCGATTCGCTGCCCTACATATATGACACACCTAATAGGAAGTGTGCAGTATGTCTTGCAAATCGAACCGGAGAATCGTTGGTTTCTAAATGCCAAGCAAAAGCTGCTGGACTATGCTCGTGCATATTTTAGAGACGAAGGATTAGGGGCGGAATACTATTTGCATCGCAGTCGGTTACGCGAAAAAAGATGAATAAAATGCAGGGCGGTGACCTCGGACTTCAGGATCGCATTCAGATTTACAATGCATCATACTCACATTACCAACCGTGTCATGCAGCAGCAGAAATTTCCTCCCGTAAAGCTATAATCATGCTATACTTTTCCGGCAGAGTATGCTATGATTTAGCAGGTGTTCGGCCGGTCACGACCGAAATATCTTTTGGAGCGTTGGAAAAGATGCCCTTCCCTTATGATATGGAGGGTCCTGAAAATCTTTCACTAAGGTGACATACCCCTTAGGTTCTCGTGCCGCAAGGCGTTGGGGTTCAAGTCCCCATGCCCGCACCAAAATGTGTTGATGAAAGATGCAACACAGAAAGCACCGCACGAAAGCGCGGTGTTTTCATATATTTATCGTCACTTTTCAATTCAAAAAGTTAGAAAAACATGTTTCTTCGGACAACGAGTTTTTGACCGCGACAGGCGACATTTTAGAGATGCAGCAGGGCATTTTTATGAACTGATGTGA
>OCQB01003030.1_pt1 | contig 10373 bp, 17 predicted proteins | sample 1538631 | NCBI WGS metagenome assembly OCQB01 (sample SAMN04571713, study PRJEB22368) | human gut metagenome | biome: human gut; material: stool | host: Homo sapiens | place: Luxembourg | collected 2012-10-19 | reverse complement strand
GAATGAATACTACAAATCAATCGCATTCAAATCTATCACTCAACAGCATTCATAGATGTCATTGCCTTACGAACATGAATGGCCAACTGACGGAGATAAACAAAAGCATGCTGATATCCGCTCACGGGATCCATCGAATACAGTTCCGTCACACAGTTTCGCATAACCACAAACCGTTCATGAGTGAGAGAAGTGTAGTTCTTCGAAGCCTTCAAAAAACTCAAATACATCATCTATATATTGTCTTCAACCCGAACTAATCATACTTTCATGGCAGACTCCATAAGGAAGGAATTCTTTGAAACTAACTTTCGCAACGTCAAAAACGCATTCAACCGATCCTTCTATTCATTACAATCCATACATAGTCACTGACTTCATTCTCTGAGGAACTCCATTCTTTCACAAGGAAAACGAGATATTTCTTTGCCTCCTTCTTTGACATCTCCTTAGAATTCTCTTCTTCCATTGTCAACGGTCCCAAGTGGGTAGATGTCTCAGAAATACGACTTGAAGTGAACACCAAAATAATGGGTGTTTTAGGATTGAAAATGGTGAATAATTGTGGATCTCTCTGGATTAGCATGTGCTTTTCGATTCAATAGAAGAGCTGTGAATAAAATGAGTTATCAAACTCAGCCGCCTATTCAAATGGTAGTCGTTTTGTTTTGAAGTGACCTGTCTAGCCTGGAGTTCCTACTCCATCGTATCCTTCCAATCAAATTGACAGAGAGCGGTAGAATGCATATGAATTCAAATGACGTTTTAGGGAGCGTTCTTCAAGAAGAAGGGATCGTAGTCACAGCAGACATCACAGTCATCGACATCGAAGCAGAAGTCGAAGTGACAGCCGAGATAGACGTAGTCGGAGAGATCGTTCGTCGGATCGTCGAAGTCGTCATAGTTCAAGTCCTAGTGGTGATCGCAAAGATCGTAGAAGGGACGCAGAACCAGCGGCTGCTTCAAATGATGATTCTCAGGTGGGTGTTATGATTCGTTTTGATAGGATAGGATTCATTGACTCGTGATGTGCGAACTGTATTCGTTTCAGACCTTCAAGTGAAGGTTGATGAGAAATGGCTTCGTTATTACTTTGAACAGGCTGGAGGTGTATGAAATGATGGTATCTAATAATAAATAGGTTGTTTCAATCAAATTGATTCGTGATCGGTATTCAGGTCGTTCGAAAGGAATGGGATATATTGAAATGAAGACACTGGAAGATGCATCCAAAGCATTGATGTTAAATGGTCAAAAGATGTGTACAAAGCATAAGGCTTGCAATTGCAGTGGTTTCCCCATGAAAGTGAAACGAAGCGAAGCAGAGAAGAACTGGTCTGCAATGAAAGAGAAAGCTCCTCCTAAGATCCAACCTTCCACAATCTATGTGTGTAATCTGCATCCTGAGTTGTCTCGTCGTGATATCATGGACCTCTTCGAGTCGATTGGCGATGTGGATAATGTGGAAATGGAGCTGGATGAACGCAAACAGTTCAAAGGATCAGCATATGTGAAGTTCCGTCGTCCTGAGTATGCTTCACGTGCTGCTTTGAAGACGGATGGAATGGATGTTCTGGGCAAGAAGATTAGTGTGAGTATTCCTCAGCGTCAGGGTCGTAGCTGGCGATTGGAGGATGAAGAGGGCCAGGAGAACATTGCTCTGGATCCTCAACGTCGTGGTCTGATTATGCGCCATCTGGCTGATAGTAAGAAGGATGAGGAGTTGAATCAGATGATGCGTCAGGTGAACAATCCTGGTCAGGTCCAGAGTGTAGGAAATGATCGAATATATCATTGATAGGGATTGGGAGCTGATGGGAAACCGATCATCCAAGGTAATGCTAGCAATTGTATGGTGCTTCGGAATATGTTCACACCAGCTCTGGAGACAGAGCCTACATGGGATATTGATATTCAGGTGAGATTGGATTGAGATGATTATGACTAGGAGGATGTGAAGAGTGAGTGTCAGAAGTATGGCAACGTGTTACATTGCTTTGTCGATAAGAATTCTGATGGTAATGTGTATCTGATGTTTGGCGACCTGAGGAGTTGTCGAACTGCCGCTCAAGAGATGAATGGACGATGGTTCAATCGGAGACAGATCCAAGTTGCGTAGATGTTTGGATATCTAGTGATGTATAGATATGTACCGTTAGGAGAGTATGTGAGTCGTTTCCCTGATGCTCGTCGTGCTGCTTCCGTTGCTCAGGCTACAATGGCTAATTCGGTTTTGATTGTTTGTTAAAGGAAGTCACATCCCAGGTACTCACGAGAATGAAGGAGAGAGAACCATTGAAATGTGGTTTGGATTTGTCTTGACGATTTTCGATTTCTAAACTTATTCCTATTATTTGCTCTAGCTATTGGACCTCAATGAAGTGCTCACACTTTCAATTGTATCTGCTACTGATTTTGCTTATTTTAGTCCTTTCACAGTGTATTTATAATCCTTTTCTCTCATCCTAAGCATTCACATCCCTTCTTCATATTACTGATCTCCATTTCCTCAACAAGGATTCAAAGGGTTATCACAATCTATTGTTTCTGAATCACACTCTTCTGCCAACAATTCATCCGGACTATGTTGTCTTGAGTGGAGATTTGAGTCTTGGATATCGTATCCGTTTTATTTCTTCGAGTCAATTTCAACAATGGAATCTATACCAAAACATTTGGTCAAAACAAACCATTGTTCCTCTATCCCATTGGTTGGATGTCCCTGGAAACCATGACTACACACTCCACGAACTGTCAGAAGACTCTTGGGATATTGTTCAGTATTCGTCCATGGGAACTCAACTTCCTGTGTATGTACGAGTAATAACTGAGGATTTGTTCTGTATAGCAGGAGTCGATTCAACGTATTCTCCCAGCAAGTATGTTTATCTTTCATAAAGTGTAGAAGTGCCATACTGGTTACAATTGTATGGATACATGAGTTCATCGATATTAAATACTCTTGAAAGAGAAATTCAAAGAAATAAGTACTGGATTGTTGATGTAATGATGATTAGTTGTTCGCGTGTTCTTGTTTTCAGCCATTTCCCTCTCAGTATGGTTAATACAGAGATGGTATTAAGAGTATTCAAGAAGAATCGAGTGCATTGGCATCTAAGTGGCCATCTTCACAGCAACTATGGAGATGATTTTAGAGTATGAATAAGGAGAGTATTGAGACTAGATGCTTTATGATTCAAGTGTATGGGACTATGAACTTCCTTCTTATTCTTATGATTCACTGTATAGTTATTGAATCTATCTTATTCAGATATCGCCTTCTCATTGTTCAGGATACATGGGTTAGTGTATATTCGCAATCTCTAAGTACGATCCAAATCCATCCAATAATCATTCTTGTTCATCCTCCAGTATACATACTTATATTCTCTAATTTAGTGCTTTTATTGTAATCCAGGCCGATCTATGGAGGAGTACCGACATTATCTTCTTCAACACAATCTCACACTTCAAATCTACTGGGGATCAATTCATGATTTGCTTGACTGTACTCTTCAGCTTGATAAGACATTTCTATCATTAATCAACCCTTTGAATGAAACTCTTCATTCTCCCATAACACTGGAATGGAACTGGAATCCACAATCGCTCTCTCCCTCAATTCATACTCTCGAAGTGACTGTGGTCTATAACCATGGAGAAGTGAAACGATCATGGAATGAGAGACTGTTGTTCGATCTATCCACAGTCAGTTATATACAGATACCTAAACAAATGGAAGAGAATGTGAAAGAGCTTCAGTTCAAACAGCCATTGAGATGTGTGTATGGTCAAGTCCTTGTTCTGATTCTGTTTTTATGGTTTTGGTATCAATCCAACAAGAATTCAAAGGAACGACCCTACCAATGGACTCGACTTCGACTTCTGTATTCCTACGGACTTCTGCATTTGTATGTACTGGGTATGCTTTCATTGTTCTGTGGAATCTATCTGTGTGGAAGTATACAAGGTGAAGTGTTTATTGCATTTCAGTGGGGAAGCTTCACATGGAAAGATTCTGGTGGATGGGAATACGCTCATTGGCGAGATTTGACATTTTGGGCTTGGTATGAGTGTCTGTTATGTATTCTACCCATGTTTGCTTACTGTATGTGTCATGTGAAGCGACCTGCATTCAAAACGACTTACAAGCTCATCTTATTTCGATTGATTGAATGGATTAGTTCTTGTATTCCTGTAGTGACCATATGTGGATTGTGGATTCTTCTGTTTCTCAATGTACCACTGAACGTTTTTCTTCTCTCATTCAATTTTACTTGGTTACCTCTGATTATTGTTGTATTTTCATTCAAGATGTGTGATCAACATGAATTTGTACCCCTAATTCCAGATGATAAACTGATCTAATGAGTAGTCTGTGTTATGTTGAATAAACCTGTGATTTCATATGATAATTTGACAAGCGATTGAGTCCTTAATCACTACTACAATCCTTATCATTCATGATGTCTACTGTATCAGTTAAACACCAAAACCTTAACAGTTGGCAGCTTATATCGTTTTGTGTTATTGTTCCATATTTCGAATTCCTCTATCAATTCTTACTGAAAGCACTTCCATTATAACAAACATCTCACCAATCCCTTGTAATGTACAAATAGTTTATAATTAGTAACCGCAGAGCTCCTTGTCTGTTGTCTCATCAAGAGCATATTCCATCCACGATCCATCGTACACTGCACAACTATTGATTAGACCTCCTTCACATCCTTACTGTCCTTCAAGAGGGCGACCGAGCAGACACATTGCAAACAGATTCACACAAGAAGACATTCCATAATCACAAGTGAAGACCATTATCTCAGGCTCGTTGACAAACACTCCATGCTTCTCGAAGATGGTTTTCAATTCCTGGGGACTGCGAATCATATAATTGTTGTAAGGATCTGTGAGGTAGTGGAAAGGGATGTTTACACTTCCAGGAATGTGACCTCGGGGGATATTGGGAATTGGGACATGACAAGTACCATTGAAACAACAATCTCGACGGGCATCAATAGCAGTTCTCTTTAAGAGACCATTTTTATAATCCTTCACATGTTGTTTCATGTCCTCAGTTGTGAAGACCATAGAATAGTCTGTATCCAATGTAAATAAACCCTTGCTCACACCAATGCTTTTGCCAGACTCCATCGGATACTTCTCCGTTTCCCAACGAATCAAACCACCATTCATCACATGGATCTTCATATTCTTGTTGAAAACACGGAACATGAACCATGCCCTTGCAGAACTGTAAATACCCTGAGTGTCGTACAAGACTACCTCATCCTTGTCATTGATACCCAGATTCTCGATTGCCTCCTTGAACATTTCAGGGGTAGGTAACTTCTTGATCTTCTCAGGACCCTTCTCACACACAGTTTCCAAGTCCAGGAACTGAGCTCCAGGAAGATGCCTCTAAGAGATAAACAATCACAGTTCAGTTTCAACTTCCAGGAATTCGGCCTTCGAGTCCTTATGTGGTGAGATGTGTCGAGTTGTATCAACAATTTTCACATCTCCCAGTCGATTGTACACCCATTCAGTTGAAACAAGAGCTACATGCATCATTTCCATTCTCTCAGTGACTTACCACTATTGGCCGAATAGAAACTGAAAGAGCGGGTAAAAGGAATAATCTTAAGGTTCCTTGCTAGTTTAGTAGCAAACATTCGTGTTCTAGTGATAACAGTTGAAGTTGTGGCAACATAACACATGGGCGTTTCACCAATTACCGGAAAAACACCTTGTTTTCTGTCATATGGTAAACAACTCTATCTCGTATCCTGTGAATAGAATAAGACGATTATTACCTATTCGCCATGATATTGAAAGTGGGGGTCAGGACCCTCATTCCTTCTTAATCATCAGATATGGTGAAACGACTGTACTGACTGTTTATAATCATTCTTAGAGAGATTATCCTTTGAAGCTGTTATTTGGTTGTCATTGTTCCATCGTTGCCAAACATCTTTATTGTTGATCTTTTGTCATATTCATTCTATTCGAGAATAGATAACAACAAAACAACATGTTATCAGTTGAATAAATGAAACCGCGGTAATTGTATTCACTTGCCAACAGTAATAGAAAGCGTAATGGAGACCGAAGTTGATATTCCTGAACCTACTCTGAATCATATCATAAATAGTGAGACTATTAAGTGGTTTGAAATGAAGGAACGGAATAAATGATAGGATCTTTGTAGGAGGAAAAGGAGGTGTAGGAAAGACTACTACTTCTTGTTCTCTTGCAACACAATTGGCATTAAAGAGAAAAAGCGTACTGATTGTCTCCACGGATCCCGCTCATAATCTAAGGTATCTCTATTGATCATGTATATTGTTCTAGTGATGCTTTTAAACAGAAGTTCACAGGACATCCTCTTAAGGTGAATGGATTTGATAATTTGTATTGTATGGAAATTGAATCAAATCCACAAGTGTGTACGTAGTTTTCTGTGCGATCAATTGAAGCATTAAAGAGCATGATGAGCATTCCAGGCATGAGTGATGAAACTGGAAGCAAGCTGAATGACCTTATTGGAGATTTGTCAACTTCAATTCCAGGAATCGACGAAGCAATGTCCTTTAGCGAATTGATGAAGCAAGTTCAAGACATGGAATATGATGTTGTGGTGTTCGATACTGCTCCTACAGGTCATACGTTGCGTCTTCTTTCCTTCCCGTCAATGTTGGAATCATCTTTGGAGAAGGTTGATGGGTTGAGTAACAGCTTTGGTGGAATTATGAATCAAATTACTTCCTTGTTGGGAGGTAGTGGACTCCCTCTGGATGATCTAAAGAACAAATTAAGTGACATGAAGACAACCATTCACAAGGTTTCGGAACGTTTCAAGAACGCACAGGAAACAACATTCGTTTGTGTTTGTATTCCAGAATTCTTGAGTGTGTATGAAACAGAACGTCTTGTACAGCAGCTAACCAAATATGGAATCAATGTGAATTCAGTTGTGATCAATCAGGTCGGTGGCATGGTGCTGGGATTTAGAGTGTAGATCGTATTCCCTGATTGTGATTCATGCTGTAAGAAGTGTATTGCTCGTCGAAAGATGCAGAATCGGTACATTGATCAAATCTTTGATCTGTTCCAGGATTTCCACATTCTTCTGATTCCACAGCTGACTGAAGAGGTACGAGGTGTGAACTCAATTCGTTCATTTTCTGAACATTTGATCAAAGAATACAATCCAGAAGAACATGGAGAAATGTTGGATGTAGAGTAACAGTCTTTGTTTAAAAGAGACACATGGTAAAGGGAATACATTTTAGAGTATCCAGATATGTAGACAATTCTATACACATTACAATGTGGATCTAAATACGTCGTTTGGAGAGACCAGTTACCTGTCTATTATTGTACTGAATGAAGACCAGTATAACAAACAAAAGAAAAGACATGTTATAACTTACGCTTTATGAGGTGATTTCACAGGAGTACATACCCTAGAATGAATGAGAATGATAGTCGATTACCTTTGCAGGACTTGAGTGAGTACAGTAGAATAGTCAGAATCATCAGAACTATTCCATTCTTCTTCTGAGGATGGTGATTCATTATTGTTCCTATCCATTGATTCTTTCTTTCTAATTGTGATGATCAACAATCAATTCTACTGCTTATTGATAAACAGAAAGATGAAGTAAGATGCAACAGTAATATTGACAAATGGAGACTGAAGCAGTTCTATGGATAAGCAGTTCATAAACACAAGAACGGGTTAGTAACGTATTGAAGTGAATAGCAATAGACTGGAGATATTCAATAACGAGAATAGGAATTAAGGGATTGGATTCTGATGAAGAGAAGTATTGTGATTTGAAGTCCTCTATCGTTCCATTGACAATTTGAGTATTGTTGACCTGTTGAAGAAGATGGTGAGATTCTTGAGGTTTGTTTATGGATTTAGGAGAGGACTCAGGAATAGGATCAATAGTGGATTCTGGAATGGGTTCAAGAGTAGGTTCAAGAACAGGCTCTGAAGTAGATGGAGGGATAGGTTCAGAAGTGGGCTCATAAGTAGGTTCCATCATGGGTTCAAGAATGGGTTCAAGAGCAGAGTCAGAAATAGATGTAGGAATAGATTCAGAAGTGGGCTCAATAATGGGTTCAGAAATCGATACAGGAATGGGATCAGAAATAGGTTCAGTAACAGGATCAGGAGTGGATTCAAGAATCGGTTCAGTAATAGGATCAGGAGTAGGTTCAAGAACAGGCTCTGAAGAAGACGCAGGAATAGGATCAGGAATAGGATCAGGAATAGGATCAGTAATAGGATCAGTAATAGGATCAGTAATAGGATCAGGAGTGGGTTCAGGAATAGGATCAGTAATAGGATCAGTAATAGGATCAGGAGTAGATTCAAGAACAGGCTCAGGAGTTGGTACAAACAATTGCTCTTCATATGTCTCGTAACTATCAGTATGTTCCATCCATTGACTACGTCTCTCTTCCATGTGTTTCCGTTGAATATCTTCCGTTTCGACAGACTCAGGAACTATATCGACCTTTTCCGTATCATCTTCCTTGCTCTGTTCAGATTCAAATACAGATTCAGTTCGATCATTCCTTATCCATTTCCATATCTCACCTGCTTTTGTTGTTACTCCATCTTTCTATAGATCATTCCATTTTATGATAACTTACAAACTCAACGACATACTCACTGAATGATGAAACAGTTGAACAAACGTCCTTAGGAGGAGTACTACTAATGGACGATACAACGGGGTACTTCTTAAGTACCAGAGACATAGAATCAGAACACATAACCCAGAGATACACACCTACTAACACTGCCAATACGGCCAACAGCATAAACGAACAGCGAATGCAGGTACAATACCAGCATTTCTTCTTGGGAATCACTTCCATAGCTTCGACTGGAGAGGGAACTGATATGGGTTGTTCTTGTTCAATAGAAGGAATGGTGAAGTCGTTTTCCATTGATTCAATCTGCTCAACATGCTCATTCACCAACTGACGTAACTCTGAAGAAAAAGGGTAACATTCATCCACTGCTTGAATCCCATATGCAAGAGTCAGCAGGCGATAGTAATTCTTATACAAATGATCTTTCGGCCATTCCAGCATCACATCAATACCTCGAAGAGCAAATGAGATGATAGAATGATCTACTGTTCAAACTGGAAAGAAATGATACCAAATTCACTTTCAGAAACAATTTTTAGAAGGATCGTTGGAGAAATGTCCTCGCTTAGACAGTTCCTCAATACAATAAGGAACAATTCCTCGGTAGCACAATTTACATCCTAGTAATTACACCAGCATACTGTGAAAACATCATCAGCACAAATGAGACACTGAATCACAACAGGTAAAATCCTGCTAAATTCTAATGAGAATAAAGACTGAAGACTTTCACAACATCTCCCAAATAGGTGAAACATGTTTACAACAGGAGGAACAATTCCTCCATTAATACATTCTGTGATGCGAGCCTACAAGATTAAGACAACTTATCAAAGGATACTTCGAATGGAGACATCACTCTCACAACAGTCTCTTTATCTAACATTTCTGAACATTCCGTAATATTGTTGATAATTATATCCGATAAGTGAGTCCATTCATCTTCTGATTCTGCTTTACAGTACTCAATAATTGCTCTACACATAATCATTTCCTTCTAAACAATAATACGATGACAGCTCTTGTAGTTTTGAGTTCTCATTTATCACCATTGTTGAGATATTGCTACAAATAGAAACATATGAAAATGAAGCTATTTCTGGAAAACTTGGATCGCTAGAATTATCTCATTCCCGTTAAACTCGTTCTCTTTTCACAATCGATTATCAACAAAGGTAATGGGAGCTAGTCAGTCTTCCTACGAGGACGAATATGATGAGAATGAGAATGGAGCAGATGAAATGGAGAATAACGAGATGCCTGTGAAAGTACATTTTCATTTCTCTTTCATGAGTTATAGATCAGTGACGCGCTGTTGAGTCGAATGTCGCACTATGTGGAAGAGAAAACTGGAAAGACAGAGGTGGAAGAAGAAGAAGAAGAACCAACGGAAGACACAGAAACTGAAGAAGAAAATAACCCAGACTATTTCCAAGAAGTGATGTTCGTCATTGTTGAAGAATTCATATGTAGGGGTATAATAAATAATGTCCAAATTCCATATGAAGTATGATTTAATTTGTGTTTTAACCGTAGGAGACGGAATCAGAACAAATGGAACAGGAAACGTTCAAATAATTCTATAAGATAATCTATAGGGAGTCAATGCTTGACACTCATGATACCGAGTCGGTTGAGGAAGATGAGATGATATCGTCTATTGATTCGGTTATTGATAGGACAAGCAATGAAGTTGC
>OCQB01003028.1_pt1 | contig 10376 bp, 16 predicted proteins | sample 1538631 | NCBI WGS metagenome assembly OCQB01 (sample SAMN04571713, study PRJEB22368) | human gut metagenome | biome: human gut; material: stool | host: Homo sapiens | place: Luxembourg | collected 2012-10-19 | reverse complement strand
AGTGTAGTTTCAGTATTGGAGGACAAAAACCAATCGTTTGACAAGTTATCCTTTCATAGCTCTTCGTCCATTGTTCCAAAGCAGGATTCTTCATCAGTTTTGGAGAAGAGTCTTCCAGTTGCTACAAATGGGTCACATCTATCTAAGCCAAATGAAGTGGAGGCAACACATGTTACTCTCCTCCCTGAACGTGAAGAGGACGTCAGTGAGGAGAAGGAGAAGGATGTTATCAAGGTGACAAAGGAGGAGGAGCTGAAGAGGGTGAAGGAAGAAGTGAAGAACCAAGAAATGGAAGAAGAAGTGAAGGAAGAAGTGAAGAACCAAGAAGTGAAGGATCAAGGAGTGGAGGAAGAAGTGAAGGATCAAGGAGTGAAGGAAGTAAAGGAAGAAGTAAAGGACCAAGAAGCGAAGGACCAAGAAGTGGAGGAAGTAGTGAAGGATCAAGGAGTGAAGGAAGAAGTGAAGGAAGAAGTGAAGGAAGAAGTGAAGGAAGTGGAAGAAGAAGTGAAGGAAGAAGTGAAGGAAGAAGAAGTGAAGGAAGTGAAGGAAGTAAAGGAAGTGGAGGAAGTGAAGGATCAAGGAGTGAAGGAAGAAGTGAAGGAAGTGGAAGAAGAAGTGAAGGACCAAGAAGTGGAGGAAGTGAAGGAAGTGAAGGAAGTGAAGGAAGTGAAGGAAGTGAAGGATCAAGGAGTGAAGGAAGAAGTGAAGGAAGTGGAAGAAGAAGCGAAGGACCAAGAAGTAAAGGAAGACAATGAGAAGGAAGAGGTAAAGGAGGAGAAGGATGGTGAGCAAAAGAACGAGAATAACGAGAAGCAAATGAAGGAGGAACCACAGCCTTCTCTTCGTCCTGCTGTGAAGTTGGAGGAAGGAAAAGAGGTAGAAGAAAAGGCAAAAATACAGAGAAGAGAAATGGAGAGACTTCAGAAAAATGAAAAGAAGGAGGATGCAGCCAAGTTTGTAGTATCCGTTAATACGACTCTCCTTCAAGTACAAGAATCATCTCAATTCACATATCCTTCGAGTGCCACTCATTATTCATTAGTTATGGTGTTTTCAACAGATTCACCAGTATGTCTTATGATCTATATCTTATTGTAGATTGTTGATGTTACATTCCACAATACACTTCGCTCTCTTCAATTATTAGAAAATTACACGAATTTTAAGGCAATTGTCTTTACCAATTCATCCGTGGTTTGGAATGCTACAAGACGACATCATATTTTCACTCAAGATGTCATTCCACGAAATGAATTCGGAGTACCTTTGATTCGAGAGATGTTCCTCTTTGCAAAACGCAGATTTTCGGCAGATTTCTACGGATACGCAAATAGTGGCATTTTGTTGAATCCAGGAATTCTCAAGCAATTGAAAGTCGTTTTGAAGGCAATAAATGTTAAAGAATTGCCCAAACAAGTTGAATTAGCAGCTCGTGCTCGAAGTGCTCATGTGGGGCTGAAGACGGTGAAGTATGTTGATGTACAAACGTATGCAAAGAGTCTCCGAGGGTTGAATAAGCGAAGCAGTGTGAAGAACCAAATCAATGCTGTAGGGAAGAGATCAATGATTGAATGTAGGATGTGTTAATCTTCTCAAGATGGTTCCCCTTCATCGCTATTCCAGATGTAGTCGTCGGTCGGAAGTATTTGGATTTGTATTTGATGAATCTGGCCACATCCAATAATATCCCTCTTATCAATCTTTCTGATTCTTGTTAACTCATTTGGTGGTTTTTATTGTAGTTGTGAATATCCAACAAGGATTTGGAACCAATCAGAAGAAACTCCAATTATCTGTAGAAGATGCTAAATGGAACAAGAAATATTTAGGAAAAGCATCTTCTGAGGTTCTAAATGAGGCTAAGTTGAAAATCTGTCCTGACTTGCTTCTTGCTCGTCAGTGTCGCAAACAGTAATCCTGTTTATTTACAAACATCTGAATTAATCTCTTTCATTAATGGCTGTCAAGTAACGGTCCACAGTCTCATCATCAACCACCCGATACTTGCCTCCCTTTTCTATAACACCAACTTCAATATCCTTTGGAGCTACGTCTACAGACAACACGTTCTGGAACACTTGAAGCGCCAGCTTGATCACTTCCTCATTGTCATCAAGAAGAGGCTCTTGACCAATCTTCTTTTCCAGATAGTTTATTGCTTCTTGTGATTTTGGACCTGCTGCAACACCCTATAGATTATCCTTCGTCAAAACAACCACTCTGTAACTCCAGCAATTGCCAGCAGGATCAATTCTATATACCTTGCTTCCATCCTCTTCATCAATACTAAAAGTAAGTCCAAAATAAAGAGAAATACCCGAAAAGAACCATCACACAACCAAGAACTCTCATTTCAGCGCGTTGTGTATACAATTGACACTTATCAGCTACTTTTCTTGCCAATACACTGATCGGTATCTCATATCCATACTTCGCTTTATATTCAATAGCCTTTTCACGGGCTCGATTTACCTGAGTTACACAATCTGCCTGAAGTCCAGTCATTACACACCCCACATGATCGGTAATTCTGTAGAGATTTGTTACACTTCTTATATCGATTGTGTTGTCCGTAATCTTCTTTTGAGATATCGCAACTGCAATGTTAGTTCCTTTCATTCCCACAATCAGTTGTCCAAATGACTTCACGGCATTGAACGCATATTCAATCTGATAGAGACGACCTTCAGGGGAGAAAACAGTAATATTACGATCGTATCCAGAGCTTCGACGGTCCATTTACAAAAAGTGAAGATGTCAACTCTCCTTCCGCTAAAACTCTTTCATCCCCGTGATTTTATCTCAAGTCATAAAGGAAATAGCCAATTGTTTAATATGTGCCACCTGGGAGTTTAGACAGTCATATACTGACTGCAAGAGTGGATACAGAAACTGTGACATCATCGATAACGATTCTCTCAATAAATAGTTTAAAATGCAACACAAAGAATACTAAATCAATCTTCTAGGACTTTGGACTTCTTCACAACTCCTGCTTCTTCAGATACTGTGTCACTGTTTATGCAACTAGATAAGTATGATCCAACTTCTTCTTTCATGTTCTATAGTTCATTCACCCAAATCCAAGATGCACCTCAACAGCAGAACACAAATAATACATATCTCCTTCGTGTAATAATGGCAACGGTTCAGTATCTGTTTGGAGTGCTTTCTGTGGAATACCCTTCTTTCTCATTTCCTCTGCTGTTCTTGTTGATTCAAACTGAGTTTCTCCATATTTCTTTACTACAACATGAATCGAGTACTCCATTGATTTGTTATGGGTGATGGGTCGTGGACAGAAAGTACTACAGTGTTAATTTTCTTGTAATTGAAAGCTTTCCACAGCTAAGAAGATTAAATCGTATGGATCCCAGAACCTTCTTCCTTCTCAGAAACAACTACCTGACCAGGGTGGTGACAAATCGAAGAAGAAACGAGTAACAAAAATAAAATCGTAGAATTGAATACTTGATGGTCATCAATAGAACTACTCAACCTGCAACAAATACCTTACAGAAGAAGAATACAGCTCTGTTTACAATGGGTCCTGTAGCTACACTAGACGGTGGATTGCTTCAGGGTTTCAGTCTTTGTCCCAGTAGTCGCTTAATATGTTCATATAATGATGATGGAGTGATTAGTGTAATCGGAATCCTAGTTCTAGTAACAACTAGTTTTGGGATCCATCAATGCGGCTCATTTCATCATTAAGAAGGAATCTTCCCATAACTTCGATATTACTTTTTGTAAGTGTCTTAGTTTGCTTTTACAATAGCCAAAACATCTAATAGTTGCTGAGTTATCTTCTCCAAATGAGTGTGAACTGAAGTCCATCAATCTGCAAACAGGGATCACTCGATTCATCTATGTTGGAACTTTGTTCTTTCTTTCCCATAGAAATTCTCTTCTGCAATCCAATTTCTCTTTTATTGCAAACCCTACATGGATGGATTCGTGACTATCGACTCCATTGGTATGATGCATTTCTTTGCTCGCGAAGGGAATGGATGGAAGATGGTTCTACAACGCTCTCTTGGATGTGCTGTTACAATGGCTGCGCTTAACGAGTCTGGAACAATAGTGTTTATTGGGAATGAAAGCGAAGTGGTCAAAGTTGTCAATTTAGCCTCAGGCGAAGTCACGGAAGTGACTACCAATTGTCAACGTGCACTTGTGAGAGTTGATCTTTTGTCTAATATGCAGTCACTCGTACCGTTTGAATTAGGAGATCAAGAAATGCTAGTTGTGACTTCTTCCTCTTCTATCAGTGTGATTGATGTGAAGATGAATAAGCGGTTACGCATAACAATGGAAGTAGGAATAGCAGACCCAGTTAATAGCTAGGAGGGTCAACAATTTTTCTATAGTTCAGTTTTGCGACTTCAGAGTGGTTTGATGGTTCTTATTGTATCATCAAAAGCTCATAGCGTAGAAAGGATGAGAAATATACTAATGAATAGATGAGTACTGTTACCTTCTATTCGTTACCAGTTCTGAAACGAATTGCTTTTGTAGTAAACCGAGACAATCAGTGTGCAAATCTTATTGTGGATTTATCTCCTCTTCGGCACAATCCTATCATACTCATTACTTATCAAAGTAATCAACTTCGCCTAATTCAGTTCAATTCTAATTCCTATGTTTGTTCATTAACACACATTCACAACTATCCTATGAATATACAGGTAACATAATATGTTGATTGTCAATGAATACCATAGGCTCTAATGGAGTTCGATAAATGTTATTCTTCTCCCTTCTAACCACTATCGGATTGTTAGTAAAGAGAATACTTTGAACATTATCTGCACTAGTAAGGTCACATTGTTTCATCTCGCCTGAATAGATCAGATTGTTATCTAACAACAATGAAAACGATCGTACACCACGAGAAGGAGTCTTTCGGTAATTCCAAAACTAGTCCTGATTTGCTTCAATCATATCTACTTTGATACAACCAATTACAATTGGTCTTCTAAACAATAAAAACATACTATTGGTGATTCCTGCTCGTTCCTGAGCAGATCCCCGATAACATAGAGGAGCCAACCAACAATCACGACTATTACGAGATTCTGAAGGTTGGAAGAGTTTATCTACAGTACGAGTATCTCGCTTCTCTGAGTTTCGTGTTAAACCATTTAGGGAGGATGGAAATGCAAATACCTACCAAAATCAGGAATCACAAAAATACTCATTACTTTGCTCACATCAATGGGAATCATGTCTCCATCGGGAGAAAGAATCTGAATTCGTTCCAATCCGAGAAAGGATGGATCTCCCCATGTTGATACAAATTGAATTTTCAGGATCGACCCACAAGGATGAAGAGGGCACAAAAAGTCTTGTTCTGGAAGAGGACAACTCATTGGATAGGAAAACGATGATGGTTGAATAAGATTAGATCGAAGAGTCTCAGGTGCTGTTAGCGAAATGATTTGTGAATAGTCAAATAGATCTACTCCTGGTGCTTTATGAAGAAATATGAGATCACTCTATCACTTAGAGAACAAATGAACCATTACTCCAACGATCTCACCATTTATCTGAATACGAATATACTTGGTACCACGATAACACTCTAATGAACTCTTGTTATAATTGAAGATTCGTAATCCATATATCCGACGAGGTCGCAACCATGATAACTATTATTAATAACCACGGGAATCACTCACATGTATTATAGGAGTTTCATTTCTATAATATAGAGGAACTAACCACATAGATGAAGAAGAAGTGGACAAATTCTCCTTGAAAAATAGGTTTTCCAATTTTCGAACATCTTCTGTCCATCCTAACGAGGCCAAATCGCGTGGGAAAGCAGCAAATTGGGTTTCGTATGGTGTAACTATCATTCCATGTTCATCAATCACTTCTATTCCTGTTAAACCAATATACTCAGATTGACCCCATGGTTCTATTAACTGAATCGTAATTTCTGATGTCATAATATATGGAAGGGGAGTTTCATTCAAAGGGAGTTTCAGATGTGAATAAACTGGTTCGGTATCATTTTGTTCTGAATGTGAATAATTCATACTCTTGCAGAGGCGAGGTCGTAATCCTTCTTCAATAGATGACTTCCTATTCATATCATCAATAGAATAGGAATTCTGAAAATACCGACTATTTTGAGTTTCAAATGGAATTGCCGAACGTGGAATGGGACTGGATTGATGAGAATAGGAACGAGGATGAGTGCGTGAATCTGAAAGTGATTTGAACTCATTAGGAGGAGGAGTACGATTGGCAGAACTAGAATAAAGAGAAATGACAAAGTCTACGATCCGTGGAGTAATCGATAGAACTGATGCTGTTGACGAGATCGTTCATATGTCTGTTTCCGCGGGGATACAGCTGAAGCAAATAATTCATTTGATAAGAACCGACGAAACACATTTTGATCTGTGTGAAATAGAATGATCGTTTGGATGATCTATATCAAAGAATAATATTAACTGAACATTCCCGTGATTAAGATAGCCATGAAAGATAGGAGTTTTATCTTCAAGAACTTCAATAGATCGAACTCCAATGTCCATTGCATTCACAATTTCTGGATTTTCAATTATCATATATGAGAGAACTCGAGATGGAGAGAATACAAATTGAACATTGAATGGAGAGTCTTCTGATGAATTATAGTGCTCTCAATCAATCTACGTAACGAGTAGTCGATACTCCACATTCGTTCTCCTCGTAACATTGCATAAAAACGGTCTTGTTGATCCAGAGGCAATGGAGGAAACGAGAGGACTGTGACGGTAGCTGGCTCTATTGGTACTGCCATTCCATTCTCATCAAAAAACTGAATCTCTACGATAAATGGATTCCAAAAATAACCACTATTTAGACCAAATGTCCAACTACTATCCCATGAAGACTCGATAATGACATTAACACATCCAATAGGATGTGGAGGAATTATAACCTCAGCAGTTGAAGGATCCTAGATAAGACTTGATCACTAACCATACATCAGAGAAGGAGACGTCGGTTCCAGGCACATAGAGATCGAATTCAGGTGATGATGAATTGAGAGAGAGATGTGGATGAATACCCGAAGATTCATTGGAGACAAGGATGCCTAACACATAAGAATGAGACCACAGATATACTGGAATCAGAGTCTGCTATATGACTGTGGCGGAATACTCGAGATTCGTTCTCTTCACGTGGTAAAGCCAGATTCATTGATCGATCTATCATTCCATCGCGAGGATTGGAAGAGTCCACCCATCGCGTACCTAAGGAATGACGACTCCAAAGTGCAGCTCCTTGACGAGTTCGACTTCCAGTCTCAGTAGCTTCGACAATGGACACTTCAGGAGAGAAGTCCATACGATGAGAACGATGATGCGATATTTCATAACTCCGCCGTAAGAATTCCCTCTCTTGTTCTGCAGAAGTATGGTCTATCGAAACAGGAAGTGACTTACGATAGACGCGATAAGATGGAGAGGAACTGGGAGAACCCACCATAACTCTAGAACTATTGCGTCGAAGTGAACTGTGATGACGAAGAGACCGTTGAGGGAGCGAGTCACTAACATGGGAATGGAGAGATGGGCCCTTTGGAGTCATGCAGTAACAGAGATAAGCAGAGATCTATGAATGAGAAAAGATGAGAAATGCAACCTCATTCCAGTCAATATTGCCACTTGTTGACATAAACACCATCTGAGACAAATGATGCCGTTGTTGAGGATTGAGATGCATTAGCATATGATAGCAATTCTGAAAATGAAACGAAAATAACGAAAAGCACCCTAAAAGTAGAACTATACTGAGAGAGATCTAATCATGAGAGATGCTACCATCGTCTACCAGGAACCTTTGAATCCATAGAGACATCCTATTGGTGAGGGAAAGAAAGAAAACGAACGTCAATAACATAGAGCAGCGACAGCAGTTCAAGAATATTCATACTATGAAGCATTTTTGCTAAGTCCTGTTGTGGGAAATCTAGACATTGGGTGACGAGACAGTGAGAACCATCATTTTTAGGAATTGTTGAACTTATGCTGGAATAGTGAATAAAAAACCAAATAACATACCTAGAACGAGAAATAGCACGAACACTGTTCTGACAATGCGAGTTAGACAGTTCCTTGTTGTCTATTCATCGTAACAAATTACTGAATTCCTACGTCTCTGCATATTCGATGGGAACGAAGGATTTGCACAACAGAGAAACAAGAAATGAGATCCAAAAACACTTGTTTTTTTGGATACATAAGTATTTCATATTTTGATATCCTCTCCTTTTCGACGAATCCAATGCAACCATCATATGGCTGGATGCTATCATCGGAAAACTTACAGGAATCAAGAAAAGTATGTATTGTTATCATGATGTTATGAATAGACATCAGAAACGACTCCTCTATCTGTTTCATCACAATATTCAGCTTCTACAGCGTATAATTCACCACAAACTACAAATCTGCCCTCTTCAGCCGTAAGTTGTATTATCACTTATTGATTGATTAGGCGTTTCCAAGTCCAGCGTACCCTAGAAGTATGGTTGATAATCGTAGGGTAATGGTTCCAAATTCGGTTCAAGTTCCATCAGGATCAGTTCCAACCACTACTCAATCACATTCAGCTGAACCATCTGTTGCAGACGTGGATCCTCTAATAGTATCGATGCCTAGAACAACTTCAATCTCTTCAGATCTGCAAACCCAAGAACCTACAAATATCCCTTCTTCGGGAGTTCCAGTTTCAAATGAGCAGATACCGGAAGAATCTACTCGAGAGGAACCAAAGCTGCGTCACTTCTATGTAGTAGATCCTTCTACTCCAAAGCCGGATAATCCAAACCAATTTGTGGATCCTGAAGTCGTTTTGGTTGAATGCTGTAAGTCGTAGACTGGAGAGCGCTGGATTCGTTGTCAAAATCCTTTCTGTGGTAAGTGGCGGTATGTTCCACCAGAAGTGACACTACCTGAAGGTTTATGGTTCTGTGTGATGAATACGTGGGATGAATCGATAGCAACATGTGAGTATCCTCAATTGGAAGAAGGGTGCATCATAACGAAGAAAGAAGAACCAGAAAAACCCTGGTTACCTCATGTAGAGAGTCATTTTGAACGGATCCTCCCAAGTGTATATTAATACAATATTTGTTTTGTTTCTTCAAGAAACATCGCATTGAATCAATTGATTGAAAACGATTTCTGGATCAAACTCCATTTCATATCCTTGCTTCAGATAGCTTCGAAGATACCACTCCACATACAAATCACTCAACCACAATCGCACTCGTAAGCACATTAAATAGAACTTCCATTTCAATGATGTGAAAAATGGGATACTGCTCCTGTAGTGACCCCTACAGATTATCCTCCAATCCAACCTCTACTGAACAGCCATCGAAGTCATAATGGACAGACGATCATTCTCTGTTCCTCCGAGTAAGTGAAGTAGACCTCGTAACATCTCTACCACACGGAAGACATACATCAGATCTGAAGGCATTGCTGACATCATCTCTGAAATCTATATTTCATATTCCATTACACATTCTAACAATCCCAATTCGATTGGCGAAGACTTCTGCAGTGATTGTCTCCAGAGTGTTGGCAATTCGCTTCTCCACAGAATCCCGAAGCTCTTCTGTCATATCTTCGCCAAATCTAGTTCCGTTAATACTGACTAAAATTACTACTTATTCTGACTTGATAAGGAACGACCGGTTAATGACAATGACAACAGTTGACCATACTTTTCCATTCCATAAATTCTACACAATCTCTCTACTTCCTTTCTGTCTTGTTTCACCATTGCTAGCCACAATTCCTGCATGAACTCAGTGAATCCCGGTTGTGGGTAATTGTACATTCCATGATCCAATAAGACCAGCTGAGGTTTCGTTGACCCTGGAATAAACCGAACAAAGAGATTCCCAGCATGAGGATCAACATGTAGAAAAGGAGCTTGGAAGATCATACGAGAAAAGGCTTCAATACATAGAGAAGCAACTTGTCTCGTATCAATTCCTTCCTTCTGCAATGCAGAAATGTTTGATGCTTTGATTCCATGAATAAACTCCATCATACAAATACGAGGAGACGAATATTGGTGGTAGACTTGAGGGACATAAATTGACGGGTTCGACTGAAAGAAATCACGACAATTCTGCATGTTTGTAATTTCTGTCTCAAAGTCGATTTCTTTCATTATATTCTCTCGAAAACGAGGAACAAACCACTAAACAAATGAGCAGTATGACTCATGCTTACAGTAAATTCGAAAGAAGGAAATATCATTTTGATAACCTTTGTTGCCCACTAACTATAACACTCCAATCCTCCAAAGTACTTCGCAATCTCGAAGGTCAATCAAGTAAACTTACGAATAAATGG
>OCQB01003021.1_pt1 | contig 10392 bp, 18 predicted proteins | sample 1538631 | NCBI WGS metagenome assembly OCQB01 (sample SAMN04571713, study PRJEB22368) | human gut metagenome | biome: human gut; material: stool | host: Homo sapiens | place: Luxembourg | collected 2012-10-19 | reverse complement strand
CACTTCTGACTTCTGTAACAGTTTGTAACGTTCTTCCTCCTCCACCATTGTTTTCACATAATCCCAAGCAGTTTGTTCATAGATTCCCCATGGTTCAATCTCCTTGACTCCAGCAATGATGTTTGGTTCCAGAGGGACTGCGTTTTCGGTTGACGTTTTCACTTCTTCTAGCTATGCATAATCAAATACAGAATCTCTAACAAATTTGTAATTGTAGTCCTTACCACCATACACTTGACACCTCTTTCGTTTCACTCGATCCGCATCTGAATAGGATGATACGGCACATCCTTTTGAGAAATGAACGTAGCAATCAAAAGAAAAACTCCAAAAGGGAAGATAGGCACGCTACACATGATAATCAATTCTCCAAGGATCACTCGTAAACTGATGTTCACTTCTTTCAGATTAGTGTTCTTGGTTACCCAAAACTGGATGGAAGCAAGTTCACGTTCTGCATCCGTTGCAAATGGAACATACAGGGGGTCTTCCTTATGATTGAAATATCCTCGGGAGATGATTGATCCAATCCCTACGTTATGTAGGATTTGCTTCGATGATGTAATCTTCGTGAAGACACACCACTTATTCATCTCAGTCTACCACAACATACAACGACTAAATAGATAGTGATCCCTGACGAAGGAAACTCTTTAACAAACACCACTAATTAAAAGTCATCAAATACAGATGCTACAGATACTTTTGTGGTTACATTGATCCCATTCACAGCATCACGATCTTTGTAACTGTTTGCTACTATTAATCCTAACAGTCACACCTACCATACGAGATGAGTTTACTCTTGTCAATATCATCACTCTTCTTGGTTGTATCCAGAATATCCACTTCACTCGCACTTCTACAACTCACTCTCTCATTCATCTCTCACAAATTGGCCTTCTTTGGAATGATATTTGGAATCTTGGCATTCGGATCTTTTAAGAATTCAGTTCGAATCACCTCTAAGAGTACTGTCTTGTTCTGTTTGATTTGAATCAAGTCATGATGTTTGTTTATGATATGTTTCGAGACATAATCACGATTCAAGAAGTTTTTCTTGCAGATTCCACACATTCGCGTACTCACCGTGTCACCTACCTCAGGCAACAAACAGATGTTTTGTTCAACGAACTTACCTTCAATTGGTTCTCGTACCAATTCTTCTTTCTTCTCGAGATCAGTCACTGTATCTAACTGCATTTGAACAGATCTTTCAGCCAACTGTTGTATCATTGAACTGGTCTTTGCATCAAGTTGGGTTGACCACTCATCATCCTATTCATTACACTCCTCTATGATCCTAACCTCTGTCTCTTCTGATGCAATACTAGATCGAATCATATCCTGTCCATGATGATGATAACTGACTCCAAATTCGTTATGATTTTCTCCATACCAATAATCATATCCAAAGATCCTTCTCAGTCCATATACAAGCAAATCGATCTCATCAACATCCTTCATCCATGTATGCTCCGAACGATAATGCTCAATAGTTTCCTCGAAGTGTGTCTCTAAGCCCTAGAGAATCAATCCAAGCTAAAGTCTCTACCCAGTATACTTCAAATGAATGGAACAATGAATGACACTGTTGCAAATCCTTAGCAATTCGGAATGGTGCATTTGCTATAGCACTGAGAACAGAAGGTCGACCCATCTGTTTCCACAGTGAACACAAGAGAATGAATGTCTTTGGACTGGGTGTTTCATTCTCTTTCAATCCATCCAATCCCAGATTCTCAGTATCAACGAGAGGGACATGAACGGCAGCCATATGCTTGAAGGCAGCTTCAGCATGATCTCGTGAATCAAACAGAACATAAACAGGCCGGTTTAGCTCAGATGGAGGACAGTAAAAGACATCACCGAAATAGACTGCTTCCAGACCATCAAACTGTTTTAAGAAGGTGTTGAGACACTCTCGCGTACAAGAAGGAGGAATGGCGTGGATGTAAACACATCTTTCGGCAAATACATCCTTGATACGATAAGGATAGTCGATAACCCCGGAAATGTTTTCAGTCGTCATATCTGCAGGAGGAATCAACAGTTTATCAGAGTTGATCCATTGTGTGAGACGTTGGGCCTCTGCTTTGCATTCTTCCACACGATTTCGAAGCCACTTCTTATGGGAGCTTCAACAAGCCATTCTTGATTTGCATAGGCATCAAAGAAATGCATGGCATTGATGTACTGTTGGCGCCGGGAATAACTACAAATAACAAAAAACTACAACAAACTACCTTTCATATCCTTGTTCTGCTTCCTCCATTGTGATATCCTCCGATTCATTAATAACATATTCTCGATAAGAGAGCTTTACGTCCACATTAGGGAGTTCAACTGTAGGATAGTTGTCTCGTTTGAACATGTTTCTTCCACCACGTCGGTACTTGTATTGATTTGTATAGCCACGGCCCGATCGCCACCCACCTCTTCCATTTCCATATTTCCTCTCAGTCGTATCATCTACCTTTTCAGTCTCTTTACTCTCTTCATCCATTTCTGCTGTCTCATCCCTGTATATCAGTGAAACTATTTACAAAAGACTTTGCTGGAGAGCTAGATCGCGAAGCAGCAGACTCCTCTAAAGAACGATCACGGGAACGACTACGAGAACGACTACGTGATGGACTGTGAGAAGGTCTAGCACATTGAATCAACTTTTCCTCAACATACGATCTAGAGGTCTTTTCTACCATCTCAGTTGGTCTATGACAATAAAAATAGACTCTAAAGGGATTACTCAATAGAAACACTCTTGTCCTCTACTTCGTCCATGTTCATTTGAATCTACAGAACGAGAAAGATATGCGATATTTGCGTAAAATCGATTATCTGGCTCTGTTTAGATGTTTTGTAAGTTGTTTTCTTTACCATTTGCAGTATTCACGAGAAGGATAGTCAGTTCTATTGCAAACATAGAATTCGCTTTGAAAATACTTATAAACCAATTGGATTCAAGATTTCCATTGATCATAGACTACCGAATTGGGGTTGCATATTGTGAGAGGAATCATCTTATAAATGAATGTGGTTATTTGGATCTATCATTCTCATGATCCGATTGAGTAACGAAACAAATGGGAGGTCTCTCATATAACTACTATTTTCTCTCTATTGTTGCTGGTTTTATTTGTTCTTAGTAGATAAAGGGGGCGAAGACAGATCAGTTCCACGGTTTCCTCGTTTCTATAGGATACCCATTAATTATCAGAATGACAAGAAAGTCAAATGATCCTACGATGTCTAATGTGTATACTCTTGGTTTTGCAATGTCCCTGACGTTGCTTGGAATCAAAGTGGCTATGAATTTCATTGTACCGATTTTTGGGACCACTGGTTCAATGTGTATGGCACTTATTATGCTATCCTCAGCATTCTCTTGCTTCATTATCCCTCCAATTCTGAAGTGGTTCAAGAATGAACGACAGTGTCTCGCGTGGTTGTGTATCGAGTATGGTCTATATGTTCGCTTATGTCTACTTCATCCCGTCAGTCGGTTATGTGTGGAGTTTCCTACATGGTATTGTGGCGGCTGTGTTGTGGGCAGCAGAAGGTGTCTATTTGTCTGCCAACATGAATGAACATGATAAAGGTGTAAAGAGTGGTATCTTTTGGGGTGTTTATATGAGTGGAACCATTCTCGGTAATCTTGCCGTTTTCTTTATTTTGCGATTTATTGGTCTGGATGACTCTTCTAACGTTGAAGGATGGCATGGAGCTGCTTCTATTATGTTTATATTCTTGGGTTGCATCTCCCTAATCGGTGCAGTTCCCATGTTTCTTCTCAAGCCATCTCCATCTGAAGGAACACGTCCTCCTCTCTCTTCCACTCCAACAATGGTACTGATGAAGCGTGTGGTGAAGATGACCGTTTCTCATGATATGATCTGGCTGTTGATGCCTATGTTCTACTTGGGGTTCCAGTACTCCTACCTGGGCTGTATGCTTACTCGTCAGCTTCATGACCAGAGTTCTCTGGGTTTGCTAATGGCTGTCTATTCGTTTGTCGAAACTGTCATTTCAACGTCTCTTGGTTCTCTTATGGATAAGTTTGGTCAAATGTTTTTAATGAATGTGGCTTCGTTGACGCAAGCAGCAGGTATGATCACCGTTTGGTATGCCAACTTCACTCAGAATTTCTTGTATTATATTTCGTTTATTCTTTTGGCTCTCTCCGATAGTGCTTACCAGACTCTGATTCCAGCTGTTGTTGGTGAGAAATTCACTGACCAAGAGACGGCCAATAGCGTATTCCGTTTGTTCCAAAACATGGGAGGCTGTATTTGCTATTTGTTAGCATCTCTTTTTGTCAAGGAAGGAGAGAATGTTGCTTCATCATCCATGTATGCTGCCGAATTGTGGTTGAATATTGGTCTCGCTACATTGAGCCATCTTTCGTTTATTGTGTTTGGACACATTCATAAGGCTCCTGTCCTTCCCAAGACTGAACTTCCCGTGGTTGACGATAAGAAGGTAACTGCAGTCTCAAATGAAGATGCAGATGCTGTTAACCGTGGATGCATTTCGGATGCAGAACCTGTCAATTTAGCTGATGCCAAACGAAGTGAAGTGGATATCAAGACTGTGCCGACTACCAATGAGGAGTTTGTTCAGTGAGTTTTCTGTGATTGTTGTATTTGGTTGTTTGTTGAGAATGGTTGTTCACGTGCATTATTTTTGACAAACTAGGATGGGAGATGATGGACTAACTGCTACTGAGCTGCGACAGCGATACCACAAAGGAGGAAGTGTTCCCGACTCTGATCTAAGCGCATCTCAACTTCGTGGCCGATATGGAATCCAGAATACGAAGAGTAGACTTCTATCTTGGGAGGTATTCATTATGTAGACGAATCAAATAATAACACTTCCTTTATGATTCCTCTTCTTGTATGTGCAGTAGGTATCGTAACATTCATGGTCTACTATTTCCTCAAGTAAGAAATGGAACCACAAATGGGTTTGTTCAAGAAACAAGTTCATGCGAATCTCTAAAGAATCTTTCTTTCAGTTCTACCTCCAAGCTTCTTCTCTAGACTTCCCTCCATATCTGCGATCTTGTACTCAAGATCATTCTCCAAGGAGTCAGCCAGCGAGACTTGGCCTGCCAATCGTCCACCAGGAAGATAGTTGCAGATAATCATCATTACAAACATCACAATATTGGGCAATAGAGAGATATAGAAAGGCATCTTGTTATTGTATGGATAAATGTTATTTAGAACCAACGGTGCCAGAATATAAGCACTTTGTCCACCAATCAGTGTAAACGACATAGCTTTGCCTTGAGTGATTTCACTACTTTCTGCCTACAAATGAAACAGTTACAGTACAATTGACAGACATAATTGCAGGAGCTGTAGGAGAAGCAAAACCATAGGAGATAATAATGAAAATGGAGCCAAGAAGGAACAGAACTCTGTTGCTACATACACAAAGGATCATAGCAATAGCTCCAAAAATACCCGCAAAAGATGTGATAATGGGAATAGAAAAGTCTTTCTTGATGAGGAATGAAAAGAGCCATCCCGTCTGGAAGATGTTGGAAAGGCTTCCTATTGCACTCATCATACTAAGGATCACATAAAACATGCATAACTACCTGAAAAGAAAGGCATCCATATTGTATTGTTGCAAACCGTAGATAGATACCACAGTATCGAATACACTGAATGTCCAACGATTGCAAAACTCTCCAATGAAAGCAATGATCATGAGATAGTTGAATCGAAGCTTGGCATTATTCAGACGTTCCATTTCTAGAATAAATGCTAGAGCTATCAAGTACCCTGCTCATGAAGATTGGACAAGAAGTCTTCTTTAATCTTCTTGGATTCTTCTATTTATCACTAAGAGGACGATAAATATACCATAGTCAAGGAGAGAAACTCCTTTTGACTGATCTAGAGATCAACTACCTCCACAACTCCAACTGTGTTGTTCGACTAATTCAAACGTTGCCATGAGCTGATTCTTTTCGATAACAGAAGGAATTGACTCTGGGAGAAAGATTATGGATATGACGAGAGAGAGAGCATACAATCCCACTGCAACCCATCTGTAAGTGATTCCATTTATTTGTCTTTACAAAGGAAGATACAGGTGATAATTTGAAAGAACACCTGCAAGTAAAGGACCAACTGTCTGTGCAGTATTGTTCATACTTTCGAGTTGGGCCAAATACTTCGGTCTTTCTCTCGTATTGGTAATATCTGCAATGACAGCTTGAGATAGATATTGCACAGTATCGAATCCACCAGCAACAACACGACAAATGATGTAAACATTAACGCTTCGTGTCCAGTACATGATTATGTGGGCTAGATTAGAGATATAGAACATTGGTACCAATCACCAATACTGAAAGAGATAAGTTGATAGCTCTCCGTCTCCCAATACGATCGCTGATTGGACCAAAACACAAGGAACCTATAAATTACCGCCTGCATGTACATCAACTCAAAAGTACCATAAAATAATAACCACTAAAGGAGAGGGAATACTGCAGCCCCGATGTACCAAGAAACTCATTGACGAAAGGTGTAAGAACAAGAATCATGTTGTACGCGATTTGTGAGGTTACGACAACTGCATACAATGCAAGTCTTGTCTTGTTTTGTTTTGATGTCGTTAAAGAAAGCATTCTTGTGGATACGTTATTGGAGTCATGATAAATCAGGATTACTGAACGTAGGTGGTCTCAGAGACACATGTTTCCGCCTTTCATTTTGTTTTTTCTTTTGCTTCACTTCTTGGGTTGAGGATGGGGTATCTTTTCATTCTACCAGAACACTAAGATGAGGTAATCTGTTGTACTCTAGGATTCATTGTTTTGAACCGTGCATTATTACACTTTTATCCACTTCTTATTGTGTTTGTTTTTCCCATTTTCTGACCGTAGAAGGTGACAACATAGGTATCCGCAGTTAGCCTAATCCAGTCTCATTTTTTTCCCTGCAATTTGCAGATGGGTCAACAGTTAGCTGTTCCAACTGGGTTTAACGTGAATCGGAAGGGGTTCGTGTTTCCTCCTTGGTAATCTGGCCCAATTCGAATGCTGATGTTGTAGGTACAACAGTCACTTTGATGTGACACTAGTTACCATCCGTGACTGCCATGAAACAGTTGCATCGTTCTCAGATGCCAATTTGGAGGTAAGTCGGCGGATTCAGAAGTCAGCATTTGTTGGTGGAATTAGCTTTAGATTTGACCCTTCATCGACTCCCTTGGATTTTATGTTCCGTCAATTATTCCACCGGCTGTTTATCATGTCACCGTCTTTCATCCGGGTAGTTTGTGGTCTCCTTTTATTCCTGGTAGAAGAATTTAAATATATCTACATCCTCTTCAGGTTTTTTACGAGCGAATGACATTCTCAAAACCGATTTCGCAAAAGTAGACAAAAGGATTGGAACCGAGTTCTAGACCTTTTTCAATGACATTGTCACTGGTCCATGTGATTCCCTTTATTCATGTTCTTCTATGGGAGTAGTGTTGTGGTTTATTGGTAATGGATAGCAAGTTGAGAGTACTTTTATTACGATTATGAAGGATTTAAATCGTAAGTATGGTATTGATGCCTATTTGTATGCCGATATTGGTACAGTTTTGCTGCTTGTCCTTTCTGATTGTCTTGGGTACTTTTTTCTTTCTTCTGTGACTGTAGAGAGTCTTTTGTTCGTACATGTCGATCATGGGTTGATTATCTCTCAAAGGCTCTTAAAACACTCATTGATTTGAATTGTATGGATATAAGATGAATTGATGAATAGTAACTCACAACGAGTTTGGCAGTTTCTCTCTGCGAGAAACTATGCTTCATTTGAATCAACCATACATCGAATGGAGTGATGGTATCTTATCTACTGGTTATTTGCCCATTGATCGTCAACATCAATGGCTAGTAACAATTGTGAATATATCCTTGAATAGTATAATGGAGAATCGTTAACTACAGGTGATTATTCATGTGAATACAGGTAATCAAGTTCATATTTGTGTTAGTGATGTGATTGATGCTCTTCATGATTACGCTTGGATTCATTTTACGGAAGAAGAAGCACTATTTATGAACAATACATATCCTTTCCTTGTTGACTCCTCCTTTCCTTAACATTTACGAATTACCCTCAGTTTGAGATTCATAAGAAGCAGCACGATGTATAAGATAAACAACATGGTCATCATTAGGATTTCTTAAAGAAGTTGAATGAAATGCGACAAGCTGTTGGAGTGAAGGATGAAACTGTCTTGAGCAAAGAACTGCAGGATTATTGCATTGCTTGGCTAACGAATCATATTCGGGTAACAGATGTTGTTTTCATTGGACTGATTGAGTGATAGAGAAAGATGATAAACTGTTGTATCTCCTCAGAAGTACTTCAGAAGAGCAGCGGTCTATTTGGACTAACGAAATGAACTTGAGTATTGTTCTGTTTGTTGGAATCGTTTCTGTGAATTAATGGAAATAACCGTGAATTCGCCTTCACTTCCACACAAACCGATTCGGACTCTGTGGTGATCCTCCAGATAATTTGATCTCAATGTAGGAAGGTATAGACCATCGCTTGAGCAAATAGGAGCGATTCGGTACAGGCTGTAGCAAAAGAGGTGAAAAGTGATTGTACACGAATTGCGAATCTCAAGTGATTGTCTAGATCCTGATAATCTGCATTCTCTACCTGTTGCTGAGGTAATGAAGTTTGTTCTTTCTTTTGATCGTTCATTTTATAGGGAAGAAGGTAGTAACACTGTTTGAAGTTGATACGATCGATGTAATACCTAGGAAGTGGCAGGCAGCGAGAATGGCCAAGAGCAAGATATTACTGCTGAGTTATGTATTTCACCGAAGATAAGCGATGACGATAATTCAAACTCTTCTGGTTCTTCCTCCATAGAGAAGAACGTGGATGAGAATGCAATGGATTTGATTTTCTCCTCTGCAACTGTTCCTGATCAAGAAGAAGATGGAAATGTAGAGAAAGAAGAGGCTATCTCCGAGTTGCTTCTGTCAGGTAGATTTAGAGCGGTGTTATTGAATCTAGGACAACAACTTCCGTCGCCACATTCAGAACAGCCGGAATTTGTTGGTCCCGCCATTGTTGAATCTAGCGAGGTACTGGAGCCTGTAGAAGTCCAAAAGAAATATGTGTATCAGCCTGAAGAAATTTTAGAGTTTTTAGAAACAATGAAGAAGATTTCGTTTACTCCCTTCTTAGATCTGATTCCAATACATCACTTTCGTTATCATACTCAATATCAAGCAAAGGATGAAACGTAGAGACCAAAGATATCAGTGATCATATAGTGAGGAAGAGATTGAAGAGTGGGAGATGCCCGATACCAGAGTCGACAATGTACTGGATCTAAGTGTAGGAATCAAACAATATTTGTGATATAGACGACACATACGATTTCGGATGATCAGAAACGGATTCATGAGGTAGTGAAGAAGATGGAGGAAGGAGAAGAGATTTATATACCTGAGGACATCAAGATGGTTGTGATGAATATCCTGTACAATAGTATTCAGAACAATCATCGTTACCAATCAACTCATCTTATGCCAATTACAGAGAAAGATGATTTGTTTGATTCTACCATGTCTTTTTCAAGAGAGTTCGGAAAGAAGTCAAAGCCTTCTCATCCCCAGCGAATGTCATCTATTGAAGAATTGATTCGACAAGATGATGATTCTGTAATTATTCCTCAGCTTCCTCAGCCAGATCCTTCCATGACTAATGCTGCTGATATCGAATCCATGCTACGTGATCAGGCACTCCATCGCAAACAAAAGTCAGATTTATCAATTGGAATGATTCATAGTGCCCGTTACCATCAATCAGGAATGATGCGAGATGGGAATGACTATGATTCTCTGATTCATTTGGATCAACTTGGTATGCCACCTCCTTATCTTCCTTCAAAAGTGTATATTCCATCTTCTGTAGATGATCCCAATCCCTTCGAAGATCGTCGTTCAGGGTCGATCCCTCCTGGAGGAATGATGACCGTATCGCGTACAGGGCGTCCTTTCATGAGTGTTCCTGTGGATGGTCCCATGCCTCATCGTCGTGCTGAGTATGAGCGAATGTTGATGAATGAACGTCGAATGATGATGAATGAACGTCGCGATTATCCTGTTATGATGCAGCGAGATGGACCTATGAATATGGATGAGCGAATGATGATAGCACGAGCTCGAGAGCAAGGAGGTTCTTTGAATATGGATGAGCGAATAATGATGGCACGAGCTCGGGAACGTGGGGGATCTGTATCAATGGCCCGTTCTCCTATAGATCGTGCTATGATGGAACGTGTTTCGATGGAACGATCTCCAATGGATCGAATGACTATGGATCGAATGCAGATTGATCGTATACC
>OCQB01003020.1_pt1 | contig 10392 bp, 17 predicted proteins | sample 1538631 | NCBI WGS metagenome assembly OCQB01 (sample SAMN04571713, study PRJEB22368) | human gut metagenome | biome: human gut; material: stool | host: Homo sapiens | place: Luxembourg | collected 2012-10-19 | reverse complement strand
TGTTTCTTTACAAACAAAGGAGGATCGCATCGCTCCAATCACTGCAACAAACGCAACACTCATTGCCGTTACCAATAAACCCACAGTTTGAAGTGTCTCTATGATTCAACTCCTTTACTCATCCCTACGACGTCTAACTCTGGGTTCTTCATTCTTCATTCGCACCATTGAACTACGTCAAGAGACAGATGGGAAATCAACTCGCTAGAAATATCAATACCTTCTTTCTGCGCTCTTTTCAACGCACTTGAAGGAGGAATCGAGATATAGAAGTACTGTGTGTCACCTACTATCAATCATTCTAATCATCTCCTACGGATGATCTTCTCAAGTGGAAGAGACTGAGAACCTAATGTCTAGAGAGAATCAAAATACAACAAAACAAACGTTCAGAATCGAGTACACAGCAGATCGATCCTCGGCAGATGACAACAACTCTGACTTAAAATGCAAAACAACCTTGAAATCATTAGCAAAACAAATTAAAACAGAAGAAGCAACATAAAGAGAAAGGATCGGATGAAGTAACATCACGTCAAACAAACGAGCCACTTCATAAATTGAAGATAAGGAGTGTGAGAATCTAAATGAGATAATCAGAATAAATTCGTACAAGGTCAAAATCCATGGAAGAATCACCACAGGTATCTTATCCTACAATCAATTGAATGAACAAAATCTACTGGATTCTTCAAAACTGGAATCAATTCAGGACATCGAAGATTCAAAATTGGATACACCAATTGGAGTAATTTTTCGACTTCGGTAAGATTTGGAGTCATGAAATCTCTACTATATCACTACAACGACACAATTAAACTTCAAATAGGATTCCATCAACTGTTTCATAATAGTGTATGTCCAATTGAGATTAAATTTGCTGTAGATCATAAGAAACTCAACGATGTCATGAAATCCTTGATAATAGTGCATTGACGGGTGTTCGATTAGTAGAGATCGAATCAAAATTGTCAAATCTCTTCGATGCACTATCCTAGAAATGAAACAAACCATACAGAGACAACAAGTCTTCATTACTCATCTTCTTCGATTCTTTAAAATGTCTACAAATGACGCATATTCATACTTCCTCACACAAAACTACGATTCACATCTACTTCAATCTGATGATCATCACGATAGGCTTCTTCATAGGCTATTCATCATTTCTAATCATTGAAATAACTTGGACATTGAAGAATATTCTCTGGATCTGCTCCAATGAACAAAAGCCATGCCACCTTCCTCACTTGAAACGTCATTAATCCTTTCTATACCAATCAGATCTACAGACAATCAAACACTTCTAACCACACTCTGTTCTTAAGGAAGGCAATATCGGGCTATCACTTCACTTCGTCTTTTCATTCTTACAGGATTACACTTGACAGCATCTAAAAGTTTCTTTTCCTCCTTTTTCCGATAGTCTTCCATCCAAATAAAGAATTATATAACCATGTCTGTTGTCAAGAAAGAAATGATGATGTACTGTTTTGATGTCATCATCAACCGTCTTTCAGGATATCCCCTTGCTACACCGGAGTTTGACACATCGTTAAAATAGTTGGTTAATCTAGACTCTGTTATGTTGTAGTGGCATTTTTGTAACCTTCCACAAGGTCAAAGGAACAAAGAAATCACTTCGAGGATGTATTGGCTGCTTGGCTCCAATCTCCTTAGAGAATATGCGAACATATGCACTGTACAGGTAGTCTTTGGATTGTAGTATTTCTAGTTAGTGCTTTTAGAGATGACCGATTCCGTCCGGTAATGTTGGAAGAAGTGCCTCATCTCGAATGCGAAGTATCTCTACTTCATTCCTTTGAAAAGGCTCGAAATCCTTTGGATTGGGAAGTGGGTAAACACGGCATTATGATCGATTTCGAGGTCGAAGACCAATCTTTCAGTGCTACATTCCTTCCTGAAGTCGCTTCTGAAGAGGGTTGGGACCAATTGACAACCTTGAAGTATCTGGTTGCAAAAGCAGGATATTTCTTCACCGAGTACGGAATAGATCTATTGAATGATGTATAGTCAATTGTTGGATTCGATTGAACTGACTCGTTATCAAACTGAAAAAGGATTCTTATCGTTTGACGAATATGTTCAAATGACCAAAGATAGAAATCGTGATGTTACAGAGTTGTTGAAGGATCGAGGTATTGACTTGGATTAGTAGTCATGTTTGTTGTTTAACCATCTTGAGTGTAATGAATCATTATAGAGTTATTGAAACGATAGTAGATCGATCCTAGTGAGTGGGATGTCCTCTCATTGATAGTACTGACTCCCGCGGGAATTCCTTCTCGATCATTCTCAACAATCACAGCAAGATGACTGATGAAACAATCCCTTTTGTACAATTAATCCAATGTTCTAACCTAGAATCATGTCGCTATCATCATGGATGGGAATCGGAGATGGGCAAAGAAACATGGCTTAGATGTGATAGAAGGGCATAAAAAGGGATCTGAAGTGTTTCGAGAGTCTGTTAAATGGTGCTGTGAACTTGGAATTAAAGAATACACAGTTTACGCCTTCTCGTGTGAGAACTGGAACCGAACAGAGCGAGAGGTTCTTGCTGAAATGATGAATGATGGGATAGGTGAGCGATTTGATGTCATTGTTTGCTCTTTACACAGATGAAGTGATCAAAACAATGAAAAATGATAAAGAAAGTATATACAATCAAGTACGACTACGGTTTATTGGGAGACATATCCTTGATGATTTAAGTCTGGTTAATCTTCATTCTCAAGCGATCGTTTATCGAGGGAATTGCTCCAGAAGATGGAAAAGCTGGAGAAGGAATCAAAGAACAATTCTTTGCTCCTTGTGAATGTCTGTTTAGATTACAGTGGTCAGTGGGACATCGCTCAGAGTTGTATGAAAATCGTGCAGAATACCCGAATGCAGTGTCTTTTAGATGAAACTCCTTCTATAAGTACAGTGGAAGAAATGGCAAATCAAATCGCAGCCAATCTTTCAACTGGTGATTCTCCTGTAGATGTTGTAATTCGAACGGGAGGGGAACATCGCATTAGCAATTTCCTTCTTTGGCAGATTTCCTATGCTGAAATCTTTGTGGTAGATTCATTTTGGCCAGATTTCACTTGTGTTGAACTACGAAAAGCTCTTATGGAAATTGCTCGTAGGAATCGTCGTTTTGGGAAATAGAATGTTTGTTGATAAAATCAAACGTTCTTGACAATACTCATACACAATCAATGGATCCTATCATTTGCTATGAATACTGCTTGAAAGAAAGGATTGTAAAAGCTGTGGATTGTTAGAGAAGCCGAAACACATGAGAATTAGATTTTGAATCTATTGATGTCCTTTCGAGTTTAAAGTCCGATGACGAGTTGAAAACAATGATTACATTACGGAGACTGTTCTATCAAGCCGATAAAGATGTCTTGACTCACTGTGTTCCTTAATCTCTAGATTTCTACATTAAATTCCAAAGGTGACTTTAAAAAGGTGTTCGAAGATATTTCTGTGCTAGTAGGACTTGTTCCTGCATGGATTCATACTAGTATAACCAAGCTGACCATTCTACAGTTGATACAGAGTATTTCTGGAGCTGTGTACGAGATATTATTGTTGTTCGTTCGTTTGGGTGAATGGACTTTAGGCTGTTTCTTTTCAGGCTTCGAAGAACGAAGATACATTAAAGGATATTCTCTCTGTTCTTTTTGATCATAGTAAGAGTGAAAGAAGACATGCATGTCTAGATACAGAGTCTTCGGGATACAACCAGTACATTACTCTTCTGTTGAACAAAAACAAGGATAATGAAGAGGTTTTTTCATTACTGTGCGTTCATGACTAGAGATCTACCCTTTTGGATTTACTTACTATTGAAAAGAAGAAGCGAAAGGTTTCTGAAATGATTGAAAGAATGGAGGATCTAACTTGTGGTTTGTGCATTCTTGAAAAGGTGTTAACATGATGGAGTTGTTATGTTTAGAAATGCCGATGCAAAGTTTCAGAGGTTATTCAGAAGGTTCAACAAGGGTCTCCAGAGCATACGGTCGAAGCCAAGTACATGTTGACATCCTTGTTGATGCTAAGAGAACAAGTGAATCCTTCATCTGTGTCTGAAGATAGTTTCGTCGAAACAGTTTCGTTTCCTTCGATTTTAAAGCCAGTTAACAGCCATCCTCCTCAAGTTCAATACGAAGTACCTCGTTTATCAAAGAAACGAATACGTTGGACTCTTGAGGAGGAAGAACGGTTGATTAAGGGTGTGAATACGTATGGAGAAGGACGTTGGACTGATATTCGTCGTATCATGCATCTCACTTCGAGAACAAATGTTGAAATCAAAGTAAGAATGAAAAGAGTGTATGAGTGTAGGATAAATGGAGAAATTTGAAAAAGAAAGCTACCAAACAAACAAATGTTTAAAATCTCTTATTATCTTCTTGTTGCATACGACTCATCGTTAAGAATTCATTCTATCATATTCATAAGGATATATCAAGCTGCTTGACTGATGGAAGCAGAGCCAGACATTCCTCTCGATAATTAGGTTTCTCATATAGTGGAGTGTGTTCCAGATACAGTGTCTCCAATCTATAGCTCAATCACAATTCCCGAACATCACTTTCCATATTGCTTTGAAAGTGTCGACAACACACTTAATGATTCAAATGAGTCGATCTTGTTCTGGGATAACTAGATCAGAAAGGCAAATCACATCATACCCACAAAAACTCAACTGAAATGAACCCTTCAAATCCTATCGTATTTGTCAAGTAATTATGAGTCAAATCCAACGTGTTCACATTTGTAAGAGTATCAACTTCACTCATCTCTGTAATTCCATTATATGCCAAATATAACTCTTCTAACGATACCAGCGATTTCAATCCAACCGAACTGCGAATCCGATTACTTTGTAAATCCAGAACACGAAGAGATAACCCCTCCAATCCTTGAATCTCTTCAATCTTATTACGACCCAAATATAATTGTCTCAAGTTGTGTAGTGAAGAAAGACCAGTAATGTGACGAATTCCATTGTATCCAAGATCTAAAATACGCAAGGATGGAAGTGTACAGACATTGGTCATATCTTCGATGTGATTGCTTGCTAAATAACTGCAAATGAAGAGAAACTAGGATTCTTACAATTCTTCCAAATGGACTAATGCGGAAAGGTCTGGAATGATAGAGATATTATTGAACGATAAATCGAGAACTCTAGGATCAAAAGGCAACAACATACCTACCGAAGATTCACGAATTGAGAGAAATGCTTAATTTCACGGATTTTATTATCGTACAACTCCAACTTCTCAAGTTGTACGAGATGATCCATGTTTTGGATCTTATGGATCAAATTAGAACGTAACACAATGCTCTACAGTTCATCGATAGTCAATAGAGTTACTGTGAGTTGGGTCAAGTGATCAATTCCATCAATACGGGTTACTTTACAACCTTGAGTTCCCACATGGAATAGTTCCTATTTGTAAAACAAATTCGTCCATTCTCTACAGTCATGTTGGGATCAAGTTCAACTACATCTGCAGGAGTCACAAGTCGTTTGCCTGGAGGTACGTATTCTTCCTCATTCTCCTGTTGAGGATTACTCATTTGTGTGAAGAAATGTGAATCCTTTATCATCCTATCCAACCTTGCAAATGGAGGCAAACTGAGCCATAGGATCTGAAGGAACCACCAGAAAAGGATGAATGTACTGAAGGACTTTTGTACTTCAGAACGGTATTCGTTTAATGAGTGTTCTACCCCAGATTCATTGGGCGATTCTGTCGTGTTGACAACAACCATCGAATTCCAGTAGGATTGTTGTAATGTTAAGAATCATTTCATTAGACCTTGTAAAGATCGATCGAGTTGGTTTCGATCTGTCATAGAGAGAGTTGCTGATTCTGTATCCGAACGTCTCTGTACTCATTCCTTCTTATTCTATAGAGAGTGAAGGTATGGAACAACCTAGTTTTCGGGAGGAAAGCATTGATTCAACACTTGTATGGATGATCTTGCAGTGAAATTGTAGGAACGTATTTCAAATGGTCTGCCGATTCAATTTGGAACAAAACCCAAAGTGAGTCCTCGAAAACCACAACGGAAACGGAAACACACTACACAGTTTCCAATGAAAATTAATGGAGAGAAGTACATTGGAGTTAAAACAACGAAAGGGTGGATTCCCTGTATGGTCGTTGATTTGCTTCCTCCCACAAAACAAGATAATGAGATTCAATATAACCTAATGGTCTTGCCCTTTAGTGAGATATCAACCCGATCCTTGGAATGTGAATCAACGGATGTAAGTTTGTGTTCACCAGAGATGGAGCAGGAACTATTAGACTACTCACTTAGTCACAGTTGTTATCCCAATGACACAAATATCATGAATCTCACGATTCGAGAATCGGTACCATTATCAGGTTCTTCATCTCTCAAGAAGTATTACCGTCAACGTTATCACTTGTTTTCACGATGGGATCAGGGAATCGTGTATGATGACATCGGTTTGTATTCTGTCACACCCGAACCACTGGCATTACATACGGCTATTCGATGTTCCTGTGGAGTTGCAATCGATGCTTTTGCTGGCATTGGTGGAAATGCGATTCAATTAGCTCGTACTTGCAACAGAGTGATCGCAATTGATTTAGATATGCAACGAATTCGATATTTGCAAATGAATAGTGCAGTTTATGGAGTTGAGAATAAGATTGATTGTATTTGTGGTGATTCTCTCGTTCTTCTTCCTTCGTACAAAATAGGTGATATTTTGATTTGTAGGATGCATGCTGATGTTGTTCTATTAGCACCTCCATGGGGGGGTGTTGATTATGCACAGAAAGATGTGTTTCATTTAGATGATTTCCCCGTGGGACTGAATGGCAAAGTGATTTTTGAAACCGCTCGTCGTGTGACACGAGATGTAGTATTTGTGTTACCTCGTACAATTGATCGTCGTGAGGTTGCTGAATTAGCGGATGAAGGAGAGATGGTAGAATTTGTAGAAGGAAGTGTTGATGGCCATGTGAAAATGGTTATGGCATACTTCGGATCTCTTGTAAAGAGTTCTCACAACAATGTTCGATTATTGATTTAGTTCTTTTTGTTAAACATAACAAAACGACTCAATTTTATATAGCATCTGGAACTTCTCCTTCATGTGCCCTCAGATCCACTGGTTCTTCCATTGTATCTATATTTCATTATTTCTCTTCTAAATCTCACATAGAACACCTTCGTCCATGTTAATACCTGAAGAGAGTGAGAATAACAACATGTCCTGGTACCATCTCTGATACTCTTCTATCCATCTTTGTGTCTCTTCTTCTGTCATATTTTGTGATTTTGCCACTGCTGTCAAGTTCAGTAAATTCAATCTTTCAATCGTCTTCACTGCACTTTGAACCTGTTCAGAATGAATAGTCTCATGAATCTGACTCTCTTCTGAAGACGAGTCATCCATTGCAGAGTCAGTTAACATCAGCTTCTGATTGCAAGTAGGGCACTTCTATCGCTCATTGAATCCACTCAATCTCACTTGCTGTTGCATAATCCAACTCTTTAGACAATCTTCGTGGAAGACATGACCACAAGGAAGACATCGTGAATGATCTTTGTCATTCGCTTCTCTGCAAATAATACAATCAGGATCTCGCTCAAGCTGTTCTTCTGTTGGCTTACGGTACTTTGCCTCCAGGAAGCGTTTGAACCGAGCGAAGCTGAGAAGATTCTTCACACACTTCTGGATGATCTCAGAATTACGGATACAAAATAGAATTACGCGAAGAGCTTCAATAAGTTCGTGGGTTGGATAGCCTAAGAGGAAATCGATGATCGAATCGGAGCCAGTGTTCATGAGAAGATATATGGAATAATTCACGACAAGAAGCACATTGTAAGCAAGAGTAGCACAACAGCAGCTAATAGAGTATGTATGTTCGGTGATCTAGTTGTAAGAGGAATGATGGTTAAAAACATATCCAGAGTGCTTTAAAGGGATCAGAATCAGAATAACAAGGAGATGAAGCGATTGGAGATGAAAGGAGATACTCTTTCAATCATTTAAATAACTATTTGGATACATATGACCACATCAATAATCGCAAAGGGGCTTCCTCGGGGAAGTAATGAAGGAATTTCAGATGATTGATGGAGAACCAGAAATAGGAAAACATGATTTGGAACACAATTCCAAGAATGAGACGAAGAAGTCGAGATAATTTGAGAGGATTCATTTCGTACTACACTCAACATGGGTTGGAAACACTACTGTTTTGAGACGAGCATCAATTGTATATGCGAAAATGGACAAAAAGATCCAAACAGTTATAGGGAAGATGACAGAGACAGAGAGTGCTCCGCGAAGATAGATAACAGAAATGAACACTCCGAAAACATCACTTCTACACATCACAATCGTTTAAGAGACATCGACTTCACCGAACTAATGATATGCTCCTTTTCTTGATCATTAATCCTTCCAATGCAAATGCTTTTGAATATTGTTAAAATGGAAAGGAAACAAGCAATGTACAAGTTGCCTACCACCTAGAAGCGAATTGATCATACTAAAATCACCTACAGGGACAAAAGCTTTAGACATAGAGAACGAATAGAAAACTCCTAAAGAAGACGGAGATGTCTTCTCAGCATAGAATATGGCACCTGCTGTAACCAGTAGACTTAAAAAGAAATACACATATGTCTTCATTCGTCTCTGTCTATGGATGTGTTGGCGTAAAAAAGGAGCCCCATTTGTAGGGAGCCCAATATTGTTCTACAAACAAACACAATGCAACTATTGTTTAACTATCGTAACAGCTCGGTTATTTAATCCAATATCTACTCTCTATTTGACCCATTATTCCTACCATGTGAATCTGGAATGTATCGAATTAAACGACTCGTCAAATCCCTTTCTACCTGCAGATATCCATCTAATTCGTTCTATTGATCATTTCCATCCATCAATCTAACATAATCTTTCTTCATCACTCGGATCATGTATTGCTTCTCTCCAATCTCACTCACATGTATCTCCACTACAGATACAAACTCAACGATCTTCATTGCAATAAAAAACTACATTTCAATTAGAATTCCAGAAATCACCACTCCATTAGCACGATCCGTTGTGACACCCCAGTTATGGTCTCGGCATGCATCCATGATCTGACTGTAGATTAGAGATGGAGGAGACGATGTCAGAATCACATTCGCTGGTAATCGAGGTACCAACAGAGATGTGATGGGCGAAATACTACGTTGAATTGCCATGTTGAATAGGCCAAAAATGGTCTCTTTCTATCCATGAACAAAATTATGGGGAAATACAGGAGCAACAAAAGTAGAAGCTTTTTTGACACGTTCTTTGGCTTCTTCATTGGCTGAAAGTTCATGAGGAGGAGAACGAGGAGAAAGAATAGCTTCTGAACGCAAATCATCGCCTAAATACCAAGGATGTTGGGTAATCTTGAAATGACAAAAATCGAAGGAAATTACGTCAAATAGACTCAGACGTGCTAATGGATCAGGGACAAGGATTTTGGCAAGCAAGTCCTTCAGCTGATCCGAAAACCAACTATTCCATAAATCGGCCCGATTTTGAACCTACGCTGGACAAGTATAATTGGCTGTTTGAATACGTCTGAAGAGTGTGGAGAGAGATGGTTCGTCAAAAGGGAGATATCCAGCAACCATCACAAAACTAGATGAGAGTCAAACAACAAGCATACAGAACGACTCCAACACTCCATATATCACTAAAGCGACCATCATAGCCAGAGTCTTTTAGCACTTCCGGAGCCACGTAATTTGGAGAGCCACATGTTGTATGTTGGAGAGAGTTTGGATCTAGGGTGAAGGATCATTAACCAGAAATACCATATGTGTCATTACCAACAAAAGCTGAAAGACCGAAATCGGAAATCTTGATGTTCATATCCTTATCAAGAAGAAGATTTTCGGGCTTGATATCACGGTGACAGATATTATGACTGTGGATGTAATTGACTCCAGTAATTAGCTGACGAAAGAACTTGCGAGCCTCGTCTTCCTGCAACCGACCCTTTTTAAGAATATAATCAAATAGCTCGCCATTTGGAACATATTCCAACACCATAAAAATCTGAATCTAAGACCCAACACCAACTACAGACTTTGCTCTTACAACCAAGCACTTCAATTAGATTCACAAGATTTGGATGTTTCAATTTGTTCATAATACTAATTTCCAGCTTGATTTGCTCTGCTAGATTCTGCTTCTTAATCTTCTCCTTATCAAACATCTTGATCGCCACTAATTCATGAGTCTCGACATTTTCAGATAGTTTCACTCTTTCTTTCATTCATTTCAACGACTACCCACTTTCCAAGAGAACCTTCTCC
>OCQB01003018.1_pt1 | contig 10401 bp, 7 predicted proteins | sample 1538631 | NCBI WGS metagenome assembly OCQB01 (sample SAMN04571713, study PRJEB22368) | human gut metagenome | biome: human gut; material: stool | host: Homo sapiens | place: Luxembourg | collected 2012-10-19 | reverse complement strand
AAAGACGAGCAAACCGCCTTTTCAGCCTGCAAAGTAAGAAACAAATTTCCTAAATTCAAAAGAATTCGTTATTTTTTTATCTTTTCGGGTAAAAATATGGCAAATTCTCCTTTATCGTGAAAACATATCTCTATTCTACACGCTTTTGCGAGCCAAAGGTAGATATTTTATTGACATCTACAAACAAAATAAAGCTTTTTTTTTATGCTTTTCAACGAAAATGCATAAATACAAACTTTTTTATAGCTTTCTTATGGATTCTTATTGAAAATAAGATGGGCACTCTTTGTTTATATATCACTATAATCTTGATAATTATGGAACAATTACCACTAAACTGAAAGGAAGAAAAAGAAATGAAAATTAGATTCAATCTAAAGCAGGTCAGTGAAAAGAATAAACTGACGCAAATAATGCTTGTGACAACTATCAATAAACGGAGAATCAGAGTTTATACAAAACTCCGTGTAGAGCCACAGTATTGGAATCATGAAATATATCGATGCTATCAGAACGGAGGCTTGAACATACGGGAGAGGCTTCGGTTGAAATATATTAATGAACAAATTGATAATTTAGTAACGTCTTTATGCGAAATGGACGAACAACTTGCCATGAAGGGAGAGTACCTGTCGGCTGCTGTTGTCCGGCAAATCGTTGATAAAAACCAGCAGAAGGAACAACTTTTGCAAAATCCGATTGCTTGTCTGAGAAGATTGGTTGGCGAGTATGAAAAGAATGTAAATCGCAAAGGAAAGCGTGGCATTGAAAGTACCAAGGCTACCTACCTCACTGCGTTGGGGCGTCTGGAAGATTACGACAAGCAACGGAAAGTGCCGATCGGTTCGTTCGACGACTTCAATAAAAAGTTCTTTGTTGATTTCACCAACTACCTTTACGAGTACAGTTATGGGAAAACCGGAAAGCATTATACTCAGAATACAATCATCAATACGCTGAAAGTAATCAAGAATCTGTTGCATCGTGCTTATGACAGCGAGATGACAACCAACAACTATTTCTTGAAAGTTCAGACTACACTGCCTGCTGATTCGAGTGAACAGATTTATCTGCAAGAGAAGGAGATCCAGAAGCTTTCTTTGGCAAAGACAGAGAGTGACCAAGAGCGTGAGGTAAGGGATGCTTTTATTATTGCCTGTTATACAGCATTAAGGATTAGTGATATACAGCAGTTGAATAAAGCAACCGTACGGAAGGGAGTAATATCGCTCTACCAAAAAAAGACGAAAGAGCTGGTTGAAATTCCGATATTGAAGGAAATAGCGCCACTGATTGAACATTATCAACAGATTGGCTTTCCGGTTATAAATAAGGTGAAGGCCAACAAAATCATTAAGCTTCTTGCCGCGCGATGCGGTATTAATGAGGCTGTTAGCCGTAAGGAGTACCGTGGTGGAGAAACTACCATCGTGACAATTCCGAAATACGAATTGATAAGCTTCCATACGGCCAGAAGAAGTTGTGTGACCAATCTTTATAAACGTGGCTATCCGATTAACTACGTGATGTCGCTTTCCGGACATCGTTCTTTCCAAGCATTTCAGCGCTATATGAGAGCATCGAGTAAAGAACTGATGACTGATTTCGTCCGGTTACTGAAAAAAGAAAAAGCTATCCTAGCTTAGAGTCTTAAGAAAAAGAGTGCCCTTTTACACATACATGTGTATGTCTTGCTCCGTACCAAGTCTATGTCAAGTCCGTACCAGCTCCATGTAGAGGTACTTTTATACGGAGCAAGTACGGATCTGGTATGGACTTGACTCGGTCCAGGTACGGTTTGGTTCCCTTATTGCGTTAGTTGATTATTATCGAGAGTCTTCTCTCCAAGAGTCATCGAAGGAATTATTTACTTAGCTGTAAATAAGATTTTTATTGCCGGTGTCTGATAATGGTGCTAACTCAATTTGTAGCAATAGGAGTTTTCTCGTTTGGCTACCTCGTTATGTTTTGATAATAAGCATGTTACCATATTATATTGCTATATAATATGGTGCCAGAATAAAGTGCCAATATATATAAATAGTTTGAAATGCCATTAACTATCAATGGCACAACTACTTAATTACTAAACCTATACATCGTTTAATACTATTTCCTGGAAATTCTATTCTTTCCCTATTTTCTCCTCTTACTTATTATTAGTATCCAGATATTCAACGAAATACACTAAAAATATATTTAGGAAATTTGTTTTTAGCGTTTTATCGTGATACATAGAACTTAATAGGTCATATATCACGCCTATTTAGTAAGAGAATTTCTCTTTAATGTTAACCTCAGGTATATATACAAAGAATACATCTGCTATTTTCAATACAAAAAAGAGTGTACCAAAACAGAATAATTTAATTTATCTGATTATAATACTATCTCATTATATGCAATGAGTTATAGCAAACTATTAATATTTCTCCAGTAAATGTAACAGGAAAGAACTATCCTATGATTCCACAGTTACCCAAAGCATCCACCCACTTTTGGGCATCAACTAAGGCTTGATCTTTGGATATGCCGTAATGATTCATTAATACTTCTGCAGCATCTTCCAAAGAAAATTCTCTTCCTTGCAATTCTTTCCAAAGAAGCAGTGCTGTATTATTAAGTGAAATTACTTTAGTCATATCAGACTGGGACTTTCCTTGCTCGACGATCAGGTTTTCACCTGCAATCTCCCGAACTTTATAATTCTCTTTAATTTTCATAGTGACAAACTTTAAATTAGTGTTTCAAGAAATGCAAAGGTAAACATTCTCTTGAAAATTGTATACTATAATATAAAAAAAGAGTCTATAACAGATTTAATTGTTTTTTATCAGTGATTATCTTCCATCTATTAAGGTGGCAATCTCTCTTTATGCGAGTATTAATTCAGCACCAAGTTATTACGAGGGAGGAAAGTGGTATAGCTACATGGCTTCACTGAGTGTGTTCGATGGCTCTTTGTAAATGCATTTCTTGTTGCTAGTGCCTGAAAATGGTGTCATTGCTATTTAAAAAAGTGAGTTTCTTGTCATTTATAAAATCCGTTTCTTATTGAAAATAAGAGAATTACTATCGTGTGCTCTTATTCTATAAGGTGCAAGAAAGAGGTGTCAATATATGCAGAAGAATAAAATAAGATGTTTTCTACTAAATACGTAATAAGCTGTTTCTTAATATATTGATTCATTCTTTTTGATTATAACAAATTCTTTTCTTTTTATTTTAAAAGATTTCTTCCAAGCATATAATAATCAGATAATCAATAAAATACCACTCAAATATATTTAGGAAATTTGTTTCTTACTTTGCAGGCTGAAAGGAGCTTTTACTGGTCTTCTTTATAGAAATATTTGCAAGATCGTAAGAACTGGCTTGATTTTTTTATATAGTATAGAAAAGTGTATTACTAGTTAATAATGAAGAGATTTTTAATATTACTAACAATTTAAATTTATGATTATGAAAGTAGAAAAGGAAATGAAGTATGAAGCTCCAAAAGTGGAAGTTCTGAAAGTAGAAGTAGAATTAGGTTTCGCTGCTTCTGGTATTGAAGGTCCCGGGATAGGTGGAGACGACGGTGACTTTAGTGGTGGTGACGACTAAATAAAAGTTGTTGAATCTAGGCGAACGTATATCAATTAATGTATTTAAAATTTAAACTAATTGCAATGAAAACAAAACATTTATTAATGGCTTGTGCGCTGCCTGCTTTATTTGCAGCATGTAGCCAGGAAGAGGCTCTGGTGAACGTAGAACCGGAAATACAATACAAAGGGAAACCGTTGGAGAACGTCACTCTATCCTTTAATAAGGAAACAAATGTCGCAACCAGAATGGTAAATGACGGTTGGAATTTAAAGTGGAAGGCAGGAGACCAAGTTGGACTAGTTTGGGTGAATGCACCGGAAATTCAACAACAATTTACTAAGGAGAAAGAATATGATCCGACTGTACTTCCAAGTACTGCATTTTGGGCAAGTAATACCCGTATGACTTGCAACGATCCTGACAATAATATTTTTGGAATGCAGGATGGTCAGGTATTAGAAGGCCAATACTTTGCTTACTATCCTTATTCTGACAGATATAAAGTAGATGGTAAGTTTGGCTTGAGTGTTGATGCAATACAATCTCAGGGAAGTACGGACTTGACCCAGCCGACAGAGGTACTGTCTTATGTTGTGGACAATATGCCGTGGGTGTCAAGAAGAGTAGATGAGCAAACTCAAGAAACAAACAAAAATGCTACTTACATTTATCCGTTGCAAAATGAAGAGGCCGGCATGTCGAAAGCTATTAATATGGAGATGTTTCGTTTTGCCAACATGTTGGATGCTCGTGTGACCTTTAAAGCAGGTTCGCAGACAATTATAAATCCTGAAAAGATACAGATTGAAAGCGTTGACCTGATAGTGACAACCCAAAATGAAGGTTGGGCTGTAGACAAAATTGCGACTTCCGGTCTGTTTGACATGAGTAAGATCAAAAGATATAATAAGGGTGCATATGATGAATTTGGTATTCCATCGTTGAGCGGTACTTCCAAATACGCATTGCCTACGATAGAAACTCAGGAGGGGCTGTTTGTCAATGATAATAAAGTTTCAAGCATCACTACTATTATCGAACAACCTGTGGCTAAATCTACTGGTCGCGTAAATTTCCTGTTGATGCCTTACACAGAAAAAAACAGCTATTTTACGAAAGAATACTATAAATTGGCTTTGGTTATCCATACTAACTATGGTGTTGTGACAGTTGAAGAAAGCGACTGGTATAAAAGTAAAAAAAGCGATCCTACTGGTATGCTCGTTTTAGGTCCTAATGCAGTAGAGAGTGATAAATTTGTCAAGATCAACGATATTGAAGCATTCTACGCAGGTGGATGGGCTGCAAGAACAGGAGCATTCTGTACTCGTTTTATAGAAGTAAATGTAGATGATTTGGAATTTGAAACCAACTGTATTAAAACTCAGAACGATTTGCTTGCTACCATCGAACGTATCAATAGCAGAAATGTAACGAATAGGCGCTTTGATCTCTGTGTTGACGGTGATGACGCTAACAATGTTTTGGAATTGACTGATTTCGACTGGTCTGCTGAAAGTGATAACGAAGCTATCAAAACATTCATTACTGCAGGCAATACATTACGTTTGAAGGAACACTCAGATAAACAAGTGACTATCAAATTTAATGGTAATAACAAGATTGGCGCTGGTCAGTTGACTAATCTTTCTAACAAAATAGATATAGTAGTTTCAGAAAATGCAGTTCTGGATGTAAACGCTGATTTCACAACAGGTATTTTTGTAACAGAGCAAAACTCTATTCTGAACGTTAACGGTGCAAAATTGACTACTGGTGTTGCAACTTTGAATGGAAGCACTAACATTTTAGTTACGAATGAAGAAGCTGGTGAATTGAATGTTGCAAACAAGAGTGAGAACAAGGGTACTATGGAAGTTAAGGGTATCCTGAGTTTCAAGGGTAATGCAGTCGTAAGTAATACAGGCACTATCAACTTATACTATACTGCTCAGTTGACGGGTGTTACCGGCCAAGTAGCAACATTGAACAACAGCAATGTTATCAACTATTATTATGCTAAGAGTGGAGACAAGAAAAATGTCAATATTACTAACGTAGAGGATGGTCAATTCATTGCTGAGTACAATGATGGTATTGTTCCTGGAACAGGTGACAATGAAAAGAAGGCAGATTTCATGAAGAACGCCAATTCTTATGGTGTAACTCACTATATCATTTCTAAGGCTTCTGACGCCAACTCTGAAGCTTGGAGCTTGACCAATGCTACTAAGATCACAGTAAGAAAAGGCGTTACATTGACATTTAACCCGACTAAGGCTTCTACTATGGGACTTACAGCATCGAAAGCTCTGCTGTACTTCGAAGGTAATAATGAATTAGCTTCTACAGGTGACTATGCTAGTTATGCAAAAGTTGCAGTGAAAGACATCACCTTAGCATACGGTATAAAATTGACGAATAATGTAGAAGTTGTCTTGACTGGCAAATTCCAGGCAGAAGTTGACAATAACAATTCCACAACCTACACTGTAGACAATAAGGGGTATATTTATGGTGGTATCCGTGTTAGCCAGTCTGGTACAATTACTTGGTTGGGTAAGGAATACGGAGTCAAGAAGTAATATACCTTTGAATTAAAGAAGAATGAGTCTATTCATTCTTCTTTAAAAGGAAAAACTGACTGGATAGGATTATATAATCTGAATGTTTAATTTTCGCTTGTCAAGACATTCGTCTTGGCAAGCGTTTTTTTTCAGAAGAAGTTCCGAGTGAAACTAAGATGAATAGCAATACTATAAACGAGAGGAAAGATATGAGACCACCATCTTCTCAAGAACAGGAGATTAATCTATTGGAACTGGTAAAGAAAGTCTGGGACTCGCGGAAATTGATTTTGAGAATGTGTGGTATCGGAGCTATTGTAGGGCTAGTTATAGGCTTCAGCACTCCTAAGGAATATACAGCAAGTACCCTTATTGCCCCGGAAAGCAGAAGGGCTTATCCGGGTAAAAGTGCATTAGTAGATATGGAAGATGACAATCTGAGTTCATCAATCACAGGTGAAAAAGATGCCATTTTTCCGGTTTTATATCCGGAAATCATCAATTCGACGCCGTTTCTTATACGGCTTTTCGACATCAAGGTACGCGAACAGAAAGATAGTGTTTCGATTCCTCTTTCGCAGTATCTAAAAGAACGCCAGAAAGCGCCATGGTGGAGAATTATTACTTCAGTTCCGTTCAAACTGACTGGATGGATCGTATCTCTATTCAAAGATGAATCAAATGAAGATAGCGGGCAAACTGGGACAAAGATGGGTATAAACCCTTTTCGGCTGACTCGCAAAGAAGCAGGCATGGCAGGTGCTATCGCTTCGAGAATCAATATCGGGGTGGACAAAAAGAAAAGAACTATAACCATATTTGTCACCATGCAAGATCCGTTAGTTGCAGCTACTGTGGCAGATATCGTACGAGTATACTTGAAAGAATATATAACGGAATACAGGACAGGTAAAGCACGCAAATTCCTGAAATATACAGAAGAACTTCGTAAAGAGGCACAGGAGGAATATTACAGTGCACAGGAGAAATATACCCGGTATGCGGATGTTAACCGAGGGTTAGTGAAGTTAACCTCACGCGCTGAACTGGTAAGGTTACGGAATGAAATGAAGCTGGCTCAAACTACCTACAATCAGACGAAACAACTGGTTCAGGCAGCTATGGCAAGAGTAGAGAAGATAAGGCCTGTTTATGCGGTTATCCAGCCGGTAGTAGTTCCACTTAAACCCTCTAAACCCAGGAAGATGACGATTCTTGTGATGTATGTCTTTTTGAGTGGTGCAGGAAGTTTGGTCTGGGTATTGTTTGCCAAAGGCTTCCTTAAAGATCTAAAAAAGAGAAGAGTAGCAGATGGTTAGAAATATTGTTCGATTGTTGTCAGAAGAGCAACGCAGGCGTGGTGTATGGGTAGTATTCTCTGTATTAACACGTGCCATACTCGACTTTGCAGGAATAGCGGCACTGGTGCCAATATTATTAATAGTGGTAAAAGATGGCGGTCGGAGTATGATGCTGGCAGTATGCGGTGTCGTATTACTGTTTGTATTGCTAAAGAACACCTTAGTTATGCTTCTGGCACATGTACAAAGCTGTTATCAGTTGGAAATATATCGGGAGTTTAGTACCCGTATGTTTGCCAATTATTATCATCGAGGGCTACTCTATTTAAAAGGAAAAAGCAGTGTAAGGCTTGGGCATGAAGTGAATCATGTATGCTATATGTTCAGTTTATGCGTATTGGCCCCTGTTTTCCGTATAGCAGGAGAAGCGGTACTGATATTGTTAATAGTATTGGCACTTATCATCTGGAAACCATATGCCGGTTGTTTGCTCTGTGGAGCGTTCCTGTTCTTATCGGTATTGTATATCTGTTTAGTTAAGAAACGCCTGCGACGTTATGGTATGGAGGAACTGGAAGCACGTCGCAAGCAGAGTCGTACGGTAGTGGAAGCTTACCGTGGATATGCAGAACTGGAAATTGCCCGGGCTTTCCATACCTCGCTTGCTTCTTTCGACCAAGGAATGGAGTTTATTGTTCACAATCGTCTGCGCATGGAAGTGTACCAACTTTTTCCGTCTTTCCTCTCGGAAGTAGCTATAGTGACCGGATTGGCTTTATTGATTGGCACTGGAAGTGGTGACCTGGGCTTAGTAAGCGGTGTATTTGCGGTAGCAGCTTTCAGGTTGATTCCTGCCGTGAGAGCTGTATTGAACAGCTGGGTAACACTTCAAAATGCTTCGCATACTATAACAGTGGTGAAAGAGGGTATAACTATTATGGGCAATGAACCACAAGAAAACCTACCAAGTGAGCCTCCTTTTGAATTCAGACATACCCTTGAGTTGTGTGGGCTGGAATTCGCATTTCCTGATGGACATACACTTTTCAGCGGTTTAGATCTGGTTGTCAGTCGTGGTGAACGTATCGGTGTACGCGGAGCAAGCGGTTCGGGGAAATCGACTCTCTTTAACCTGATGCTCGGCTTCTTTCCACCTACATCCGGCGAGATACTTATAGATGGCAGGAAACTGACCTCTACTAACCGAAGTGAGTGGCATAAACTGGTGGGATATGTACCGCAGGAAATATTTATTATAGAAGGGACACTCGCTGATAACATTGCACTTGGGCAATCGCAAGTTGACCTTACAAAGGTGATGCAGGTTCTGGAACAAGTGCAACTGAAGGAATGGGCAGATGAATTACCACAAGGATTGGACACACCATTAGGCGAATACGGTAGCCGATTGTCCGGTGGTCAGAAACAACGGATTGGCATTGCACGAGCACTTTACAAGGAGGCTGAAGTACTGTTCTTTGATGAAGCCACTTCTGCTCTGGATAACAAGACGGAACAGGAAATTAATCATGCTTTGGAAATGCTTTCACGAGAGCATCGTGAACTGACATTGATTGTCATAGCCCACCGTGAAAGCTCGTTGTCCTTTTGTGACCGAATATTCGATCTGGACACGTGTGATATAGTATATAACAATAAAGAATAAAAGAAATGGAACAGGATTATTTAATAGCCGGACATCGTATCCGTGTGGAAGGGGATAGATTGGTACAAAGGATAGAAGCATTACCCGGCTTTCCGGTATTTAAAACTAAATCCGGTGGTGAACCGCTTTGCCAGTTTATAACAACTCTCAATCAAGCACCGGTGTTTGAACAAGTGTACTATCGTAGTGAAATAGACGGCATTGTCAGCCGTTTTGGACGTTATACCGACGGGTATGTTTTTGATATGACCTTCCCGGATGCTGAACCATTGAGTATGTGGATGATACAAGATGCCCGTATTGCTTATTTTACGGGCAACTTTGCACCTATATTACTACGCTTTGCCTGCTGGATTGCGTATGGAGTGGCTGCTGCTCCTCTCGGAACAGTGGCTATTCATACCAGTACCATTTGCTATCAAGGTAAGGTTGTGCTCTTTCTGGGAGAGAGTGGTACAGGAAAAAGTACGCACACCCGTTTGTGGCGCGAAAACATAGAGGGGGCTGTTTTGCTGAATGATGACAGTCCTATTCTTCGCATCATAGACGGGAAACCATGGGTATATGGTAGCCCATGGAGTGGAAAGACACCTTGTTACAAGAATGAGAGTTATCCGTTAGCAGCCTGTGTACGATTGTCGCAAGCTCCATTTAATAAAATAGAACAGCTAAATGTAGCTCAGGGCTATGGAGCCTTACACCCTTCATGTCCTCCTTGTTTTGCCTATGATGATGCATTGTATGACTCTATCAGTGGGACTTTGAGTAACTTACTTTCGAACGTGCCGGTTTATCATCTGTCTTGTCTTCCTGATGCGGCGGCGGCTCGTCTTTCTTGTGAAACTATTTTCGGAGTATGCGAAAAATAACGGTATCCAATGACTTTTTTGCCGGAGTGGCTGAGGCTTTAAAACAAGGGCAAACTTTGACACTTTTGATTGATGGGCAAAGCATGTATCCTTTTATCAGGGGAGGGGTAGACCAGATGGAAGTGGTTCCTTATCCTTCTGAGGATGAACTACCTGCCTGGTGCTGCCCTTTTTATTAATGGGAATGGTGGTATCGACTACGTTTTTTACGTCGTTGGTTGTTACCTGCCTTTAAGATGTTGCACATCGGATAGAGTATTTAACTAAAATTATTACGGAAAAATTTCCTTAATTAGGAATGTCGTTGTACTTTTGTCGCAACTTTATAACACATATAAACAAAAAATTGAAGATTATGTCAAAAGTAACCGTAGTAGGTGCAGGTAACGTAGGTGCTACATGCGCTA
>OCQB01003001.1_pt1 | contig 10422 bp, 6 predicted proteins | sample 1538631 | NCBI WGS metagenome assembly OCQB01 (sample SAMN04571713, study PRJEB22368) | human gut metagenome | biome: human gut; material: stool | host: Homo sapiens | place: Luxembourg | collected 2012-10-19 | reverse complement strand
CCGGACGCACCCACCGCATCGTCCCCTGCCCCGACTGCAAGCTGCAGCCCGGCATCCTGAACGACATCGGCAACGCACTGTGCAGCTTTTTCGGTGCACACGGCATCCAGCCCTACGATGAGGCTTCCGGCAAGGGCCTGGTGCGGCACATCTTCCTGCGCCGGGGTGCGCACAGCGGCCAGATCATGGTCTGCATCGTCTGCACCCGCGCAAAGCTCCCCCACAGCGCCGAGCTCGTCGAGCAGCTGACCGCACAGTTCCCGGACATTGCCACCGTCCTCGTGAACGTCAACCCCAGGAACACCAACGTCATTCTGGGCACAGAGACCCACACCCTCTGCGGCCCCGGCTTCATCGAAGACACCCTCTGCGGCGTTCCGGTGCGGCTTGGCCCCCTGTCGTTCTATCAGGTCAACACCCTCGCCGCCGAGCGGCTTTACGGCATCGCCGCCGAATACGCTCAGCTCCAGCCGGACGACCTTCTGCTGGACCTCTACTGCGGCATGGGTACCATCGGCCTTTCGATGGTGGACCGCTGCCGCTCGCTCATCGGCGTGGAAATCGTCCCTGAAGCCATCGACAGCGCCAAGGCCAACGCGGCCCGCATGGGCGAAGCCGTCGCCGCCAGAAGCCGCTTCTTCTGCGCCGACGCGGGCAAGGCCGCATCTCAGCTCGCCGCCGAGGGCCTCCACCCCGACGTCATCGTCCTCGACCCGCCCCGCAAAGGCTGTGACGAGGCCACCCTTTCCGCCGTCGTCGCCATGTCCCCCCGCCGGGTCGTCTACGTCAGCTGCAACCCCTCCACCGCCGCAAGAGACGCCAAGTGGCTGGAAACACAAGGCTACCGCACCGAGAAGGTCCAGCCGGTGGATCTGTTTCCGAGGACGAAGCATTGCGAGGTTGTGAGTTGTTATACCAAAACGATGTAACAAACGCAACCCTCAAGCCACGTCGAATGTGTCATTGCACTTTCCAAGGGTGAGATCGACTTCAAAAAAGTCCGTGTAGAGTTCTCTTTGGAGGGTATGGACACTTCAGGATTGCAAAAGGGTGCGACCTATCCTGAAATCAAGGCCCGTGTGTTGGAACAGACCGGGCTGAAGGTTTCTTCCCTGTATATCTCGCAGGTCAAGCAGAAATGCGGTCTGGAGGTACGAGAGAACCATCACAAGGCGAAGTCCGAAAATACAAAGCAGCCTCAGTGTCCCAAGGAGAAAGAAGATGCAATTGTGGAGGCTCTGAAGCATTTTCAGATGATTTGATTTACTGTATGCCCGTCTGGTTTTCAGGCGGGCATTTTCTTTTGCCGGAATATGGTGTTTCCACTTTTATCGTGGTACAATAGATGCATGAATCATTTTTCAGGAAAAGCATCCTGCCATCCAATTTATAGGACACCCATCGTTGTAAAATCAAGATGTCCACCTATCATAAAAACAAGGAGCAACGTATGCCAAACGATAAGATCACCGCCGTAGGTGCCAACATTGCCGAAAAAGCCGCCATGATCTGGAACGTAGCCGATATGCTGCGGGGGCCGTTCAAGCCCCACGAGTACGGTCTGGTCATTCTGCCCATGACCGTGGTGAAGCGGTTCCACGACTGCCTGCTGCCCACCCATCAGGCAGTGCTGGACACCTACGAGAAGGTGAAAAAGCTGCAGGTCATCGACGGCTTTTTGCAGAAGGCCTCCGGCTACCAGTTCTATAACACCAGCCGCTTCACCTTCGAGACCCTGCTGGCAGACCCAGACAACATTGAATCCAACTTCCGGGATTACCTGTCCGGTTTCTCTGCCAACGCACAGGACGTGCTGGCAAAGTTCGACTTTGACAACATCATCAAGCGGATGGTCGAGAGCAACACCCTCTACCTCGTTATCAAGGAGTTCGGCTCCGAGAAGGGCTATCTTGGCCCGGACAAGATCAGCGCGGTGGACTGCGGCTACATCTTTGAGGACCTGGTGCGGCGGTTCTCCGAGAGCTTTGGCGAGGAAGCCGGAGCCCACTTCACCAGCCGGGATATCATCTACCTGATGACCGACCTGCTGCTGTCCGAAGCCGATCTCGACACCAGCAGCATGACCGTTTACGATATGGCCATGGGAACCAGCCAGATGCTGAGTTGCATGGAGGAGCGCATCCACGAGCTGAATAGCGACATTGAGGTGACCTGCTTCGGGCAGGAGTTCAACCCCTCCACCTTTGCCATCGCCAAGGCGGACATGATGATCCGGGGCGGCGACCCTAACAATATGCGGTTCGGCGATACTTTGTCGGAGGATCAGTTCCCCGGATTCACCTTCCAGTACATCATCTCCAACCCGCCCTTCGGCATCGACTGGAAGCGGGAGCAGAAGGCGGTGGAGGCCGAGGCCGCCCGCGGCGAGATGGGGCGTTTTGCGCCCGGTCTGCCCAAGATCAGCGATGGTCAGCAGCTTTTTGTACTGAACGGCCTTGCCAAGCTGGCAAACAAAGGCAAGATGGCCATTATCCAGAACGGCTCTCCCCTGTTCAGCGGCGATGCCGGCAGCGGGCCCAGCAACATCCGGCAGTATATTCTGGAAAACGACTGGCTGGACTGCATCATCCAGCTTTCCACCGATATGTTCATGAACACCGGCATCTCCACCTACATCTGGGTGCTCAGCAAGGATAAGCCCGCCCACCGTGCGGGCAAGGTGCAGCTTATTGACGCCAGCCACTGCTTCGAGCCCCGCCGCAAGAGCATCGGCACCAAGCGCAACGACATCACCGATGCCTGCCGGGAACTGATCGTCACCGCCTACGGCGAATTTGCCAACGGCAAGGTGTACGGCGACAAAAACGGCATCTACTGCGAGAGCAAGGTGTTCGAGAGCGTGGAGTTCGGCTACAACAAGATCGTGGTGGAGCGTCCCCAGCGGGACGAGGCAGGCAACATCATCCTGAAACGCGGCAAGCCTGTGCCGGACACCAGCCTGCGGGACACCGAAAACGTGCCGCTGGTGCAGGATATTGACGCCTACTTTGCCCGCGAAGTTCTGCCCTACGCGCCCGATGCCTGGATCGACCACAGCAAGACCAAGGTGGGCTACGAGATCCCCATGACCCGCTATTTCTACGAGTATCAGGCACCGGAAGCCGTGGAGGATATCGTGGCGCGCATCACCGCACTGGAACAGGATATCTCCGCCGGGCTGGCAGAGCTGTTCCATAAGGAGGGCTGACCATGGCACGGAGAATGAAAGACAGCGGCATTGAATGGATCGGGGAGATTCCAGAGGGGTGGTCAAAAAACAAAGTCATACGCCTATTTGATATAATTGGCAGCGGCACAACTCCCAAAAACATAACCAGTGATTTTCCTGTTGTTAATTGGATTCAGTCTGGTGATATTACCGGTTCTTTTATGCCGACTTGTAAAAATGTTATCTCTGCAAATCTCCTCTCTCAATATAGTGCATTAAAAGTTTACCCTGCACCTTTTATCATCATTGCTATGTATGGTGCTTCTGTTGGTAATGCTTCCATTTCTCTAATTGACGGTTGCGTCAATCAGGCTTGTTGCGTACTTTCCTCTCCTTCTTGCAATCTCCATTATGCTTTCTATGTTATCAAATCCGCTCAAAGTTATTTAGTCCGCAAAGCAGTCGGTGGTGGACAGCCTAATATCAGCCAAGAGACCATTAAGCAACTTTGGCTCCCGCTTCCACCGTTATCCACACAAGATATTATAGTCCGTAATCTTGATGCGACATGTTCCAAGATTGATGACCTTTTATCCTCCGTTCACGCCAGTATTGAGGAATACAAAAAGCTCAAGCAGGCAGTTATTACGCAGGCTGTTACAAAAGGTGTGCGTGGTGAGCGGGAGATGAAGGATAGCGGAGTTGAGTGGATTTCTGAAATTCCCGCAAACTGGACAGTAAAACGCGGAAAACAATTATTTTCTGAAACGAATGAGCGTTCTGAAACCGGAAGTGAAGAGTTGCTTACCGTATCTCATATCACAGGTGTTACTCCAAGAAGTCAAAAGAATGTTAATATGTTCATGTCCGAATCTCTTGTCGGTTATAAAATTTGTCACAATGGTGACCTAGCCGCCAATACCATGTGGATGTGGCAGGGAGCTATCGGTGTTTCTAAATTTCATGGTGTAATCAGCCCCTCTTACAATACATACCGTCAGAAAACAAATGATTACTACTTTGAATATTTAGATTATCTACTTCGTATTCGTCCTCTTATTGATGCCTACACGATTCATTCAACTGGAATCACTCTTTCAAGATTGCGGTTATATCCAGATTCTTTTTTATCCCTCTATTTTATTGTTCCTCCAATTACCGAACAAAAAGAAATTGCCGACTACCTTGACGCCAAGTGCGCCGAGATTGACGGATTGATTGCAAAGAAAGAGCAGCTAGTAAAAGAACTGGAAAGCTATAAGAAAAGTTTGATTTATGAGGTTGTAACGGGGAAGAGGGAGGTGTAAAATATATGAGAGACCCTCATGCTCCTAGAACAGGTGTTTTGGAATGCGAAAAAGGTTCTGCTTCTTTTTATGTTGATGACTTTTGTTTCAGTATCATGAACAATGTCATGAAAAAAATCACTAACCGATTCGGTGAAACGTACAATGCTGCTAATTTTCTTTTCACACTAAAAAAACAGGGTAATTTTCTTATTGGTGCTACAAATGACGGTAATTCAATCGCTATTTACGCAAAAGACTGTCTTGATAATTACCCAACTTCAAAATGTACTTTCCGAACATCGACCTATGTAATTCAAGATTCTGTTTGCGCCGAAAACTTCGGCTACTGCTTCGACGCAATCGAATTACGTGGTGGAATTTTAAGCAGTCTTTTTTCTGATCGATTGATTGATATAAGCTATTCAAATAATAATTATATCATAAAAAGTGATACCTATGAATTAGCTGAGAAGTTGCCATTGGGTAATCAAACGGTAACAATCAAAATCGGCTGGTTTACTTGCGAGCATGGTCAATCTCGAAAACTTGAAATCAGTACGAACAGCCCGTATTTTCGATTCGAATTTGACACCCCCATAAATTTAGATGATGCTTTGCTTCATATTGAAAAAGCACGAGAACTTATGTCTTTCTTATCGTTTCGTGACAATATAGAATTTGGCAATATCACACTTCAACGAAAGCACTATTCCGATAACAGCGGTATTCCTCAGTGTACTTATTACTCTGACGATGCTACTGTATTTATAAATTATGGCTTTGAGCCAACACAAAAAGAGTCTCGCCACTGCATTTGTTTTGATGATATTGGTGACCCTGTATTCAAACTTTTTTCTATGTTCTACGACACTACCGATTATAACCCTATAACACACTTGGATTTCATTCCAAAAACTGATAAAGAATCCGGCTCTCTGGCACCTATTGATATACGAGAAATCGCCACATTTTTAGAATGTGAAGAAATGCGTGTAACTGAAATCAGGGATAACAAGTCCAAAAAGCTCTACGATGCAGCTCAACGCCTCTCTAATCTTCTTACAAAAATCAAACAGGTCATCCAAAAAGATGAAGATGAAAATGGTGTTCTTCCAGATTCTATCCGTAGTCAACTTACGAAACGATTTCAAGATTTATCTTTACCGAGCAAAAGCAGGGATGTTTTATTATTTGAGTCTTACCAAGACATTACTATGGGGGTCACGCGTTATTCTTCTTATCGAAAAATTATTGATTCCTCGGATGTAATATCTTTTCGGGAATTTCGCAGTGCAAGCACACATGGAGATTATAGTTTACTCAGTCTAGATATTGTTATAACCGCCTTTCACCTTATTGCCACTGTTTATTGCTCGATCTTGCATCGCGCTGGAGTAGATGACCAAACGTTAAAAGCCGTTTGTGATAAAAGTTTTATTCTCTAAAAGGAGGTCTAATCATGCCCCTCAACACCACCGAAAAGCAGTTTGAATCGGACATTGCGGCGGCGCTGCTCTCTCCTACCGGGGGCTACACCCGCAACGGGGATTGCTACGACCCCAAGCTGGGGCTGTTTGTGGATACCCTGATCCGCTTTGTGCAAAAGACCCAGCCCAACGAGTGGGCATTTTTTGAAAAGCAGAACCCGGTAAAACCGGTGCGGAAGTTCTGCACGGCCTTTAACAATGCCTGCGATGCGGACGGGCTGCTTTCGGTGCTGCGGTATGGGTTCAAGCACCGGGGACGGCGGTTCCGGGTGTGCTATTTTCAGCCGGAGTCCGCGCTGAACCAGAAGGACGCCCAGCACTACGCCCAGAACGAGATCACCTGCAACCGGCAGTGGTTCTACTCCGACACCACCCACAACTCGGTGGACATGGTGCTGGCAGTAAACGGCATCCCGGTGTTCGCCTTTGAGCTGAAGAACCAGTTCACCGGGCAGACCGTGGAGAACGCCAAGCAGCAGTGGATGCACGACCGGGACCCGCGGGAGGTGTGTTTCCAGTTCAACAAGCGCATTCTGGGCTACTTTTGCGTAGACCTGACCGAGGTGTGGATGGCCACCCGGCTGGCGGGTAAGGACACCCGCTTTCTGCCCTTCAATCAGGGCTCCAACGGTGCCGGGCGTGACGGCGGCGCAGGCAACCCGCCCAACCCCAACGGCTACCTTACCGCCTACCTCTGGGAAGAAGTGTTCCAGAAGGACAGCATGATGGACATCCTGCAAAAGTTCATGAGCCTGCAGGATGGCAAGACCCTGATTTTTCCCCGGTACCATCAGCTGGACGTGGTGCGCAAGCTGGTGGCAGATGTGCGGCAGAAGGGTGCCGGGCAGCACTATCTCATCCAGCACAGCGCCGGGTCGGGCAAGTCCAACTCCATTGCTTGGACGGCGTACCGGCTGGCTTCCCTGTTCAACACCGAGAACAAGCCGGTGTTTGCCAGCGTCATCGTGGTGACTGACCGCACCGTGCTGGACGCACAGCTGCAGGAGACCATCTCCGGTTTTGACCATACGCTGGGTGCGGTGGAGGCCATCGGCGAGGACAAAAACTCCGGCGACCTGCGGGATGCCATCAACAACGGCGCACGCATCATCATCACCACGCTGCAAAAGTTCCCGGTCATCTACACTGAGGTGAACAAGACCGCCGGGAAGAACTATGCCGTTATCATTGACGAAGCGCACTCCTCCCAGACCGGCACCTCTGCTTTGAAGCTGAAAGCCGCCCTTGCCGACACCGAGGACGCGCTGCGGGAATATGCCGAGCTGGAAGGCAAAGCGGAGGACGAGATCGACCCGGAGGATGCACTGGTGAAGGAGTTGACCTCCCACGGACGGCACAAGAACCTGTCCTTCTTTGCCTTTACCGCCACCCCAAAAGCCGCCACGCTGGAACTGTTCGGCACCGAGTACCCGGACGGCAGCCACCACCCCTTCCACATTTACAGTATGCGGCAGGCCATTGAGGAAGGGTTCATTCTGGATGTGCTGCAAAACTACATGACCTATTCCACCTGCTTCAAGATCGCCAAGACCATCCCGGACAACCCCGACCTGCCTGCCAGCCGGGCGGCGAAGCTCATCCGCAAGTACGAGGAACTGCACCCCTACAACATCAGCCAGAAGGCAAAGATCATTGTAGAGACCTTCCGGGAGACCACCAGCCACAAGATCGGCGGACGGGGCAAGATGATGGTGGTCACCTCCTCTCGATTGGCGGCGGTGCGGTACTTCCACGAGGTCAAGCGCTACATTGCCGAGCAGGGCTATGACGATGTGCAGATCTTAGCGGCATTTTCCGGTGCCGTACCAGACGGTGGCGTGGAGTACACGGAGCAGTCCCTGAACGTCCGCGCCGACGGCAGCCACATTGCAGAGAGCCAGACCAAAAAGGAGTTCCACAACAACTTCAATGTGCTGATCGTGGCAGAAAAATACCAGACCGGTTTTGACGAACCGCTGCTCCACACCATGATCGTGGACAAAAAACTGAAGGGCGTCAAGGCGGTGCAGACCCTCTCCCGCCTGAACCGTACCTGTCCCGGCAAAACCGACACCTTTGTGCTGGATTTTGTGAACAAGGCAGAGGACATCCGAGATGCCTTCCAGCCGTTTTATCAGGAGACCTTTCTGGAGCAGGAGGTCAACACCGACCTCATTTACAAGACCCAGAAGGAGCTGCGGAGCTTTGCCGTTTATTCCGATGCAGACGTGGAAGCCTTTGCCAAGGAGTATTTCCGCAGCACCAAGCAGGATAAAAACGCCGTGGGCCGCATGAGCAGCGTTTTGAAGCCGGTGGCAGACCGCTACAACCAGAAAACGCAGGCCGAGCGGTACCAGTTCCGCCGCCTGCTGCGCAGCCTTGTCAAGTGGTACGGCTACGTTTCACAGGTGGCGCGGATGTTCGATGAAGAGCTGCACAAGGAAAACGTATTCTGTGCCTACCTGCTCAAGCTGCTGCCGCCGGACGAGGTCTCTCCGCTGGATCTGGAGGGCAAATTGCAGCTGGAGTATTACAAGCTGCAAAAGACCTTTGCCGGTGCCATCGAGCTGGAACACGCCAAAGGCGTCTACGAGCCAGTCACCCAGAAGGGTGCTCTCGGCCACGACCCCAAGGAGCCGCTGGACGAGATCATTTTGAAGATCAATGAGAAGTTCAAGGGTGAGTTCACCAACGCCGACCGGGTGCTGCTTACCGCCCTGCATGACCGTCTGCTGGCCGACCCGAAACTGGCAAAGCTGGCGCGCAGCTCCGACCCGCAGATCTTTACCGAGAGCATCTTCCCCAAAGCCTTTGACACTGCCGCACAGGACAGCTATCTCGAAGCGCAGGACACCTTCTCTTCTTTGTTTGAAGACACCAGCAAGTACAAGGCTATTATGTCGGCATTGGCAGAGTGGCTGTATGGAGAATTCCGCAAGAAGTAAAACAGTTTTCCCTTTTTATTTGCTTAAAGCAGCCTGCATCCACGGGATGCAGTTTAAGGGTTTGGGTGCTCCCAACAAGTATTTTGCAAAGCAAAATAAGCAGATGTATATACGTCTGCATTGCTTGCGGGTGCTATGAAGCCTCTCAACGTGCTTCCAAAATTTGAAAATCATTTTGCAATCGAGACCGTCCGTTTTCAAGTTCAACTTGAAGCGGACGGTTATTTTTCTGCACAAAAATTTTCGAGTTTGCATCCGCAGCAAACAGGGCGAGCCGGTACCATCTCGCAATTTTTGAATTCGATTTTACAAATCCAGCTTCAAAAACGATTGTTGGGCTTCGCCAAAACCCGATATTCAGCACACAAACTGTGCCGACTGCGTATCTTAACAGACGCTGAATAAGCAAATTTCTTGTAGAAAAAATCGTTTCCGAAAAATCGTCGTTGATTCATTCAATATTGCACAAAAGCGGAAGTATCACTTCCTAAAAAATCGAGCAATTTTATGGTATGCTCTATCCAGAGCCGTTCACAAGAACCGGACCTCCCAAGTCCGGTTTTCTCCCTCAAAACCGGACCTGATACGTCCTAAAAATACTTATTTGATTGTGATAGGCTTTCTACAAGCCTTCATCGAACCTTGAGAACCGAATAACCGTCTGCATGGGATACCCGGCCATGACCCCGCAAGGGAGAGCCGGAAAACGCCGCTGGAAGGGGGTAGGAAGTCCGTGCAGAGAGAACGGCGTACAATGTGATGAATCCCCTTGAACGCAAAAAGCTGATGGAACATCTGATCTCTGAAATTCAAATCTACCCAGAGCGTCAGCCGAACGGTCAGTGGCTCAAATCCATCAAATTCAGACTGCCCATCGTTGAAGCGGGGCGTTTTTGTTTCAATCTTCCAGACCGCACATCCGGTAAAGCTCCGCAATGCACGGAGATTTATATTCCAGATACCGTTCGATGTCATCGGGGAAACACCGTGCAGCCTGTTCTTTCACGCTGCTGTACCACCTCACAGCGTCCGGATTCTGGCGTAGAAATTCCCTGAACGTGATATGACGGCGCAGTTCTTCGGAATCTGCCGGGCAGACATACAGATGATGCAGCTGCAAATGCGGTTTGCCGGTATAGCAAAAGGCTTCCCGCCCTTCAATGCCGAGGTTTCCCTCGTGGACATATCCAATGGATGCAAGCCGCTCAATGGCCGCCTTCAGGCATGTCCTGTCCGGGATGACCACGTCCACATCAATGCAGGGCTTTGCCGACATTCCTTCCACAGAGGTGCTCCCCACATGTTCGATGCGCAGAGCCAGCTCCCCCATCGCGACTTCCAGCTCCGCCCGGATCGCGAAAAAGTCCTCTTTCCATTTGGGATCATAGGGCAAAACGACGACATGCGTTGTTCTCATGTTTCTCTCCTTCTCTCTGCAACAAAAACGCCCTAAGATTTCTCTTAGAGCGTTTCGATCAAGTCGGCGACTACCTATTTTCACAAGCCGTTTCCAGCTAACTATCTTGGGCACG
>OCQB01003000.1_pt1 | contig 10426 bp, 3 predicted proteins | sample 1538631 | NCBI WGS metagenome assembly OCQB01 (sample SAMN04571713, study PRJEB22368) | human gut metagenome | biome: human gut; material: stool | host: Homo sapiens | place: Luxembourg | collected 2012-10-19 | reverse complement strand
GATGGTAGACGAGGTGGGAGTTCAAACATTTACACTTGTCGATTGGGCAAAGAGAATGGGAACCTTAAAAGGCAGATGCGTTCCAACAAAAAGTGTTGAATATGAAAAATTAGAAGATTTTTATGATTTTCTTTCGGATAATAGAGAAAGTATCTATACAACGGGACTTCGTTATTCAAGAAGCGGACGTTATGAGCAGACAATTCGCAATAATGTAAGTACAGCGTGGAAAATATTAAAAACATCACCGATAATCTTAAATGCACAAGAAGAACTGACGGCACCTTATCAAGGAGAAACAGAAAAGTTGTATCTGAGTGCAACCAGCGATTATCAGCAGATGGTTTTATCGTCTATTGTACATGAAAATGTGTCTGCGAAATTTGGGCAGCTGTTAAAAGATGGATTTGCTTTAACAGACTTTGATAATTTTCAGTATGTAAAAGAAAAAGTTCTAAAAAAATATATTAAAGGTGAGACAATCAACTTTAATAACAGTGAGAATTATGAAGACGAGTATATAGAAGACTTAAATCAGATTTTATTACTGTTTGCAAAGAATCATAATGTCGATGAAATTCAGAACCTCATTGCAAAAGCAAGTATAATAAAAATTGTGACAGATGATAATACAGTAACTTTTGCAAAACCTACACTTACATATGCGGCTAATTCTATAGAGGGAGCAGATCTGCAAATTTATTATGAGACCCCTGTAGTAGAAGAAAATGATGACGATGAGGCTTATTATAGAGAATTTGATGATTCTGGTAAATATCTGATTGATGAAGCATTTTATCATAATCATGGGATATCTGTAAAAAAATTGCAGCAGTTTGGCATTATTACAACACCTATTACTGAGGGACGAAGATATTTCTCAGGTGGTTCTGGAAAAGAATCGTGGAATGCACTTGGCGATTTTTGTCCGGAAATGACAATGGATTACCTTGATGATAATTTATATATTATTGAATACATACCCAAGTCGGAATTAGCAAGGAAAAAGTCATCAGAGATATTTAAACTAGTATTATCTGTTCGACAAAAGTTGGCCGGTAGACTGTCAAAGAGAAAGACAAATCCATATGAAGTCGAGGAAGAATCACGAATTCTACGCCGTTTAAAATCTTACCATAGCTGGTTGTATGATAAGAGTGGAAATCTGAGAGAGCCAAGAGAAATATCAAAATATGATTTGGACACATCTTTGTATGGTGAGGTTATACCTGATAAGAATTTTTATTCGATGCTTGGATTTATTGAAACTGAGGATGATAATACTGCCGAGGCATTTGAACATGTAGATAAGTTAGACACCAGAAACAAAAAGCTACTTTTGCGACAGCTGGCAAGAGAACTTGGAATGAAAGTTTCTGATGGAGCGGAAGATGATACAAACAATGATGAGGAAAAAAAAGATGATATCTTTTCTGCTGATACTTATGTGTCAGAAGCATTTCCAGTATCAAGGGTCCGTAATATAGAGAGCCTGATTGAGCATGTAAGACAACAGTTTTTCTGTGCTGATCCAGTAACATATCATAAAGTACTGCGACAGATCAGAACAAGTAAGTCAAAGAAAGCAGATAGAGCATATGTAACAGGAATGTATTTGAATGATAGCCATGTGAAAATTTGTCAGATGTGCAAAAAACCTTCAACACAGGTTTATGTGACAGAAGTTGCAAACTATGGAATTGAGCTTCCGCAAATGAATCTTTGCTTATGTGCTAATTGTTCAGGACATTATAAGTCATTAAGAGACAATAACAAGGAAGCATTTAAAGAGGCTATGAAAGTTGCAATACTTAGCTTAAATATCGAGGAAAACTCCGATGAATATGAAATACAGCTAGATTCTGATACATCTTTGTACTTTACTGAAACTCATGTGGCTGAAATACAGACGATACTAGGACTTATTTCTGAGTATGGCGTTCCAGATGGAAATCAGGAGGAGCGTTTAGAAAAAGCATTGATGGAAACTGAGATGTTACAAGAAGAAATAGGATCAGAGCAGGCTACAGCTACTCTTGAGTCAGGTAAAATGTTATCTGAACCAGAGATAGAAGAAAAATTAAAAGATGCCAATCAAGAAGAAAAAAATGAGCCAACAATAAATGAGTCAGATTTAACCTCAGCAACAGAAACAGAATTTGATTTTCTCACAAATACGGAACCAATACAGGATGGAAACCTTGTTTCTTATAAGAAAATGCAAACATTGGAGATTGTTGATGCCGTAATGGATTCGACAAAATATCCTTTACATAAAGCTTTTCTTGGTAAGAAAGTAGGGGATTTAGTTGTTTTAAATGGACGCAGATATTTGATTATTAGCATCCTGTAAAGAAGCAAGGGGGATTACATTGTATAGTTATTTTATGAAATGTCCGGTACATAAAACGGACATGAAAGTGAAGGACAGTGAAAAAGTAACAGTAAATACAAACGGTGTAAAAAAGAAGGAGCCGCTGTTTCACTGTAGGGAATGTAAAAGATATTATCTGTACGATTTAAACATTCTTCCAGCACAAGCGAAGAGAACGAAAGCAACATATCATGAAGAACCTGTTTATAAGTGCAGTATAAAATATCGTACAACTGTTGATGATACTGATAGTATCTGGAAGAAAAAAACAAAACCGGTAGCTGAAAAAAATAAAGTTCAGAAAAAAACAAAAGAAGCACGAAATGCAGGTGCGAAAAGAGAACCTGTTAAAGAAAAGGTAGCTAGAATTCATGTCCTGAAAGAAAATGATTTGGATTCGAAGCTTAAAGCAAATATTGCAAGTTTGAAAAAGGCATATCCGCAGGTAATGCCTGAGCAGATGAAGATTCATGATCTTATAACGAAGGTCTTTCCGGCAAAATTAAAACAACAGATAGTTGTACGAAATGAGAGTTTTACTGGAAATAACGGAAATGTTATCAGACGAGTATCATTATATAGCAAGAGTAGTTCGTACCTTTCCAGACGTTTACCAAAAGATATGTATCTGTCTTTTGGTGGAAGATTTATACTTGGCGAATTTGTGATAGATGAGATGCGTCTTTTGGAGCATCCGATGATAAAAGAAGATGATATTGAAACGGATATGACCTTTTATTATGATGGTCAAAATCTTGCGAACTGGCTTTACAATGTGACTGAAGATGCAGCAGAGCAAGAGCAGCATTTGACAGGAGAAATTGCATCATGGAATGAATATCTGGACTGGAAGAGACAATTAGCAGAGCTTCGAATTCGGGGTTTAAAGTATATAGGATACAAATTTGATGTTGAAAACAGAGAATTGATATTTCTGACCGTCGCTGAGGGAAAAGAAAACTTTGATGAATTTCGTAAATATTTACGACGGAATGAGGTATCGGCTTTTTCAAACAATTATTCTAATGATAGATGGAGTTTTGAGTTTAACCGAGACTATCAGAATGGTCAGAATAATGATGAAGGAGTCTCTTTAACATTCGTTCGTTATGGAAGACAATATGGATCTCTAAGCGAGATTGAAACATATGAATGGGATACATTAAAGGATTATGCAAAGAAATATGAGAACGATCGAGATTCAGGTACAAGATTCCTGATTTCCGGAATTAATCGGAATTATTTTGAACCTTATGTGATGGAATTGGTTTTTGAATTCACCGCGAATGCGAATACAATGATTGAACGTCAGATACGCCGAATGGGAAGCATTCAGGATGATGTAGAGGAAACAATGGCTGGAGAGCTTTATGCAGATGGCTATATTGCAACATCACAAATTGGAGATTTTGCCTTGCTTCATCGTCTAAAAGGTGCAGTCAACAATCTTGTTATGGGAAAGGCGGCTTCACAGGGACTGGATCAATGGCTTTTTGACATTAATAAAGCAAGAACGCCACAGGAAATCAAAAAAATAAGTACTTGGCAGAATTCGGATATCAACGAAAAACAAAAAGAAGCAGTAGAAAAAATATTGTCTGTTCCCGATGTATGTTTAATTCAGGGACCTCCCGGAACAGGAAAAACAACTGTTATTGCAGAAGCAATTTATCAATTGGTTATACGAAATAAGCGTGTTTTAGTTGCATCTCAAGCTAATTTGGCAGTTGATAATGCGTTGGAGCGATTGATTTCTAATCCTAAGATACGTGCAATCAGACTCGGAAGTGCAAAAAAGATCGATTCATCGGTAAGCAATATTACAGAGGGAAATGTATTAGAATCTTTTTATGATTCAATTGTTCAATATGTTGATGGAAATTTTGTATCCAAGTGGAATCAAATCGATGCTCGTTTACAGGGTGGTGAAGTAGACTATCATAGATTTCAAAATGTGGATGGCGAAGTAGATGCTTTAAAGAAGAAGATTGATGATAGAGAGCAGAAAATTGCACAGATTGATGCAAGGGGGAATTCTAACGAGGAATTTGAACTGCAAAATAAGCTCAGAACAGAAAAAATAAGTCTCATTATGCTTCAATCTTATTGCCAGGGAAATACAAAAGATCTGGAACTGATGTTGGATAAAGAAGGAATTATCAAGATTTGGAATGTGATACAGCCGATTTTAAAATCTTTACAGAATACAGGACTTTGGTTAACACATGTAGGTGTTGATATAGACGATCTTGATTCTGCAGTTCGTATCAACAGAACAAATGATAATTTAAAGTATATCATTACTGGTGCAAGAAATGATATAACTTTGTTGGATAGATTGAAAGTCAGTGTTGATTTTGGTGGAGATATAAAAGAGTTGGAAGAGCTCAAAATACAAGAAACATTGTTGACTGAAGAAATGATGAACAATCCAACAACAGAAGTGCTGGAAAAATGGAGGGATGTAAAGAAGAAAATTGCAGACTTTAATTCGGCTGGAGTTGGTTTGACAGATGCAGAATTAAAACAGTTTGACATGGATGTGCTGTCAACTATGTCAGATGATCAAAAGAGAAAGTATATAGAGGATGTTTTGGAAAAAGCACTGCCATTTATAAATACTCTGTTTCACAGATTAGAAGAAGTCGTTCAGGAGTTATTGAAATCAATTAGTGATCAGCAGGCTGCTTTTGAAGAAGACAGACAGAGCCAGGAGTTGCAGAAACAAGAGCTTAGCAAAGAAATTGCAGACTTCCAGCAAGAGATTGGATTAAAATATAAAATCCGAGATGCTGTATTGCACAAGTATAAAGCAACACCAGATAATTTACTGGAAAAGATTGCACAAGTATATGAGCAGGCGAAAAGACAATATCGGACATCTATTGAAAGAGATGACTGGGAGGAGATTTTCAGAGGTTTAGAGAACTGGGTTCAGGATATACCGGATTATCAGCAAGAAAAAGATATCTATTTAAAAGATTTTATTAACGGCTGTAATGTGGTAGGAGTGTCTTGTACTGAAAATGCAAAAACATTGACAGAAAATGGATTTGATGATTTTGATGTTGTTATTATTGACGAGGTTAGTAAAGCAACGCCTCCAGAATTGCTGATTCCAATGCTCCGTGGCAGAAAAATTGTTCTTGTAGGCGATCATAGACAGTTGCCACCATTGTTTAATGAGCATGAAAAGACATATCTGGAAGTGGCAGAACAGCAAGAAGATATGGAAGACGTGATTGTACCGTTGACAATGGAAGATTTTAACAAGTATAAAGATATGGTAACGGCATCCTTATTTGAAAGATATTTTGAAAATGCCAATGATTCAATTAAAGAAACATTAAATTATCAGTATCGAATGCATACAGATATCATGGATATCATAAATATTTTCTACGATGAGTATCTTAGAGATGGTAATGAAGATAACTATACATATGACACAAAAGCACATTATCTGAGTATTCCAAGTACTTCTGGAACAGAGATGATTATTCCTGAACGACATGCTTATTGGTTTGATTCTTCAGAATTAGCAGGAGAAAAGATTTATGAACAAAGACGTCAGGGTAGTTCTTCAGCAGAGAATCTTGTAGAAGCAGAGATGATAATGGCGATGCTGAAAAAGATGGAACTGCAGTATGCGAATATGAAGGGAAGAGAAACACCGGTCAGTATTGGTGTAATCAGTTTTTATTATGATCAAGTTGCACTAATTCGTCAGATGCTCAGACAGGAATCTTTTTATGCAATAGATGTTGAAGTCAATACCGTTGACCGTTTTCAGGGAAAAGAAAAAGAAATCGTATTTGTCAGTTTGGTACGTAATGTAAAGAATTTCCGACATAGTGTTGATTCTCATATAGCAGCATTTCAGCGTATTAATGTTGCTTTTTCCAGGGCACAGAATCTGCTTATAATCGTAGGCGCTAAGGATATGTATGTGGATCAGCCGGTTAAACTGACAGACATGAACGATGGTACAGAAAAAACGATTATGGCATATAAGCAGATCGTCGAGATGATGGATCAAAGAGGCACCTATTTTACAGGAGATGAAGTAATTACTGATGTCCGTGCAGAGGAAATCCTTCAAGAATTGAAACAGCGTCAGGGAGGTAACGAAGTATGATTCTTTCTGAAAATCAGTTGAAAATACCGGGAAAGATGTATAAAGTACGTGTAAAATGCGTATCAACAAGAAGGCTTACAACAATTGAGTGGTTGATTCTTAGTTGTACGCAAAAGTTCAATAAGTCCAACTCAATGTCTGGAAAGACATTAAAATATGCATTCGAAGAGGTTCTTCAATTTCAAAACAGTGAACTTCTGATTAAACCATGCTTGAGGAATCTTAGTGGATTGAAAGTTATCCGTATTTCAGGAGATGGAAATTTTGATTATAACAAACTGAAATTCGAAGATATTGAGGTGACTGAACTTGGACAGTATATGGTGAAAGAAGGTCTTTTGCCAGGTGAGGCAAGAGAAATTAACAGGTAAAATGAATAATTATTTTAGCGGAAATTCTGACTCTAAAGATGCCATAGAGTTTGGTACAGAATCTGATTATAATACAAATTTTCCAGAGGAACGTGTGATTAATGAATTGCAGGCAGGTTCTGTAGGCGGTGGAAGGTTTACGGCTTCTAAATTCAGAATAGAGGAAATTGAGAGTTTAACATCTACTGACTGGGAGAGTAATATCAATATGACAGTGGATGTCAACGAGGAAGGTGTAATAACTACAAATCCAGAAATAATTGAAGAAAATGTAAAAAATAAAATCAGTTCATTGCTTTTGACAAAGGAAATCAATCAGCAAATCGTCAGCAGGTTGCCTGTAATTGACACGGATGAAGTGCAGAATATAGTTGGATCAGGAAAAAATATAAAACAATCAATCTTGGATATTTGTAAAAATGGAAAACTATTATTTATGGATGCCGCTGTGTACGGATTATACAAGAGAAACACGGCGTCATTTAAAGATACTACTGTCATTTTATTTAATGATGAAGACGGATTTTCTATTGAAAATGAAAAAGGGCTTATTATACATATACCGGAGGCTTTCCCAATTAAAGGTTGTGTTGTCATTAATGAAAAAGGTAAACATATCTGCCTGGGAAAAACAGAATATCTGTATGAGGAAAAAACAGTAACAGTTCCGCTTGTATATGAAAATAAGATATTAAGTAAAAAGAATAAAATTGCTGTGGAGTGGCTCCAGGATGTTGTAAGAAAAAACAGTGCAGAAAATATACAGTACATAGCACTATATACGTTGCCAATATTAGCAGGCAATCAAAAGAACTGTAAAGAGGCATTACTTCAACATTGGGAAACTGCAGAACTTCCAGAAATTATAGCAGAACTTGAAAAAATTCATCTTGGTTGTATCTGGATGAAAACGGAAATGTTTCAACTTGATATATTTACGGAAGCCTTGATCAAAAAGATTGATTTTGAAGATTATGAAAGCGCATTAAAAAGTATAAAAGCAATCATGGATACAAATTGTATTCGGAAAAATTCTGAATCTCATCGAAAAATGGTAGAGATTTTAATTGAATATGTGAGGGTACCAACGTCTTATCGTGATTTATTCATTTTATTACAGTCACTTGGAATCACTACACACGAAGATGCACTACGATTTGATGATTTGATTTCCAGTCTTTATACTAAAACTGTTATGGTTGATATTTTGACGGCAATAGCAGATGGGATTTATACAAAGATACCAGAGTTATTTGAATATGATGTATTTTTCAATGAATATCAAGAGTGTATATCGGCTATAGAACTTCACGTGTCAGGCTTGCATTTATTTGAACAAATTAGTGAAAATGAATTAAAGTCCTCTGTGCTTTCTTGTCCAGATATAGCAGCACTGCAATCATACGTTTCAGAATTGCGTTCTAAGAACGAATATTTATTGAAAAAACACAAAATAAATATCAATGAAGTTTTGAAAAAGACAATGCCATTAAAAGCTACAGCTTTCGTAGAGAACATTCGACTAGTAGAAAAATATGCAGAGCAGGCTGTAAATGAAATGTATGAACAGACAACTACAGTAGTTTCTGAAGCGGAATCCAAGAAGAATAATGGTAAAAAAATATACATAGTGGATACTTGTGCATTGATGCATCATCCAGATTTGTTTTTATATTTTGAAGATGAAGAATATGTTCGAATTCCAACAAAAGTGATAGATGAGCTTGGCAAAATCAAGGATAAGCGTAATAAAAAGTATGGAGCAGAGCTTTCCGAAACAGCAAGGATATTAGCAAGAGAAATTGAACGTACATATCTGAAAGTGTATAACAAAAATAATAAAGTACGTTTAATGATAGAAAATGCTGCACCAGAGCTGCTTCCAAGAGAACTTGATCCGGATGTACCAGATAATCAGATATTATCGGCATTAAAATATAAAAATTGGGAAGTATTCATTATCAGCGATGATGGTGTTTTCCGCTTAGCAGCCATGGCACAAAGAATTGTTGCTATGAATTCGGAAGATTTTATTAATCAGCATAAAGAACATTATAAATCGTTAGAAGAAAGGATAAAGGAATGTAATTCCGAAACAAATACTGAAATAACAAGTAAAGATATTGCTTCGGATACAGAGTCAGAAGATGCATCTGAGCGGTTGGCAGACAAAATAGCGAAGGCTGTAGGAAACATTATCCTTGAACCTTCTATGCAGTCGGAAGAGGAAGATGGTTCACAAGAATTAGCCATAGATGATTTACCGATTCGTGAATTGAAAAAATACATTTCTGATTTTAATGAACCAGTATTTTCTTACTTACAATCAAATCAAGTAAAAACAGTAGGTGCTTTCCGCCACTTGACGGAGAGCAAGGTCCGTAATATGCCAGCGAAAGGCAAGCAAATGGTTTATAAAAATACCGTTATGCGGGCTATTAAACAATTGGATTCCATTATTGCTAAAATAAAATTGAAGTAAAAAAATAACTGCAGAGAATATAATTATTAGTTTGTCAGATGAAATTGAAAAAGTAGTGCTTAAATAGAATGAATCTGGCAGACGTATTGCTGTAACCGATGATTCAATAAAAAGCGGACAATGCGTGCCACATGCATGGAATATTGTGGATATTGATGGAGAGCCATATCAGTTAGATGTTACCTGGAATATAGGGACAGTCAAATTTGTTGGATTCATGTTAATAATGAATTGATGCACGAAGAAAGAAATTTTGTTCCAGATAAAACTCCGAAGAAACCTTCTAGTGGAAGTACATCATCATATTATTCTTCTGATCCATATGATGTGTGGGATTATGATGCCCCCGATGATTTTGCAGATGAATGGGCGGAAGAGTTCGGGGATGGAAACTATGATGATGGTTATGAAGATGCGTACGATTATTGGGAAAGTGAACGAGATTAATACAGAAATAATTATTGGGACAGTGAAAGAAACAACTCGTCCTCTGCTTTATAAATGTCTACTTTAATTCTACCCTTGAAAATTGAAATACAAGTGATCTGATTGTAGAATAAGGATAGCAAGTGACGGAGGATAAGTTATGAGAGACTATAGTTTTGGAAATTTTATCAGTGCATTAAGAGTAAGACGTGGCCTGTCTCAATATCAGTTGGGTGCACTCGTAGGTGTTTCAGATAAAGCAGTATCGAAGTGGGAAAATGGAGTTTCAAAACCACGGATGAATACAATTGTGAAATTAGCAGAAGTGCTGGATATCGGAACAGACGAACTGTTAGCTTGCAAATACGATACTTTCAATCATAAGAGGAAGGATTTATTTGCGATGGATGAAAAGATTATTAGTAAAGCAGAATTAAAAATGAAAGAATTGTATGGTGAACAGCTGCCAATAAGCATCAGTAACAGATTTAAAACAGAGGAACTCATGTTAAAAAATCAAATGATGCTCCGCTGGATGGGATTTCTAGGAGAATTGCACGATAGATTTTATGAAGAAGATGATTTCTTCTTGGTCAGAGGCGCGCAGATGGGATCATCTTTTATAGCATGGCTAC
>OCQB01002993.1_pt1 | contig 10449 bp, 8 predicted proteins | sample 1538631 | NCBI WGS metagenome assembly OCQB01 (sample SAMN04571713, study PRJEB22368) | human gut metagenome | biome: human gut; material: stool | host: Homo sapiens | place: Luxembourg | collected 2012-10-19 | reverse complement strand
AAGTTTATAATATTTTTGTATTCAAATTCTAGATTATCATCTAATTCCAATTTTTTTATATCATATTCTTCGCTTTTTATACTTTTCATTGTTGTATACCATGATTCTTTGTCTCCTCCAGAAAAAGTAGTACATTTTAATCCTTTTTTATCATAATAATTTTTTAATGAATAAATTATTTCGGATTTACCACTACCTTTATCACCAAAAATAATATTAACATCATCATATATTGGTATTTCAAATGGAAACTCTTTTGTTTGACTTTTTCCATAAACAACAATTTTTTCATCTAAATTTTCATTAATTAAATCTTCTATTATCAATTTGTCCTTATCAACTAATTTAAGAAGATGATCAAAATCGGATATTTCAAATTTTAACTCTCCAAAACTAGACTTTTCATAATCATCCCAATCAATAATATCTGATCCAATCATTGCTCGATGGTTATTACTTTGTAATACGCCAATCGACACAATGTTTGATGCTTCTTTAAGTAATCTTAAAGGTTTATCCATATAATTTTGAAAGTCATTTAAGTCGTTTATTGATAATTGTTTATCCTTTAAAAAATGTGCAATATATATTATATCTAAATCTTTAAAATTATCATATAATTCATGTGTATTAATTATGAAAGTGTCTGGAGTCGAATTCTTTAATATTAATTCCAACTTATTTTTAAATTTACTAACATTTGCTTGTGAACAAACTAATATAATATGTCCGTGGCTTTTATCAATTTCACCTTCAACATCGAGTTCAACTCCTGGTAGAACATGACAAATATCTTTAACATTTTCCCTTAGAACATTATAATTATCTTCATTAAATAAATTGTGATTAGTAATTGCTAGCATTTTTATTTCGGCTAATTCAATTTTTTCTCTAAATTGTTGGATCGATACATTTCTTTTTTCAGATTCTTCAGATTTTGTTTTTAAAGTATGGCAATGTAGATCTATTTTCATAAAATACCTCCTTTTATTACTGATTATTATAACATTTTATTGATAATTTTAACTTTATTTTTATAATTTGTTTAAAAAAAATTAATTAAATGTGTGATATAATATTTATGAATTAAGTGAGGTGGGAAAATGGAAATCAACAATATTTATAATATGGATTGCAACAAAGGTATGAATAAAATGATAAAAGAAAATCAAAAAGTTGATTTAATTATTGCAGACCCTCCTTATGTAATTTCAAAAAAATCACAATTTCATACAATGAAAGATAGAAAAAATCCTAGAAATGGTACTGATTTTGGGGATTGGGATAAAGAATTTAATAATAAGCCTTGGCTAAAAAAATCATATGAATTATTAAATAAAGGTGGTTCTCTAATTGTATTTAATGATTTTAAAAAGGCAACTGAGATTATAGATTACGCTCAAAGTTTAGGATTTATTTATAAAGATACTTTAATTTGGAAAAAAACTAATCCTATGCCTAGAAATAGAGATAGAAGATATGTTCCTGATGTTGAAATGATGATTTGGTTTGTTAAACCAGGTAATAAGTGGACATTTAACAGACAGAACGATAAATATGAAAGCAGTATTTTATCATTTCCTTCTGAAAGTGGAGGTGGATATAAAAGATATCATCCCACTCAAAAACCAATAAAACTTATTGAATATTTAATAAAATTACATAGTAACGAAAATGATTTAGTTCTTGATCCATTTATAGGATCAGGTGCAACAGCAATTAGTTCTATAAGAACAAATAGAAATTATATTGGATTTGAGTTAGAGGAAAAATATTATTTATCTTCTATTAAAAGAATAAAAGGAGAAAAATAATATGGATACTATTTATATAAAATCACCTTTAAATTATGTTGGTGGAAAATATAAAATATTAGATCAAATAATTCCTAAATTTCCAAAATATATTCATACATTTGTAGATCTATTTGGTGGAGGATTTAATGTGGGAATTAATGTTGATGCTGACAATGTTATTTACAATGATGTTATTGAACCACTATGCGAATTAATGAGTTATTTTTCAGATAAATCATCAGATGAAGTAATAAATAATTTAGAAAAAAACATTGAAAAAAATAACTTAAATAAAGAAAATACTGAGGCTTTTTTAAAATTAAGAAATAAATATAATCATTTTTTATATTCCAATGAAGAAGAGAAAATATTAGATTTTTACACATTAATTTTATATAGTTTTAATTATCAAATAAGATTTAATCAAAATATGAAATATAATACACCATTTGGAAAGAATAGAAGTTCTTATAATCAAAACACAAAGAAGAACATAAAAAAATTCGTTGATAAAATGAATTCGATTAACTTAAAAATATCTAAAAATAAATTTATTGATTTTGATTTTTCAAAATTAGAAAAAGATGATTTCGTATATTGTGATCCACCATATTTAATTACAACAGGTAGCTATAATGATGGAAATCGTGGTGTAAAAGATTGGACAATAGAAGATGAAAAAGAACTATTACAAATTCTTGATAATCTCAATTCAAGAGGAATAAAATTTGCACTTTCTAATGTTTTAGTGGCAAATGATAAAAGAAATGAAATATTAACAGAATGGTCAAAAAAGTATAATGTATTTATAATAAAAAATACATTTAATAATTCTAATTATAGAAGAAAAAGTAAAAATGATACTATAGAAGTTTTAATAACTAATTATGGGGAGGTAGAAAATGAGTAATATTGAACTATCTACAAAATATTCATCTAAAAGATCTTTTGGCTGGTGTCAAGATGCATCTGATTTTAGAAGCTTGAAAAATGTTGTTCAAATATTTGATAATAAATCTGAATTTCATAATAATTTAATTAATGCAAGAATTCCAATGTTAGTGGAAGATCCTGTATTAGTTAAAAAGTTTCAAAAAATACTTAAAACTGAGCCATTACAAATATCATATTCTGATTTGGTAGGAACTCACTCAAATCCGAGAAAAAACTCACCATGTAATGCAATTATACAAGCATCTGTTTGTGGCCAAGTTAAACAATATTTAAGTGATTGGGCATCAGATAGCTTTTTGAGATGGGCCCATTTATGTGGTTTTATAAAATATAATGGGGAAAATGATACATTTGAAATTACAGATGATGGTTTAAAATATTCTTCTTCTACAGATGATTCAGACGAAGAAAAAGAAATTGTTCTTAATGCAATATTAAAGTATCCACCTGTTTCGAGAATACTACAATTATTATCTAATGGAGAACATTTATCAAAATTTGAAATTGGAAGTCAATTAGGATTTGTTGGTGATGAAGGATTTACTTCATTACCACAAAACATTTTATTGACTTCTCTAGCGATGACAACTGATACAAAAGAAAAAAATAAAATGAAATCTGACTGGGATGGTTCATCAGATAAATATGCACGACAAATTTGTAAATGGCTACAAAAATTAGGCTTAGTAAGACAAGTTGAAAAAGATTATAAAATTACTTTAGATGGAAAAGAATATATAGAAAAAATAGGACAAGCATATATGATAACTCCTGATGGACTAAAAGCATATAGAAAATTACAAGGTGTAAATAAAGTATCAAAAATATCAAAAAATGTATTTTGGGAAATGCTATGTCCAAAGGCAAATGATAGATATTATATAAGAAATCGCAGAGCATACATTATAAAATTTTTATCTGATTCTTCTTCACCGATTTCATTAGAGAAAATAAAAGAGAAATTAAATGATGTAAAATTTGATGAATCATTAGAAACAATAAAAGATGACATTATTGGTTTACAAAATATTGGTCTTTTTATAAAAGAAAGTTCTAATGGTTATATATTAAACGATGATATTCAAAATTTAGTTATACCATTAAACTCTATTGGAACAGGTAAGAGTGATACTTTAAGACTTAAAGATTTCTGTAGAGATATATTAGAAAATATTCCGCATAATTACTTAAACTTAATTGATTTGGCATATGATCCAAAATCAAATAGACAATTTGAAATGGAAGTAGTTGATTTGTTTGTTTCTGAATGTGGTTATAAAGGATTACATTTAGGGGGCGGAAGAAAACCTGATGGAATAATTTATACTGATACATTAGATGAAAATTATGGGACAATAATTGATACAAAAGCATATTCCAAGGGTTATTCGCTACCTATATCTCAAGCAGATGAAATGAGAAGATATATAGAAGAAAATAATAAACGTGATGAAAAAATCAATTCAAATAAATGGTGGCTTAATTTTCCAGATATTATCAAAAAATTTGGCTTCTTATTTGTTTCAAGTGAATTTAATGGACAATTTGAAAGTAAATTAAAAAATATTGTGCAATCGACTTCTATACATGGAGGTGCGCTAAATGTTGTCAATTTATTAATATTAGCAGAAAACATAAAGTCTAACATTATGGATTTAGAACAAGTTTATAATTTAATTACTCAAGATTCTGAAATAAAATTAATTGAGGCATAGTATAACAAAAGACGGTTACAATTCGTAATCGTCTTTTTCTGTACTTAATCCTATATCTTCAATATCTTCATCATCAAGAACTTCATCTTTATACATATCATTAATAACATTTAAATATTTATCATCTTTATCATACCAGTTATGAATTTTACTATGTAGGAACGAAATTAATTTATCAAATTTATCTTTCCAATATGAGATAGTTTGTTTTAAATTATTTATAGTAGATTTAAGTTTACTTATTTCTTCTTTGTCTTCATTTATTTGATAATTCAAATCTTCAATAGTTTGTTTTAACTTATAATTTTCTTTTTCTAATTTGGCAATATTTTTCTTGTTTTCTTTAAGTTCAGTATCTACATCATTTAAAGTAATAGATAGTTTTTGAATTGATTTAAAGTCATTATTGGTTTTATCGACTTCATCAATATATTTAATAAGTTTTTCTTTATCTTCTTTTGATAAAATTAGATTATCTTTATTCAATTTAGAAATTTTAAGATTATTAATTTGTTCTTTTATATCATTGGACTTATTATCTAATTCCAATGATTTTTTGTTGGCTTTATCTAATTTATCTTTATCTAGATTTAGTTGTTTTTTCATTCTCTGATAATTGCCCATATCTTTTACATTAATATCTCGATTTCTACCTTGCTGTTTTTCTTTAAGTTCTTCTTTTAAACTATAAACTTTATTAAATGAATTGATACAATAAACTCTCATTTTATCTTGAGTTATAGTTAAAGATTCTTTAGTAAATACATCAGATTTTCCAACTTGTCTTGATAAACCTGTTTTACAATTATCTTTATAAGGAACTCCTATAATATGAAGATGAGGACTTGATTCATCAAAATGTATAGTAGCATTAGCAACCTTAAAATTAGGTACAACTTTTTCTAAATCCGTTATTTGTTCTTTAAAAACATCAACCATTTTTAATTTGTCTTTTTGAGATTTATTTTCCCAATACTTCATATCTCCAAGTTCAATAATTATTTCACAAGCAAGATCGTGTTTAGTATCATTACTGATTTTATCAAAGTAATTTTCTATTTTTCTATCATCACGTTTTTGTTTGTTATTGTATTCTAATTTTGCTTCTTCAAACAATTCTAAATATAAATCTTTCACATCGTTAATAATATTATTTGTACCCTTAATAGTATTTATTAATTCTAATTGATTATCATACTTTCTTAAATTATGATGATTAACTTTTCCAAGTTGTTTAATATTTTGAATAGCATTATTGGATAATGAAGTACTACCACTAGCATTTTCTTTTGCCTTGTTTCTTAAATTTGCTTTCTTGTTTTTATCACTTCCTAAATGAAATGAATAAGATAAACCTTCGTTCATATAAAACCTCCTTTTTTACATATCTTGTATGATATTTATACCATGTCAAGATGTATAACCCCCTAGATATCTTGACACAAGTATCAAGATATGGGGGCTAAGGTTTAACACCTTAGAAACCGCCTGTCTTAAAAGTAACTCAAAACTTCGTAATGATTTACTTTATAAGACTGATAAAATAATCAATACTATTGATAATTTTATCTAGGTAAATTATTCATATAATTTCTTACTATAGCAAGAAATTTATTCATAATTTATTTAAACAAACTTTTCCCACTTTCATTTGCTATGCAAACAAAACGTGTTCGTTTGTTATTACTTTTTAGAAAAAAAGTAAGCAAAAACTTTTATTTCATATCATTACATATTTTTTCAAATTCTTTATATTTATCGTATTCTTCTGGATGATAAATTCGTACATATTCTCCTAAATCAGTTCTACTCAAATTGATTTTATTTTTTGTTGCTTGGTCTGACTCATATATTGTTTCGTTTACTACTGGTGGAATATATTCAAAGATTTCTTCTTTGTTATCAAGACAAGTTTTATCATCATTTTTAACAAAGATAACTCCCATTTTTATTTTTTCTATCTTATTCATTTTCTTATATTCTTCTAATGGAAATATTCTTACAATTCTTCTATTATCATAAAAGTTAAAGAACATAACTTTATCTTCATAGTTATAAATTCCTTCATAATAACCAACATTATAAAATTCTCTTAATCTAAATATATGTTGATAGACTTTTTCAAGTGGAAGATACTCACTAAATCTCAATTTAATTCCACCAATATTTCCAATAATTGCATAATCAGTTTTATCAATATAACCACTATAATATAGTTCATTACAAGGTTTACAAATACTTTCTCTAAATAATACTTCATCAACTTGTGGATTTCCTCTATAATCAAGTTTTAAAGTTATTTTATCAACATATCTCATAATAAGTTCTGATTTTTCTTCTCGTGTATAATCTTTCCACATATAAGTATGTTCTTCATATTCTTTTGGGTAGAGTATTTTATTTATATAATCAATATCTCGTTTGATTAAAATATCTTCTGGTGTAAAAGTTAATTCTTCAGCAATATCACAATCTTTAATTTTATGATTTAATTTTTCAATATTAACTTCAACAATTTCTTTTTCTTTGTTATATTCATCAAGATTAAATGCACCATTTATATATGCTTTTCTAATTCTCTCGAGTTTTATGTTTTGTTCTTTTAATTCTTTTTCTAAAGTATCTTTTGGGTTATTTATTTTATTTTTAAGCATTGGTAGAAAGAATCCATTTACTACTGAATCATACTCACATATTTCTTCTATAAAATTATCAAAATAATCTGATACAACATTTTCTTTTAAATTAATTTTACAATCATTACAATAATAGTAATAATAAACATTTCCGTTTTTCTTTGTTGTTGCTTTGCCTCCCAAAATCCTATTACATTTAGGACAAGTTAGTTTTTGTAAATAAAGATAAGTAAGAGTTCTTTTATAACTTCTAGAATTCTTTTTTTGTTGTACCTGACATTCTTCCCATAATTCTTTTGATATTAAAGGCTCAACAACATTTTCATAATAAGTTGGATTTTTAGTTCTTTTACCATGAACAAAATCTCCTTTATATATTTCATTTTCAATTATTTTTAATATAGTTGAATCATACCAATTAGTTTTACCAAATATCTTTTCTTTGTTATAAATGTTAGCAATAGTTTGATATGAATTTCCTTGATGATATAAATTAAATATTCTAATAACATCATCTTTTGTTGTTTCGTCTGGTACAAGTCTTTTTTCCAAATGTTTATAACCAAATGGTGCTTGATGAGGAATATGACCTGATTTAATAGCTCCAGATAAACCTATTTTAGTTCTTTCACTTGTTCTTTCAATTTCATTTTGACTAACACTCATCATTATTCTTGATACCATTTTACCATTCGCATTAGTTGTATCAATTTTATCATTTACAAAAGCAAGAGCAACATTATAAGTATCAGAGTAGTCCATAAGTGTTTCCCAGTCTTTAATACTTCTTGTAATTCTATCTAATTTTAAGGCAACAATCATATTTATAATACCTTTTTTTCCATCTTCTAGCATTTGCTCGTATTCTGGCCTATGATTGCCAGTTTTAGCACTAATTCCTGCGTCTTCATAATATTTGACTATATGATAACCATTAAACTTACAATAAGCCTCTAATCGTTCTTTTTGTTCTCCTAAACTAAATCCTTCTCGTGCCTGATCTTCTGTAGATACTCTCATATAGATTCCACAATTTATTTTTTCTATTTCCATAATATCAATCCCTTTCTAAATACAAAAAAAGGGAGTCAAAAATACTAGCTTAAAAACTAATACCTTTGACTCCTCATAAATCGATTATTTAACATATATAAATTCTTAAAGTAATTTGTGATTTTGACCATAGTGTACCTACTTTCTAATAAAAGACGGATACTGCTTGTCATTTATTGGTTCTATATATTATCACAAAATACATAAAAGTCAATAGGTATGCCTTTTAACAATATAAAGAGAAGTTGATATATTTGATAAAAACGATAAATTAATTAAATGATTTTATAAAATCTTCAAGTTCATTAAATTCAATATTATTTTGTAAATTTCCTACATAAAGAGATTTTGAATAATTAAATGCTAGAAAATTTATTCCATTGATAATTATTCTATGAGGTTCAATATAAGATAAATTAGTATGTTCAATCTTTTTGATACTACCATTTATAAAAATAGGAGTAGTATTACAAAAATCACATATAAATTCGATTTTCTTTTTTAAATCTTTCTCAATAGGTATTTCTTTACTAATAATATTAATCATTATAAATCTGTCCTTTCTTAAACACAAAAAAATATCAACTTCTTTTAGAAATTGATATTCTATATGTTAAGTTCAAACATAAAGTTCGAACAGATTTCCCAATGGAGCGGATGAGGAGAATCGAACTCCCGTAGTCAGCTTGGAAGGCTGAGGTTCTACCATTAAACTACATCCGCATAAATTGTTTGTTGAACCTCAGCCGTAAGTACTAAAGTTCAGTCTGCTTAATCAGTAGACATTTACAATTATATCAGATATACAAACATTGTCAATACTTTTTTTTGTTTTTTTTGTTTTATATAATTATTGTAGGATGTGATAGTATGAAGGTACTTGCAAGCGATTTTGACTTAACTTTGTATGTTAATGATTTAGAAATTGTAAAAAAGAATGTAGAAGCCATTCGCCGATTTATGAAACAGGGAAATTTATTTGGTATTGTTACTGGTAGAAATTATTCTGGTATTAAAGTATTACTTAATCAATATAATATTCCATATCATTATTTAATATGTCAAGATGGGGCTAAAATATTTGATTCTATGGATTATTGCTTTTCAACAGTTCCTTTATCAAGAGAGGATATCGTTAGAATTGTTCCTATTTTAGAGGAAAATCATTTTGATTATTACTTGGATGATGGGTATAATGCAACGGAAAATATGGATGATTGTGTTAAAGTTGTTGGGATTATTGGTGAAAGGCGAAAAGAGGCTGAAAAAGTAGTTAATCAATTATCTATGGAAGGTTTTTATACTTATCTTAGTACGGAACATATTAATATTATGGATCATTCTGTTAATAAAAAAGATGCCTTAGAAAAAGTTTTAGTTCATGCAGATTGTTATAAAGAAGATTTATATGTCATAGGGGATAGTGTGAATGATTTTGAGATGCTTTCTGCTTTTCAGGGGGCAATTATGAAAAATCATAGTAAAGAGTTGGATAAACTAAATAAGAAGAGCTATAATACTTTATTTGAATATATAGAAGAATTAGAAAAAAACTAATTCTTTTTTCATATACTTTATTGGGTGATTTCGTGGGAGATTTTGTTTTTTCTTTGATAGAAAACTTTGGTTATTTTGGCATGTTTTTAGGAATGGTATTAGAGGCAGTTATCATTATTATTCCGAGTGAAGCTATCTTAGCAACAGGGGGTATTTTAGCGAGTAGAGGAATATTTTCTTTTTGGGGAGCTTTTTTTACTGGATTAATTGGCAGTGTTTTTTGTGCTATTGTTATTTATTTTATGGGATATTTTGGAGGAAGACCGTTTATTCGAAGGTTTGGAAAATATTTTTTTATGAAAGAAGAAGACTTGGAAAGAAGTGACTCTTGGTTTTCTAAATATGGTATGTTTGGGGCTTTGATTGGACGTAATTTTCCGATTGTTCGTACATTAATTTCTCTTCCTATTGGTATTATGCGAATGCCTTTTTTTAAGTTTTTAATTTTTACAATTATTGGATCTATTCCTTGGACATTTTTGTTTGTTTATTTGGGATATACTTTAGGTAATGGTTGGATATATGTTAGTGCTAAAATTACTTGGTTAAAGACGCCTATTAAAATATTGTTTTTTATATTGGCTGTTTGGTATTTGTATAAAAAAATTAGAAATATTTTGTTAGAGAAAAAGAATTAAGTTATATTATGTAAGATTAGGCTGGTTTTTGTTGTTGATAAAAATGCTGAAATGAAAAAGTAAATTCCACTTTGAAAAGTTAAATTCCATACTTGACTAA
>OCQB01002992.1_pt1 | contig 10465 bp, 8 predicted proteins | sample 1538631 | NCBI WGS metagenome assembly OCQB01 (sample SAMN04571713, study PRJEB22368) | human gut metagenome | biome: human gut; material: stool | host: Homo sapiens | place: Luxembourg | collected 2012-10-19 | reverse complement strand
CCCCGAATGGAACGAATTCCAGAGATATTCATGAACAGAAGGATAATATAGAGATAGCTTTAGGAGAATCAACATTGCTTGGTCCGGCACACGAAAATAGTCTGCTTCCTTTAGAATCGCTGAAATAACAACTACAAATGAGGAAAATCGCGATAGAATACATTCATCAGCATGAACTAGATCTGAAATAAACGGCAAAAATGAATGGTAATTAAGGCAGAAGAATAATTTAAGGGCAAAAACGTTGATAGAATAATCATCATCAGGAAGAATAAACTGAATATAATAATCAAAAATGGCTGCTCTGACACCATCATCAACAACCTTCCAGAGCGACACAACGCAACGATGAAGACTAGTAATTTCCTCTTTCGATAATGGTATTAATGCAAAGCAAGAAATAGCTAAGCAAAGAGGTAATTCTCTCCTTTCAATGGATCTGATGCAAGCATCAACAGCAATTGCATACAATTCTATACTAATATTTGAAATAGGATTTATTACCAGGATGTCCTTTTGTTAACAAAGGAATACCTTCCATTATGATTGGCTGGCATTCCTTATCATGAATCTCTCCCAGAATCTCAAGCAAGACCTTTTTTCGATCCATACCATACAGGATGCAATCACTTATCTTCACGCTGATCGATTTAGCATTCTATGATGAAGTATTCATCAAACCACATACAGACTTCGGCATATTGGAAACTTTCTGATGCATAATAAGAATTATAGAACGAAAACAAGAAAAGTCAAACAAGAAACGATGGTACTAAAGTGATCCGAAACTAATCGATAAGGTTTTCCTTCCAGTGCCCTACTTGATCAACTAAATATAATATGAATCTAATCTGTTTCAAAGTACCTATCAAACTTTGAGTTTGTCACGGGAAATTTTGACAAGTAGCTGAAACTGTCAGTACACATCATTTTTCTTTTCTTTCTTCTAGAATTGTAGTACTTATATTCCCCTATCGGTCTGCCAGATGTCTTCTGCCGATAGTAACTCGTTTGCTGTGATCAAATTCTGTGACGATACCTCGAGATATCAGGTTACCTGGACAATAGACGACTTGTAGATGTCATGAAGGCTTCCGAATTTAGAGAATGCATATATGAAGAGGTTCAATGTCCTCCGATTGTTGATATGGGGGAGTGGATTGCCTATTACAGTACAATTCGATCCAAATTGTCACTATAGTCTATCTTATTCGTGAGGATCTTGCCTATCTCTTTGATGCGATTGCGGATGAGTGTACATTGGGTTTGAGTTGTTGTAACATGTCTGCTGGAATTCAGTATTTGTTCTATCAACGAATGATGTTTAGTTATTATTACTACTGGTCGGATAAGAAGAGATATCACTCTCCTGTCATGTTCCACACACGACGCTATGTTAACACCCTATTTTCTTGGGTCAATGATCTCCTTCATGAGGACTGTCAGATCTCTTCAGATAACAGTAGCAGCTAGCGATGAATTCCATCTCTAGAGCCCAGATTAAACGCACTGTTTTCGGAAAGTACTAGTCGCATTTTCCGGAGACTCCTTCATGTATATGCACATATCTACAACAGTCACATGTACTTCATCTTCCAGTTGGGTCTTGCTGAAGAGTTTCTTTACAGTTACTGTTGTGCTCTTTTTCTAGTAGATATCTATTCTCTCATTGGACCAACTGATCTCGATCCGCTGTATCCGCTGAATATCCAGATTCTACCATACTTAAAGTGTTGTCGTCCACTTTCATTTTTATGTAATAGCATACTACAACCGTACTATACCATTACCAAGATATCTTCGTGATCTATTAGGTGAGGATAGACAAAAACGAAAGAATAAGGGTATGTATATGGCGCAATACTGACAACAAGAGTATCAGGTTTCTTCTGTTTCATCGAGCTGTTTGCCATCTGCTAGAACTGGTTTAGGATGAGAATTGATGTTAATAAGTAGAAGAACTAGATGTTTGCATTGATCAAGACAGTAGTTCCGAGAATCCAATTAGCCATGAGAGCTCTCACAAGGGGGACACCAACATTCCAACAACAAGTGAAGTAGATAAAGAACTGGACCAGAACTTGAAACAAGATGAAATGTTAACACGAGAGTTTGAAAGAGATGAAATGGAATCAGTATGTTGAACAGATTTACAGTTAGGTATAGAAATGTCTCTGTTCCATTTACTAGGAATCACTTGATCTCGAACTCAATTACCTGTCTACTTTTGTTTGCTTTCGAGTCCTAGTGCTTGTTTGTTGAAACTCAGGATAAAATGATACTACTCATAATTGATTGTGTCCCAATCCTCTGTTAGTTCCTATGCCATGGAATTCATCAAGCGTGTTTTGGGATATCACAAAACTCCACCTGTCCTTGTTGATGCTTGCTTGTTTGAACTAAACTGCATTATCCATCAAATTGTTCCAAAATATGGACGTCGTGTATGAGTGCAATGGATTTCACTTATTATTGTAGTTGAATAAACGGTTCTGGCAGATGAAGAACTTTCTCTTTGGAAAAGTAGAGTCATGGATATAATGTCATCCAATGTAGGGAGGTCGAGAGCCAAACCTAGATGAGTGTGAAGAATTGGCAAAGGAAATCATCAACAAACATGTTGTAATCCAGATCCTATTAGCGTTTCCGAAGCTCAATTTCGAGGTATACATTTTGAGGAAGAATAAGAAGCAGGAACGCAAATCGTTTACTCAAGTTTTCTGTACTCTATTATACCGTGATCATTATAAATTTGCTTCCGATTATATGGTTTCGATAGAAGGAAGTGACATCTTGCTTTGTATTATGAATGCGTATCTCCTATCTCTCCATTATATTCTAGATATGGCGACCAGAGTCTTACAGTGAATGCTGGATTGATGTTACGCGAGTGCATTCGAATACGTTGTATTCATGACAAATTACTATCGGATCCACGACTTATTGAACCCCTCTTTACTAAATATGTTTACAATGAGAATTTCGATGTTTCATCAGATGCTTTTCAGACTATTCGAGATTTGTTGCGGAAGAACAAACAGTTAGTCAGTTCGAAGCTACAGCCTGGAGGTGTGCTTTTTAATGAACTATTTGGGTGGTATCGAGAACTAATGCAATCTTCCAACTATATTATCAATCGGGTAATGGTGAAGTTATTGAGTGAATTTCTGTTGGATAAGATCAATTTTGATATTATGATCGCATTTATCGGGAATGCAGAGAACTTGAAGGTAATAATGGATCTGTTATGTTCGTCCTATGAAACGATTCAGTTTGATGCATTCAACGTGTTCAAAGTGTGATTTTGATTTTGTCTTTATTGATAGATATTCGTTGCTAATCCAGACAAGACGACTCCAGTGGAAACAATTCTGCGGATGAATAAGAATGGACTGTTGGAGTTTTTCTCAACGTTTCTTCCTAACAAGGGTACTAATGTAGATGAGTTGTGATTCTAGATGATGAAACGTTTATAGATGAAAAGAAACTCATTGTATCATTATTAAGTCGATTAGAAGATTATCGATGAATTTGTTTGTGAGAAAACAGACTAGTGTTTAAATGCATCCATTAAATCCAGTTTACAGAATGGACATATCCATTTGGTTTTCAACCACGATTCAATACAATCTACATGAGAGGTATGGATTAATCAAACCTTTATGAAACATATCATGACAAGGAAACACCATTACTTCTTCTCCTGGTTCATATTCACAAGTACAGATGCAACAAGTTCCGTTCGATTCTCGCTGTGGATCGATTTCTTCTTGTTTCCATTCTTTCACTGTAAGGCGCTATGAATCACTTTCAACACACTATCATACATTCACCACCTCATCATGTACTTCATGCCACCGATCATCTAATACTCCTTTCTGGTTCTGTTCCAGACGCAACAACGCACTGTAACTCATATTATCCAAATTCATCTCAACATCTACAGCATTTATTGGATGTTCTTCTGTATGTTGTGAAGAAGTTTCATCATTTATATCGGAGAAACTGATAGATTTAAAATTGATGGCCGGATTGATATCACGAAGCAAAGAACTATCGCCTCCATCGCTTACGATACTACTACAATTCCGAAAACTCAGCTCACCAACAGGATGCCGTAGTCCGCTACAGTTTAATGTAGACACATTGAGTGAAAGACTGACTTCACTATTCTCTTCTAAAACACTGGTGGCTTGCCGTTTGACTAAGAAGGAGGAAGGCTCCACAGAGTCCCGTTTCTTTGAAACTTTCTCTTTTGGACTCGGTGAGTCAAACAGCAAAAGACTGTCTTCAACTACCCGAATTGGGTTCATCGGACGATTTGTCTTAGGATTCGTATCTACTCTCGACTCTGATATGAGCGAGTCCCGAATTACTCGGGATCGAATCGGCGTACAATAAGGATCTGTCTGTAACTGTTCCACTCGATGACCTGATCGCTCCTGATAGATTTCTCCCTGACGGTAAATCCACGAATATAGACAATACAACTATCTTATCACTTTGTTTTTGTAGTAGCAACTCCTTAAACACTTTCAAGTCGGTAATCTCCCTTTGCAATGCAACAAGCTGTCTTTTATAATCCAATTCTGAAGATGCTATATTCATGACTCCACTTCATCTTATACTCAATCTTCGATTTTCCTCTTTTAATCGATTCACCATTTCTCGTAACTGCTTGATCTAACTATGATTCTATCTTTTGATTAACACTTCTTCATTCAAGCTAGGATTACTCTGAATTTGAAGCGACTCTTTAAGAGTCTCTGTAGACTCAACTGGAACACGTTGTTTTCTGGAAGATTTGATTGGTGCTTGCAGAAGCGTTTGGGAACCTTAAAAATCACTTTTCACAAAATCCCATTACTTCGTTGTCGAAAACAAGGTGTTCGACATGGAGTCGAATACATGTCAAAAACGAAATGCCAACAAACAGCTTATATCTTCTTATTTAACTCTTCTTTTTGAATTTCCTCCATACTTTTCACATCTACAGCCACTTGTTTCTTCCAACACTTCCGTTTAGGTTTCACAGGCGTCGCCGTCTTTTCTTGTTTTGGTTTCTCAGCGTCCATCGCCTGAAGTGGAGCTAGTCATGAATTCCTTTCAGTATCCCTACCCGTCATTAGCCGATCAGTTTCCATCTTTTCCTCAATTAACGGTTTCAGAATGTCCATTTCTTCTTTTGGTAATGTCGACGGTACTTCCATGATCGTCAAAAATGAGTAGATATGGGCAATGGAGTCTCTACATGTGAATTTGGTTAATCACATCAACTTCATCAGATTGAAATCTGCTTTGCGAATCACTTCAACTACCTGATGTTCCAGTGCAGTCACTTCCTCCAGCATATGATTTACCTTCTCTGTATACACTCTCACAATATTCTCATTCTCTGCTCGTTCATTCTCCATATCACGCAGATTATGAGCCAAACACAAAGCCTGCATAATCTTGATCTCATCATTGATCTTCGATAAACGATCCATAGCTATCTGAATATGTTCTCTCTTCTTCAACATGAATACTGTTAACATCTCCATCAATTCCTCACACTCAGTCAAATACAACTTCACGTTATAGCCGATATAATCTGAACAGCCTGATGTTATCAGATCAAAATATCGTTCGCGACTTAGTGCATCTGTCCATGGATGTAATACAGTCTCAATCTCTTTCTTAAACTTTGTGTGTTCTTCTTCCAAGATCTGTATTTCTTTCGACCTCCGCTGATACTCTTCCCATTCCTTCAACTCCTTCTCAGCCAACTCTTTCTCTGTAGATTCTTCCTTCAGCGTTTGATCCACTGCAGATAGTTCTGAGTCAATGGCACTCAGCTCAGCAAGTAGCGCCTCACGCCGATTCTGTAGGGAGGATTTTGTACCCTGCAGTTCTTGAATGGAACAGTGTGCACGATTGAGATCCTGCCGAATAGACTCTGGATCTCTTGAGGGCTTTGGACACTTTACACAGAGAGGCGCAAACAATAAATCAGCAATCTCTTCGGTGCATGCGTCGTAGTCCTCCTTTGATTCTTCACACGCCCCATCTAAGATCTATGGTGAATTCTTAGGACAATAGCTACACAAAAGATCTCATAAGCAAGTTGAACACGTTGTTTAGAGATAGTACATCGCTGGACCAGTGTCTCACAAGAAGAACCTCCTTTGACGCCGAGTTGTTGAGTTAATTGATTGATCATGGTTCGACGCTTCTGTTCCTCTTCGGAATGACGGCAGGATACCACACATTCACCCAGATCTGTCATACACGCTAGCACGTTCGCATCGGAAGGGAATTTCATTTGGGAGAGAGTGGAAATGGTAGATACCATGGCCTTACTATTCTCCTCACTAAATCCTGTGACTTCAATTAGTAAACGACATAGAGCATATTCTGCTGGTGGCGTAAGAGGACTTGAAATGGCATTTGTGAACAGTAAACCAAAAATGTCTTTATTGAACACTAGCAGTCTCTATCCATGATACCAAATCACAGAATAGTACCTCATTCTCTGGACTAATCTCAAACCACTTTCGTAAACCATTACAAACATCAACTATACTAGGAATCACCACGACGGCCTTTAGTCGTTTCACTATATTCTCTCGTTCTAACTCCTGCTTTTCATAGGGAGTCTTCTTCACTTCGACCGGCACTGACGAATCGAGCTCCTTTTTCATTTCACTGACTACAAAGCTCGCAGCAGCATCCACTGAATCCACAGTGAGTCCCTTTTCTAATAGACGGATCAACATCACTTTCACATCCTGTCTTTCGTATCCCATAGATACAACAGACTCTACAACTTTCTCAAACGTGTCTAATTGTGAATCAATGATGTTAGGACAAACTTCGATCCACAGTTGGGCGCTTGTCGATGACAACATCTGCTAAAAGATGGGTTAGTCAAGATCCAAATTCAAATGACATCATACCCAACACCTTCATAACTCCTACTTTTCTCTGTTTCAGTCATATTAGAATTGTTAGCTCAAAATCACAATACAAATAAAAGTATCCTATCTCTGTGTGAATACAAAGGAATAGGGAATTGCATATTTAGCTTCGTTTTCGGGAAATTATAGTCTTTGCGTCAATCATGTTTTCACTTGCAGTGGCTAAAACAACGTAGGATGCAGAAGTTATTGGTTACATTTTCAGGTTGCTTCGAAGTGCATCAGCGATTCGATGGGCTCCTTTTGTTCGTAATCTCTTTATTAGTGTGAAGGAGACTCCAAATCCCGACGTTCAGAAGTTTCTCCCTACTCCTCCTATCACTGTTCTTCCTGCAGAATTTGGTCATACCATGGTGCGGAACTCCAGTCGGATGTGACATTTAGGAGTTCAATAATGAAAAAGAAGCGCGACAATCTCCTTTAGCGAGCAAGCTGTTCGAAATTCCGGAAGTGAGTTCCGTTCTTTTCGGAGATCAGTATATTTGTGTAACACGCAAAGTGAGGGCATCCTTGAAGCTTCATTTCTAGGATGGTGTAGATTGGGAATATATCAATCCCGCAGTCTTTCATGTCGTTTTAGATATATCCTCCAAGGCAGATTCATTAGTTTCGTTCATGACACTTCTTTTCTACGAAGGAACCCCAACCTATTGTTCTCCGTCCTGAGGACATTCCAGAGGATCCAAACGATGTTAAGGAGACAGACAGTGAAGTTGTCAAATTGATTAAAGAGCTTCTTGGTACTCGTATTCGTCCTCGTATAAAAGCGGATGGAGGTGACATCTTTTTCCAGGGTTTTGATGATGCTTCGGGTGTTGTGAAAGTGAAGGTGAGTTTATGGAAGGAATGTGATGGGTAGTTGACTGGAGCTTGTAAGGGATGTGCAAGCAGTAGTGTGACATTAAAACAGGGTGTAGAACAGATGATGAAGCACTACATTCCAGAAGTCAAAAGTGTGGAGAGTGTAGAAGATCCCGATACTCCCGAAGTGAAAGCAGCCAAGGAGAAGGCAGAGAAGGAGCTTCGAAAGGATTTCGAAGACGAATTGGCGGCAGCGATCGCTGATGAAATGAAGAAGATGAAAAAACGTAGGTATGGTTGTTCTGATTCTCGATGATGATTTCTTTGGTGATTGATGGCTCCGGCATTCTACTGCGAGAGAACGACTAAGAATTGTTTTGTCTGCTGGAATGCGATAGAATTGCATTAATAGGCGTGATTATCCCAAAGTATGGGATATTCGAGATTTCGTAATGCGACATTGTATAAATCTGGGAGCAAGTATGATATCACAAAGGCGAATCTGAGAGATAATGAGTTTTGTGTATTCTTCTTATCCATGTTAGGAAGTTAAGTATTTTATAATTCAACATTTGTTAAACTCATTCTTGTTTCGTTGGAAGAAGCTATTCTTTAAAGTTTAACTTTACCTTTTCTAATCTGCTAATTAGTGTTCCTAAACCACGGGTATGAAGAATTGCCTGCTTACTCTTTCATTATTTCTTTGATCTTTGATCTATTGTGATGCCCGAACTTTCTGAGTACTATAATAACAAGGAGGAGTATATTTTGTCCGAAGTACGGTTTCTAGTACTCATTAAGAATAGGATAAAGAAGCTTTTATCAAGAAGAGATTCACACAAAGTGAAGAATTATGTTACAAGGTGCATGTACTCCACCTATGTGATATGTAGATTCTGTATCTCCAAGTTTACAATCCGAACGCATTTGATGAACAGAAAGATTGCTTTGAGAAACTTCGAGATCTCTCTGTGTATGGGAAAACTAAGGAATTGCGAGATATGTTGTACTTCCGCTATTTACTACTGAAACAAGGAGAATGTCCAGAGTTGAATCCGGAGTTGAAGTCGTATATTGCAGATCACTATGATGTGGCTATGAACTTTGGAAAGGCTCCTTTGAGACCATCTGAAGATGTTTCCACCTCTCCAAGCAAATGTAGTATTGATTATAATGCTTTTCAATCGTTTCTAAAGGATATGGACTTGGAGTACTGTACCGATGTGTATGTGGAACGACTTCTTAAGGTTAACGAAGACAAGAAGATTGCACATCAACTCTTGAAACGTATTTCGCGTCCTGGAATAGATGGCATTTTGAAGAATATCATGTTGTATCTATCTACACTGGAACATGAGAATCTCTCTAGTCAATCGTTGTGGTTAGGTCTGTTGACATTCGAAGATATGGAACAATTGCAAGTGGATGTTAAGAAGACGTATGACTTCGATATGTTCACTATCAGTGATTTCCGAGAGCAATATATCAAGCGTTTTGGAGATGTTCATATTGCTAGTGATGCGGATCCTTCTTCTATTCTTCTCTGTGAGAAGATTCGAAACCGTCGCATTGAATTTTTAAAGAAGAATAATTTAGGAGGCTTGCAAGATGAATACTCGGCTCTTCTTTCGCTTCAGAAACGACGTGGAGTGTATAATACGGATCTGTTTTTGGCTTATCTTCAATCATCTGTAAAGGATTCATCTCTAGTTCGAGAGGTACGTGGATACATGTCATATAATAATACTCTAACCAGTTTCCATCAAGACTTCCTTCATCATATCTTTCCTCAAGAGAAACCAGATCAATTCTTGCGCTATTTGAATGTCCATGCAGTGTTGTCAATCTATGAAGAGGAGTGTCTTCTTAGTGGACAGGAAATCAAGATCTCTGAATTGAGTGCGGAGGATGTTCAACGATTGAATGAGATGAAACGTTGTCGTGTGTTAGATGATAATCAACTGTATTATAATACAGGCGATCCTGTATCTGTTCGTGTTGCATTGAAGAATGTATCTTCTCTTCAAGTCCAGGTCTTTGAATTGAATACAATGAGTATTTATAAGAAGCAGGATTCCATTTCTTCTCATATTGATTTGGATGGTCTACAGCCATTGATGTCTATGTCGTATTCCTATTCATTACCATCGATGGTTTCACATATTGAAACATTTACTTTCCCTTCTCTGGATCATCGTGGTGTGTATGTGCTAGATTTCATTGCTGGATCTATCAACAGTCGTTTCCTCATTCGAATGGGTTCATTGAAGGCTCTGGTACGTACATCGATCATGGGCTATGCTCTTACGATTGTGGATGAGTTCGGAAATCGTGTGGAGGAGAATGTAAAGGTCATGGAGGGAGTTCGAAGCTTCACATTGGATTCGAATAAGGAGATTATCATCCCATTCTTGCCCCCAACAGACTCATCGCGCACTGTGACTCTTCTCTTGTGCCAGGAAGTCCAACCGAACTGGTATTTCGTGGATCGTCACACAATGAAGTTGGAGGAAGAGAGGCCTCGTCTGACTCTGTGTGGTGATGTGGACAATGAGGATATTGTCAAGGGAAACGAGAAGTGTCGTCTGGTACTTCGTCCTGTGGCAACTCTGAACTCCGAAATCTATCCACTGTCGTTACTTCGAAATGTAACAATCACCATACGTTGTGAAGCTTCTCAGGATGTGCACACTGAAACAACTCTT
>OCQB01002989.1_pt1 | contig 10473 bp, 8 predicted proteins | sample 1538631 | NCBI WGS metagenome assembly OCQB01 (sample SAMN04571713, study PRJEB22368) | human gut metagenome | biome: human gut; material: stool | host: Homo sapiens | place: Luxembourg | collected 2012-10-19 | reverse complement strand
AGCCGGAATCGGACCCGGAGGCCCGCGCCCTGCTGCGCACCTATCGGGAAGGGGAGCTCTCCGAAGTGGAGGACAACATCCTGCCCCAGCGCACCGGCTTTGTGGAGCTGGAACCGGAACTGACCGTGCTGCGGGGCGGCACACCCTGGCTGCGGCTCCGCATCTCGGATGGCGGACGGTCCTATGTGGTCAAGAGCCTGGAGGAACTGCTGTCGCATATTGAAAACAACCAGGTTGTCAGCTACGGAAAATCGCTGGCGTTCCAGCACCGGTGGGATGCCTTTACGCCGGAGGCCCGGCAGCTGCTGAACCTGCTGCGGCGGGAGATCATCAACCGGCAGCAGCTGGAAACGCGGGGCTATACCACGAGCCGCTACGCGGAGACCGGCCCGGCCGGCGGCATCACGCTGACGGGAGAGACCTTCGACGCCCTTGTGAACCTGTATGCCGACCGGCACGAGCTGGGCGGCTATGCCTTAAAGGAAGGCATCCCCTCCCTGACGATTCAGGTGGAACGGAGGCGCGGCGGTGTGCAGATCAACGTGCGGCCGTCGCTGGGTTCGATCAAAGGGCTGGATTTTGATTACCTTTACAGCGAGGATACCATCTGGCGGCTGGATCGTGCAGCCACCGCCCGGATGCTGCCTGCGTTCCGGGGGCTGAGCGGAAGGAATCTGTTCTTTACGAGCGGGGACGCCACGGCTTTTTGCAGCTATGTGCTGCCGGAACTGGGCCGCTATGTGACCATCGAAGATCCGGAACGGCTGCTGCTGAACCAGATCCCGCTGGCGCCGGTGACGCAGTTCTATCTGGATGCACCGCAGATGGGGACCGTGAGCGCCCATCTGGAATTTTTGTACGGCGAGGATCGCGTGACACCCTTTGCTCCGCCGCCGCAGGGCCTGCTGCGGGATGCCCGCACCGAGAACCGCGCTGCCCGCCTGCTGGGCCGGTATTTGCAGCCGGGCGCGGGGCCGATGCAGTACAGCGCATCCGAGGAGGAATCGGTCTACCGCTTTCTGGACGAGGGTGTCCCGGTGCTGATGAACGAGGGCGAAGTCTACCTGACCGATGCGTTCCGCAATCTGCAGGCCCCGCCGCCGAAGATCTCGGTGGGGGTGTCGGTGCACGGAAGCGTCCTCGACCTGGAAGTGGACACCGGTGCGTTCCCGGTGGGGGAGCTGAAGGCCCTGCTGAAGTCGCTCCACCAGAAAAAACGCTACCACCGCCTGCGGGATGGCCGCCTGCTCAAGCTGGATGAGGAGTTCGAGGGGCTGGACGAGCTGAACGAGACGCTGGAGCTCTCCGGGGTCAAGCTGAGCAAGAACCACGCGGAACTGCCTCTTTACCGGGCACCGAGTCTGGACCGGGCGCTGTCGGGGCAGAGCGGGATCCACTTCAACCGTGACGACGCCTTCCGTCGGATCAGCCGCAGCTTCCATGCGGTAAAGGACAGCGAGTATACTCCGCCTGCTTCCTTACAAAAAGTATTGCGAAAGTATCAGCGCGATGGCTACCGCTGGCTGCGGACGCTGGACGGCTACGGCATGGGCGGTATCCTGGCCGATGATATGGGTCTGGGCAAAACGGTGCAGGTGCTGAGCTACCTGCTCTCCATCAAGGAACTGGGGGAGGAGGCCCTGCCCAGCCTCATCGTCTGCCCGGCGTCGCTGGTGCTGAACTGGGCCGAAGAGTGCCAGAAGTTCACGCCGGAGCTGCGCTGCATCGTTGTGGACGGCAGCGCGGCCCACCGCGCGGCCCTGGCCGAACAGTGGGAGGGGGCAGACCTTGTGGTGACGAGCTACGACCTGCTCCGCCGCGACGAGGCGCTGTATGCAGACCGGAAATTCTATGCCTGCATCCTGGATGAGGCGCAGGCCATCAAGAACCATACCACCCAGAAATACAAGGCCGTGTGCCGGGTGAACAGCCGGGTGCGCTTTGCGCTGACCGGTACGCCGGTGGAAAACCGGCTGGGTGAGCTGTGGAGCATCTTCTCCTTCCTGATGCCGGGTTATCTGCCGCCATACAAGAGCTTCTGCACCCGGTTCGAAAAGCCCATCGTGCAGGAGAACGACCCGACGGCGGTGCGGCGGCTGAACCAGCTGACCGGGCCGTTCATCCTCCGCCGCATGAAGGCGGAGGTGCTGAAGGAGCTGCCGCCCAAGACCGAGAACATCTACCACATCGAGCTGGAAGAAGAACAGCGCAAGCTCTATCTGGCGGCAGTGCTGGATGCCCGCGAAAAGCTCAAGGCGGCCAAACCCGAAGACAAGATGGCCGTGTTTGCCGTGCTGATGCGGCTGCGGGAGATCTGCTGCGACCCGCACCTCATCGCCGACAACTGGGAGGGCGGCAGCGCCAAGCTGGACGCCTGCACCGAGCTGGTGGCCTCCGCCGTGGAGGGCGGGCACCGCATCCTGCTGTTCAGCCAGTTCACCTCCATGCTGGACCTGCTGGCCAAACGTCTGGATGAAGCAGGCATCAGCCACTTCACGCTGCAGGGCTCGACCCCGAAGCCGGTCCGCGCCGAGCTGGTGCGGCGGTTCAACGGGGGCGAGGTGAGCGTTTTCCTCATCTCGCTGCGGGCGGGCGGCACCGGCCTGAACCTGACCGCCGCCGACATCGTCATCCACTACGACCCATGGTGGAACGTGGCCGCGCAGAACCAGGCCACCGACCGTGCCTACCGCATCGGCCAGCAGAACCCGGTGCAGGTGTACAAGCTCATTGCACAGGATACCATTGAAGAAAAGATCGTTGCATTGCAGCAGGCCAAGCAGTCGCTGGCCGACACGGTGACGGGCAGCGCCGATGGCGCGATCCTGTCGATGAAGCCGGAAGAGCTGCTGGAATTGTTGGAGGTGCCGGAACCATGAACTTTGCGATTTTTGCACGGCCAGTCGTGACCATTTACGACCTGACCGAAACGACGAAGGAAAGCGACGCGGGAGTTGTCTCCACCATCGGGGACGAGGGCCTGTATGGGCAGGTCTGCCAGGTGCGCACGGCCCCCGGCGGCGTGACGGCAGAGGGCGTAACGCTGCCGGAGGAGATGGCTGAGGTGGTCAGCTTTTACGGCTATCACGGCTATGTGTTCGCATCGGAGCTGCAGTTCTGCGGGGAAGCGGAACTGCGGAGCTACCTTGCCGCCGAATGGGTGATGGCGGGCCGCGCGACCGATGTGCTGACCCTGCCCAAGGTGCAGGGCGTCCGGCTGCTGGAGCTGGAGCGCGGGGCGCTGCTGCGCCGCCTGCCCGAAGAGGCCCCCCACGACGGCTGGGCGCTGGTCCGGCTCGTGGATGGCCGGACCGGCTATGTCCGGGCTGTGGCGCTGGAGCCGGTGCGCTGGCCGATGACGGCGGTGTTCACCCAGCAGGCAGGCCGCCGCTTCGACGAGGCACTGGCGCTGGCCGAGGGGTGCAGGCCCGAAGAGCTTGTGCCCCGTGCCCTTGACCGCTGGTACGGCGGCAGCGAGGAAGCGTTCCGGAATGCGCTGGCCGAGCAGGCCAAACGATATCTGGGCACAGAGTACCGCTGGGGCGGCAAGTCGGGCCGGGGCATCGACTGCTCCGGCCTCGTGAGCAGCGCCTACATGCAGTGCGGCGTCCTCATCTACCGGGACGCCCGACTTGTGGAGGGCTGGCCCATGCACGAGATCCCGAAGGAACAGGTCCGGCGCGGCGATGCGCTCTACTTCCCCGGCCACATCGCGCTCTATCTGGGCGAGGGGCGGTACATCCACTCCACCGGTGCCGCAGGGAGCGGTGGCGTGGTGCTCAACAGCCTGGACCCGGACGACCCGCTCTACCGGGAAGATCTGGTGAAGAGCCTGTATGCAGTGGGAAGTTTGTTTTGAACCCGCTCCGTCTCGCTCCGCCTGTCAGCTCCCCCCGAAGGGGGCGCTTTGGGCAAAGCCGGGAATGCTGCACGGACTGCCAAGGTCTCTCCTACAAGGAGAGGCGGCATTGCGAAGCAATGACGGAGAGGTTGTACGAAGGAACGATAGCAGAAAGGACGACATGTTATGAAAGTCTTTGATCTCCATTGTGATACCCTGAGCGAACTGCGCTATGCCGAGCGGCGGGGCGAAGCCAAAAGCTTTGCAGCCAATGATCTGCATATTGATCTGGAAAAGCTGCACAAGGGCGACTACATGCTGCAATGTTTTGCCGCCTTTGTGAACCTGAGCGACCCGACCCCCGGCGCAGACCCGCTGGTGACGGCGCTGGAAGAGGTGGATGTGTTCAAGCGGATCATGGCAAAGTATTCCGACCAGATCGCGCCGGTCTACCGCCCGGAGGACATCCGCCGCAACGCGCAGGCCGGAAAGATCAGCGGAATGCTGACCATCGAGGAGGGCGGCTGCTGCAAGGGCAGCCTGGGTGTGCTGCGGCAGATGTATGAGCTGGGTGCCCGCATGATGACCCTGACCTGGAACCACGAAAACGAGCTGGCCAGCCCCAATGTGGTGCCCGGCGGGGGCGGGGATATCTGGCCCTGCAAGCCCAACACCGAGACCGGTCTGAAGGAGCGCGGGTTTGAATTTCTGGCCGAGATGGAGCGCCTGCACATGATCGTGGACGTGAGCCACCTGTCCGACCGGGGGTTCTGGGATATCGCGGAGCACAGCGCCCGCCCCTTTGCGGCCAGCCACTCCAACTGCCGCGCCCTGGCACCCCACTGCCGCAACCTGACCGACGAGATGATCCGCGTCATGGCCGAAAAGGGCGGTCTCGTGGGCCTGAACTACTGCTCCGGCTTCCTGGATGACCAGCCGCGCCCGGAACTCTGCCGCAGCACCACGGCCCTGATGGCCCGGCACGCAGCCCATTTCAAGCAGGTGGGCGGCATTGAGATCATCGGCCTGGGCAGCGACTTTGACGGCATCGGCGGCAAGCTGGAAATGGGCGACTGCTCCAAACTTCCGCTGCTGGCCGACGCGCTGCGGAAGGAAGGCTTCACCGAGGACGAGGTGGAGCAGATCTTCTTCCGCAACGCCCAGCGCTTCTTCGAGGAAAATCTGTAAATAGAAAGGGAAAGATTCCGAAATGGACAAAAATATGACGCTGGAAAAGCGGATCGCGGCCGAACTGTACTCCTATCAGGGCAAGATGAGCGTTTTTGTGGACGACCTGCAGGGCCGCACGGTCGAGATCGGGGCCGATGAAGCGTTCGAGACGGCCTCGACCATCAAGGCATTCATCCTGGCGGCGCTGTATCTGCAGGTCAGCCGGGGCAAGGCCAGCCTGGACGAGCGCATCACCTACGAGGAGAGCCAGTTCGTGGACGGCTCCGGTATGCTGCGGGCGCTGGGCGTGGGTGCGGCGCTCAAGGTGAAGGACACCGCCACCATGATGATCATCTGCTCGGACAACATCGCCACCAATATGATCATCGACTATCTGGGGCTGGATACGATCAACGCCTGCATCCGGGAGCTGGGCTTTGCCCACACGGTGTTGCACAATCCGCTCCACTTTGACCGCTACCGCGACCTTGGCACCACCACTCCCCGCGATTACGCAGCGCTGTTTGCGCAGGTGGCAAAGGGAACCCTCGTCAGCAAAGAGGCCAGCGCGGAGATGCTGGCCATCTTCCGCCAGCAGCACTACAATACCATGCTGACCCACGATTTCCCGCAGTTCTATCTGGACTGCGAGGAGACCGGCGAACCGGAACGCATCTGGGTGGCCAGCAAGAGCGGCAGCATGAACGCCTGCCGCAACGACGGCGGCATCGTCCACACCCCCTACGGCGAGTATGTCATCGTGCTGATGAACAAAGACTTCCATGATATCATCGAGTACAACGACCACCCCTCCATGGTCTACGGTGCCCGCGTCTCCCGGATGATCCTGGACCAGATCCTGGCCTGCGAGGGCAGGCTGTATCTGGACTGACCCATTCGCAGTGCCCGTCGGCTCCTCCCGGAGGAACCGGCCGTGAGAAACTGAAAAAATATAAAACAACGTAAAAAATAGAGGGAAACATGACAGAAAGTATAACGATCTCTCCGCTGATGCTGGTCTTCCTGATGTGCATGACCGGCTTTGCGGGCTTTGTAGACTCGGCAGCAGGCGGCGGCGGACTCATCAGCCTGCCTGCCTACCTGTTTGCGGGGCTCCCGGCCCACTACACCTACGGCACCAACAAATTCAGCGCCGCCTGCGGCACCACCTTTGCCACGGCGCAGTTTTTCCAAAAGGGTGCCATGAACATCAAAGTGGGCCTGCTGGCAGCAGCGGGCAGCTTTGTGGGCAGTGCCCTTGGCTCCCACATCGTGCTGCTGCTCAGCGATGAGGCGCTGCGGGCCATGATGCTCGTCATCCTGCCCATCGCGGCCGTGCTCATCCTGTGGCGGCGGAACCTGCCGGACGAGAACCGCGACGACGGCACCCTGACGGCCAAAAAAGCCGTGCTGGCTCTGGCCATCGGTCTGGGCATCGGCCTGTACGATGGCATCTTCGGCCCCGGCACCGGGACCTTTGCCATCATTGCCTTTACCACCCTGATGGGTTTTGACCTGCGCACGGCAGGCGGCAACGCCAAGGTGCTCAACCTTGCCAGCAACTACGCCAGCCTGGTCACCTACCTGATGAACGGGCTGGTGGTCTTCTCGGTGGGCATCCCCTGCGCCGTCAGCGGCATCGTGGGCAACCTGCTGGGGTCGCATTTTGCCCTGAAGAACGGCGCCAAGTTCATCCGCCCCATGATGCTCGTGGTGCTGGTGCTCCTGCTGGGCAAGCTCGTTTCGGACGCGGTGCTGTAAACAAAAAAAACGAGGAACTGCACAAAACAGTTCCTCGTTTTTGCGTCTGGGGGTTACAGATCCAGCGTCAGGGTCTTGTCGAAGAAGGCGATGCCGAAAGCGCCGGGGCCGGCGTGGGTGCCGATGACACAGCCGATCTGGCGGACCAGCAGGTCTTCCTGCTGCAGGTTGTCGCGCAGGTAGGTCTGGATGGGCGTCACCTCACGGGGGGAGACGGTGTAACCGGCCAGCGCCGGGAAGGCGGGGTTGATGCCGCCCATCTCCTCGACCTTCTTGAACAGGGCCACGTAGGCACCGGGCAGGCCGCGGGCCTTGCCGGCCATGGCGACCTTGCCGTCCTGGATGGTGATAAGGGGCTTGATGCCCAGCATCCCGCCTGCGACGGCTACGGCGGCGGGCAGGCGACCGCCCTTGCGCAGGTACTTCAGGTCGTCGATGGCGGCCACAAGGTGCAGGTGCTCCTTGGCGTGTTCCAGAATGGCGGCGATCTGACCGGCCGTTTTGCCGGAATCCCGCAGCTGGACGGCCAGGCGGACGAGCAGGGCTTCGCTCAGGCAGACGTGTCCGCTGTCCACAAAGAGGACGTTGTCCACATTGGCCATGTCGGCGGCCAGCTTGGCGCACTGATAGGTGCCGGACAGTGCGTGGGACAGGAAGATGCCGATGACCTCATCTCCGGCAGCAGCGGCTTCGAGGAAGAAGTTCTCGAACAGTTCCGGGCTGGGCTGGCTGGTGGTGGGCAGCTTGCGGCACCCAGCCAGGATCTCATAGTAGGCGGAGGGGGTCATGTCCACGCCATCCCGCAGGATGGTGCCGTCCTCCAGCGTGACGTTCAAGGGGATGACGGTCACGCCCAGCTGCTCGGCTTCGGCGGGCAGGATGTCGGACGCAGAATCGGTGAGAATACGGATCATAAATACAATACCTCCGAGGGTCGTGGCCGTAAAACGACCAATTCATCAGAAAAGTCGTGGGAATTATACCAGATGCAGAGGGAAAAAGTCAATTGTTTGAGCAAAAATTTCTTCGCATTTTCGCAAAACAGCTCCGCGGCTTGCGCAAATGGGGGCGGATGTGGTACAATGTCCGCCGATGGGAGGGCTGTGCGTGAAAGAAAAACAGGAACCGGCCGTGTTCTGGAAAACGTTCGGTCTGGCGGCACTGCTCTGGGCTGCGCTGGCAGCGGGGTCTGAACTGCTGTTTCCGTCGTCGGCTGCGGCCCCGGCGGGGGCGGCAGGCCTCCTGCGCAGCTGTCTGGTGCTGCCGGTGGCGGAGGAACTGGTCTTTCGCGGGGCCGCGCTGCGGCTGCTGCGTCCGCTGGGGCGGAATGCGGCCATCCTGGGGCAGGCGGTGCTGTTTGCTGCGCTGCACGGCAGTCTGCGGGCCAAAACGTACGCGCTGGGGATGGGGCTGCTCTTCGGCTGGGCGGCAGACCGATCGGGAAGTCTTCTGCCGAGCATCCTGCTGCATATCCTGAACAATGGGGCCGTGCTGGCCCGCTGCCTGGCAGAAAGGGGAACACCATGACCGATTATGAATTGATGGGCGCGGCGCTGGCCGAAGCCGAACAGGCCGCTGCGCTGGGCGAAGTACCGGTGGGGGCCGTCATCGCGAAGGACGGCGAGATCATTGCGTCGGCCCACAATATGCGGGAAACCGAGAAAAATGCCCTCCACCATGCCGAGCTGCTGGCCATCGACGCGGCCTGCAAAAAGCTGGGCGGCTGGCGGCTGTGGCAGTGTGAGCTGTTCGTGACGCTGGAACCCTGCCCCATGTGCAGCGGGGCCATCCTCAACAGCCGCATCCGGCGGGTGGTCTACGGGGCGGCAGACACGAAAGCGGGCTGCTGCGGGTCGGTGACCGACCTGTTCGCTCTGCCGTTCAATCACCACCCGGCGGTGGAAAACGGGCTGCGGGCCGAGGAAGCACAGGCGCTGTTGCAGGCGTTTTTCCTCCGGCTGCGGGAGGAGCGGGTCGGCAAACCCCGCTGGAGACCGCCTGTGACGAAGTGAAAATTGAAAAAAGTGGGAACTGCGTGAAAAAGTCTGCGGTTCCCACTTTCTTTTTTCGAGAAATTGTGCTATATTATTCAATGGAAACTTGTCGAAACCACACACAATCGTTCCCAGGCACGCCGCAGGACCGGACTTGACCGGAAGAAGTGAGCAGAGCGCTGTTCTGGGGAGCGTGGAACGGCAGTTCCTCCTGCCTGTGCGGATTTTTGTATGGGCAGAGAACAAGCGACAGGAGGGCTGACTCTTGTACGATGACGAATTTGAGCTGACATTCAATCTGCAGGACGAGGACGCCGCACCGGTGGAGCTGCCCAAGGCGGCGGAAGAGGCCGGACCGGAAGCCCCGGCTGAAACGCGGGAACCCGTAGCCGATGAGGAACCGACCATCGTGCTGCCGGACCGCAGGCCGGAGCCAGCCGCAGAAGCGGCAGCGCCGGACATGCCGCAGCCGGAAGCGCCCGAACCGCAGCCGGAGGCACCGCCCCGGCCTGCCAACGGGCGGTGTGTGCTGATCTCCGGCGGCGACCGGGGCATCGGCGCAGCAGCAGCGCGGGCGTTTTACGCGGCGGGCGACCGTGTGGCGGTGTTCTACCACACCAACGCCGACGCGGCGGCGGCTCTGGAACAGGAGCTGCCCGGCTGCATCGCCATCCAGTGCGATGTGGCATCCCGCGCCAGCTGTGAGGTCGCGTTCCATGCGGCGGAGCAGGCGCTGGGCCGGGTGGATGTGCTGGTGAGCAATGCGGGCATCGCCCAGCAGAAGCTGTTCACCGACATCACCCCCGACGAATGGCAGCATATGCTGGACGTGAACCTGACCGGTGCGTTCCACCTGTGCCAGCTGGCACTGCCGGGGATGATCCGCCGCAAGGCGGGCCGTATCCTGACGGTCAGCAGCATGTGGGGCCAGACCGGCGGCAGCTGCGAGGTCCATTATTCCGCTGCCAAGGCGGGCCTCATCGGCCTGACCAAGGCCCTCGCCAAAGAGGAGGGCCCCAGCGGCATCACCGTCAACTGTGTGGCTCCGGGTGTCATCGACACCGATATGATGGCTGCCTTTACCGCCGAGGACAAGGCGGCACTGGCCGAGGAGACCCCGGTGGGCCGTCTGGGCAGTGCGGACGAGGTGGCGAAGCTGCTGGTGTTCCTCGCCGGAGAGGATGCCGGGTACATCACCGGCCAGGTGTTCGGCGTGAACGGCGGCCTGGTGATTTGACCGGCCCGACAGCGGACAAAACTATTGATACAACGTCACTTCCGGGCGGAACCACGTCCGGCGTGAAAAGGAGAGAGCGAAATGGGCATGACTTTGAAGGAACTGTTGACGAAAGGCGAAGGCACCCTGAGCGCACAGGAGGCCAAAGCGCTGGCCTCGCAGTGCCGGATGGATGTGGAGACCCTCTACACCCTGCTGGAGGAGCGCGGCATCAAAGTTCTGGACAACGAGGCGGAAGAGGATGCCAGCCTGGACGTGGACAGCATCCTTGCCGAGGTAGAGAACGCTGAGGCCAACAGCGATGAGCTGGGCCTGGGCGTTGACGAGGAAGAGGAGGCCGAGGAGAACCCGGCCGACCTGAAGGCAGCGATGGATGAGCTGCTGGACGACCCCGTGAAGAACTACCTCAAGCAGATCGGCCAGATCCCGCTGCTGAGCGCAGAGCAGGAAGTGGACCTGAGCAAGCGCAT
>OCQB01002986.1_pt1 | contig 10483 bp, 8 predicted proteins | sample 1538631 | NCBI WGS metagenome assembly OCQB01 (sample SAMN04571713, study PRJEB22368) | human gut metagenome | biome: human gut; material: stool | host: Homo sapiens | place: Luxembourg | collected 2012-10-19 | reverse complement strand
CCACTTTATCCATAGCTTCTTTGATCGCGTCTACAGACTCCTGATTTGGTTGCATTACATATAAAGGCTTACCGGAATAAGAATAACAATACTGAGTGTCTCCTGTTCCATCTGCTGCCATTGATGTAATTGTCCATTGCGGGTTCTCAGAAAGCTGGGTTTTAATCAATTCCTGAATCTGAGCTTCAGACATATTTGTTTCAACATTTCCACTTACACTATTAAGAATTCCATTTGCTCCTGTCAAAATTGCCGGAGATACCATCTTCTTGATCATTGCTGTAATTACCGCCTGCTGATCCTTACCGCGCTGATTATCTCCTCCTGGTACATTCTGACGCTCTCTCGAAAATGCTAACGCCTGTTTTCCGTTAAAGTGGTTGGTTCCCTGTACAACATCCATCACAAGTCCTGAATCTTCACTTGTTGTAAAGGCATACTCAGATTCTACATCTACTCCACCAAGTGCATCTACCATTGTGATCAGGGAGGTAAAGTTTACTCGCGCGTAGAAATCAAGATTCGTATCATATAACTTCTCTAATGTCTTCATAGACTTATCCACGCCATAGATTCCTGCATGTGTCAGTTTATCTTTCTGTCCACCTGAAACCTCAGGAATTTCGACATAATAATCACGCGGTGTGGTTACAAGCAGGATCTGGTGTGTTGTTGGATTGACTTCTGCTATGATATTTACATCACTTCGGCTGTTTGTCTCAATTGCTCCATAAACATCAATACCACTGATGTATACACTGAATGTATCATTTTTCACTTCAACATCAGATGAGGTATCTTCTATCTCAGTCTTAATGTCATGGGAATAAATCACTTTTGTATTATCTTCATACCCTTCAAATGCTTCTTCAAGAACTCCTGTAAATCCCTGATTATAAATAATCGCATCTACTTTTCCATCATGAAGAGCCTCGGCCTGTTCTGCCAATGTATCATACTCTTCTGTCTTAATTTCCGTTCCGAGTTCTTCATTAATTGCCTGAACAGTCTGTTTAATCTGATCTCCATTCATCTTATATTGTACACCAAATGTGTAATTTTTTGCATCTTTGATTGCCTCTGCTGAATCATCTGCCATAACAGATACAACTACTTTATCTAGTTTATACTCTCCACCAGAGATTTTGGAAACCGTTCCACTTACCTTGAACAGATAATACGAACTAAAAATCAACAATACGGTAATCAATACGCTGATAATTTTTCCTGTAATCGCATTTTTCTTGGAAAAGAACTGGCTTGCCAGAATAACTCCCCAAAACAGCACCAATGCTACAGTTGCTGCAACAACATACTTTGTCGGAAGCATATTCAATTTAAATATGCCTGCCATAAAAATCCCTGTCGCAATAAGCTGAACAATTGCCAGAACTAATCCAATTGTTCTGCTGAGTTTATTCTCTCTCTTTTTCACCTTTCTCCTTCGGCGATGTCTGTCAGATGTATTTTTTCTATTGGAATGTCTTTTCTTTCTTCGCACATCATTTCTTTCATCAGAAGGTCTCCTGCGCCGAGATCTTTTGTCCTGCTGACTCATATTCTTTAGTTTCCTTCCCTGTAAATCATTCTCTATGTTTCTATCTGTCGCTTTCTAATTGCACTGCCAAACGCAATTTCTACGCTTAACAGCCCATGAATACTAATTTAATATACCATTTCAACCTTCATTTCGCAACATAAGCCTTGTATTCTAAAAAAATCTTAATCTTTTTGATCTATTTAAAATACTTTTACTTCCTCACGAAATTGTTGCTTTTCTTCACAATCATTCAAACTTTCAATCAGTTCTGCTACAACTTCCGGGATCTCCGGTCTGAATTTCATATACCAGTCAAGCGTCTCGCGGATGTATTTCTTGCGAAACTTCTCATTTGCACAGAATGCGCTCTGCAGATTATGAAGACGATCTGCCCCTTTCACTGCATATGCCATAGAATTTGTCTTAATCCCTGCAATATAGGTCTCCATACAATATTCTTTTTCCTTCGTCACCAGCTTCACTGCTTTTAAGACATCTTCTCCCCCGATTTCTACAATCTCCTGTTCTGAAGCATCTGTATCCTCTAAAAGATCATGAAATACTGCCGCAACCCGATATTCAACCTGCTTACCATCCTGCCGAAGAATCTCTGCAACTGCAATCGGATGTACAATAAAAGGAGCTCCACCTATCCGAAACTGTCCTTCATGCTTCTTCTTCGCATACTCCAGTGCTTTCTGGTATATCTCTTCTCCCATGATATCCTCCTTTGAATCTTCCATATTTCTGTATCATCCGGCCAGTATCTTCCTGTTGTTTCGATAATTTTAGTATACGTTGTATTTCTCGTAAATGCAATTCTATCTCTTTAAACTTTTTCACCAAACCGCTCAACTTATGTTATAATTAGAAATAGGTTTTAAGAGATTTTTATATCTCTGACTCTTTATCGAAATCCGATAAAAATCCGAATCAAGAAAGTGGGTAACAACTATGTGGGCTTACAATGAAACTTTTTATCAAATCTACCCGATCGGATTCTGCGGTGCTCCGGTACATAATGACGGAGTAACAGAACACCGGATTCTTAAAATTGGTGAATGGGCAGAATATCTTGGTGATCTTGGAATCGGTTCAATCATCTTGAATCCGATTTTCGAATCAGACAACCATGGGTATGACACAAGAGATTTCCGCAAGATCGACTGTCGTCTTGGAACGAACGAAGACTTTAAAGAAGTCTGTGAAAAGCTGCATGATAACAATGTAAAGATCATGCTGGACGGAGTATTCAATCATGTTGGACGTGGCTTCTGGGCATTCAAGGATGTGCAGGAGAAGAAATGGGACTCTCCGTATAAAGACTGGTTCCATATCAGCTTCGACGGAAACAGTGCGTATAACGATGGTTTCTGGTATGAAGGATGGGAAGGTCATTTTGAACTTGTTAAATTAAATCTGCAGAATCCTGCAGTTGTCGACTATCTGCTTGACTGTGTCAAGATGTGGATTGAAGAGTTCGGCATAGACGGACTGCGTCTGGATGTAGCTTATTGCCTGGATCATAATTTCATGCGCCGTCTGCGCAGCTTCTGCGAGGAACTGAAACCAGGATTTGCACTGATCGGTGAGGTTCTCTTCGGCGACTACAATCTAATTGTAAACGACGAGATGCTTCACAGCTGTACAAACTATGAATGCTACAAAGGAATTTTTTCAAGCTTCAACTGCATGAATCTGTTTGAGATCGCACATTCTCTGAATCGCCAGTTCGGACCAGAGCAGTGGTGTATTTATCGTGGAAAGCATTTGATGACATTCGTAGATAATCATGATGTCACACGTATCGCAAGTATCCTGACGAACAAGAATCATCTTCCGCTTGCTTACGGTCTTCTCTTTGGTATGCCGGGTATTCCGTGTATCTATTATGGAAGTGAATGGGGCGAGGAAGGTGTGAAAGCACCGGATAATGACTATGCACTTCGTCCATGCTTCGAAGAGCCGAAGCCGAATGAACTGACTGATTTCATCAAAGAATTGATTGAAGTTCGCAGAAACAGTGATGCTCTTTGCAATGGTTCTTACCGAAATGTTGTCATTACAAATCATCAGCTGATCTTTGAACGCCGCACTGATAATGAACGTGTTCTCGTTGCGATCAACGCCGGTGATTCTGAGTTTACTGCCGGAAATGGAGAACTGCAGGGTAATTTCACAGAACTGCTTGCAAATGCTGATGAAATAGAAAATGTAACTCTGAACGGACAGCTGACAATGCCGGCTTACAGTGTACAGTTCCTGAAAGCTGTATAAGATTTTACTGATTAAGTCATTAGAAAAAGGATGAGTGGTAATGTATCTCACATTTACCATTCATCCTTTTCTTTTTATAACTTCTTCACAAAAAGTGTACGCATCGCATTGAGTATTGCAAGTACCATAACTCCCACATCTGCAAAGATTGCGAGCCACATATTTGCAATTCCAAGTGCTCCGAGAATCAGGCACACGCCCTTTACTGCGAGAGCAAATACAATATTCTGATATACGATTCCGAGACATTTCTTAGAAATTCGGATTGCCTTAACAATCTTCAGCGGATCATCATCCATCAGGACAACATCTGCTGCCTCAATTGCCGCATCGGATCCCATTGCCCCCATCGCAATACCGATATCCGCTCTTCCAAGAACCGGTGCATCGTTGATACCGTCTCCGACAAATGCCAGATTTGCCTTCGCCGGCTTCTCAGCCAGAAGTCTTTCTACCTGCTCCACCTTATCTCCAGGAAGCAGTTCGCTGTGAACCTCATCAATACCAAGATCTGTTGCCACCTGGTCTGCCACCTGTTTCGCATCTCCCGTCAACATGATTGTCTTCTGAATTCCTGCCTGTTTCAGTTTCGCGATTGCTTCTTTAGAAGTCGGTTTCTCAACATCTGAAATCACAATGTGTCCTGCATATTCGCCATCAATTGCCATATGTATGATTGTTCCTACTTTATGACATGATTTATATGGAATACCAAGACGATCCATCAGCTTAACATTTCCTGCTGCAACGCTTCTTCCGTCTACTTTCGCTGTAATTCCGTTTCCACTGATTTCTTCTATCTCACTGACACGGGAACGATCCAGTTCTTTTCCGTAAGCCCTCTGAATACTCTTGCTGATTGGATGAGATGACGCACTCTCTGCAAGTGCCGCATACTCTAAGAGCTGCTTTTCTTCCATCTGATTATGATGTACTCCGACCACTTCAAAAATTCCCTGAGTCAAAGTTCCTGTCTTATCAAAAACAACATATTTTGTCTTGGACAGTGCCTCGAGATAATTGGATCCTTTCACCAAAATTCCCTCATGGCTTGCCCCGCCGATTCCTGCGAAAAAGCTAAGTGGGATGCTGATAACCAGCGCGCACGGACAGCTGATTACAAGAAATGTCAGTGCTCTGTAGATCCAGTCATTCCACTGCGGTGCAGCTCCCATTGCAAACATTCTCACAAGTGGTGGAAGCACTGCAAGTGCAAGTGCGCCATAGCATACCGCCGGTGTATAATATTTTGCAAATTTAGAAATAAAGTTCTCTGATCTTGATTTTCTGGATGTGGATTCTTCTACCAGTTCCAGTACCTTGGATACCGTTGATTCTCCGAACTCTTTTGTTGTACGGATCTTCAACACACCTGTCAGATTGATACAGCCACTGATGATCTCATCTCCGGCTTTCGCTTCTCTCGGAACGCTTTCACCGGTCAACGCACTTGTATTCAGTGTAGAGGTTCCCTCTACAACCACACCGTCGATTGGCACTTTTTCTCCCGGCTGAACAATGATCACTGTTCCGATTTCAACTTCATCCGGATCCACCTGTTCAAGACTTCCATCCTGCTCTATGTTTGCATAATCCGGACGGATATCCATCAATTCACTGATATTTCTGCGGCTCTTTCCAACTGCATAGCTCTGGAAAAGTTCACCGATCTGATAAAACAGCATAACAGCAACCGCTTCATTAAAGTCTCCGGACTTCTCATAAAATGCAATCGCAATCGCACCGACCGTGGCGACTGCCATCAGGAAATTCTCATCAAATACCTGACGGTTTAAGATTCCCTTCCATGCTTTCTTCAAAATATCGTAACCAACGATCAGATATGGAATCAAAAATAATACAAATCTGATAATTCCTGTTACCGGAAGGAAATTCAATAGAATCAGGAGCACCGCCGCAGCGATGATCCTGGTCAGCATCTTCTTCTGCTTCTTCGTCATTCTTCTCACCCTCTTACAGGTAGATCTCGCAATCGTCCTCTACCTTCTTACAATTCTTCAGAACGTCTTTCATAACGCTCTTTGCATCCTGTCCCTCTTCAAACTCAACGATCATCTTCTGTGTCATGAAATTCACTGTTGCATTCTGAACACCGGCTGTGTTCTTTGCTGCATCTTCCATCTTATTTGCACAGTTTGCACAATCCACTTCAATCTTATAAGTCTTCTTCATCTTTCTCTTCTCCTTTGATCTTGTTTTTTGACTTTCATCAAACATGTTTCCTATTCATTTTCATTAAACGATTAAGCATTCGTTTAATCTTTATATTTACATTATAGCCAACCAAATGAAAAAGTCAATACATTTTGGTATTTTTATGTTACAATACCTTTATGATTATAGAGTTGCCAAAGGCGCTATTGAATTTCAATACCGAATAAAAGGAGATTGTTTATGACTGACCATATTTTACCACATAATCATGGTGAACATCTGAATACAGAACTTCTTATAGATAATATTGCAAAGACGGAGGACTTCCAGATTGTTGCTGACCTGTTCAAGGTCCTCGGAGATAACAGCAGGGTACGCATTTTCTGGCTTCTCTGCCACTGCGAAGAATGTGTGATCAACATTTCTTCCATGATGGACATGAGTAGCCCGGCTGTCTCTCACCATCTCCGCCAGCTGAAATCTTACGGACTGATCACAAGCCGCAGAGAGGGGAAAGAAGTTTACTACAAAGCAGCAGACACAAACCAGGCACAGCTGTTGCATCATATGATCGAGCAGGTGATTAAAATCACATGTCCCGAAGCTTAACTGTTATTACTGCAATATCACGCAATTAAACAAGTATATCAAAACGGAAAGACATGAATTTCTCAGAGGTATTCACATCTTTCCGTTTTCTCATTGGATTTATTCACATTTATAAGAAAGTTTTACACTTCACCATTTTTAAACTTAATGATCATTTCATTCGTCAAACTGTCTCTGCTCGGCTCCACCGGAATCTCATCCCTTCGGAACCATTCTGCCAAGGCCAGTTCCTCGCGGTCGAGTGTGATTTCTTCCTCACCATCCAAATCACAATAGAATCCCATCAGGAGCGTATCACTGAAAGACCATGGCTGACTTTTATAGTAACGAATATTTTTAACTTTCAGCCCGACTTCTTCCTTTACTTCACGCTGAACAGTCTCCTCGATTGTTTCTCCAATCTCGGTAAATCCTGCAAGAAGTGCATATTTTTTATATGCTCTTCCGGCGTATTTTGACATGAGAATCTTGTCACCATCAGTTACTCCTATGATAACTGCCGGGCAGATTTTCGGAAATTCCATATTGCCACAATGATCGCAACGCATCATACGTTCTTTTTCATCATGTCTCATCTTATGTCCACAGCGTCCACAGAACTTGCGATTACGATACCAGTTGTTCAACTGATAACCGGTAATTCCGGCAAATGCAAGATACTGCGGTTCTGCATAACGGAAAGATTCTTTATTCTCCATTGTAAACTCTGACAACCGTTCACGACTAATATTCTGTACCAGATAAAAGCGTTCCTCGTCAATCGTAAACAGATAAACTGCTTCTTCATAAATTTCTTCATTAAGCCGTTCCAAATCACGAAATCTTGGAAATTCAATTCCATCTTTCCTTTTCTTCAGCAGTGCACTTTGTCCTTCGTAATACAATGCATAGCTCTGCGCATCCGGAGGGCATGGTCTGTACTGGTTATCAAACTGATGTGGCTGTATATCCTGAATCATAATTCTGTTCCTTCTTTCTTAAACATAGAACCAAGAACCCAGAGTACTCCGCCTGCTCCGATTGCAAAGTCTCCCAAATTATAAGTTACTTGTTCCAGCTTTTTCTTTTCTGTCTTAATCCCGATGTAATCAACCACCTTCTCTTTATGATAACGGTCTGCCAGATTACTCCACGCACCCGCTGCCGCAAGTGTGATTCCTGCTTTTTTCAAAACATGATTGTTTCCAAGAAGTGTCAGCATCTGTGTCACTGTCATAATACCTGTTCCTGCTTCTGTAAGCTTTTTCACCTTTTCCGGTTTATTTGCAAAAACTCCCAGGCAGATTCCCGGATTATGGACACGCCGGAGTTCCAACTTCTCTGCCAGCTTCCTCTTCTCTCCCATCTTCAAGTTCTTTTCTACATAATCTTTTATCCATTGATCCAAAAGGAATACCGCTGTTCCGGCCAACGGGTAGAATTTATTTTTCTTCACACTATCATCTCCCAGTTATTTTAAGTCACCTTTCCTATAACCTGTGTATTTCCACTGTTTCTTTACAGCATTTCCAGAAAATCATTTTCTGAAATGATCGGAACTCCGAGATCTCTTGCCTTTTTATTTTTTGAAGATGTGGAATTTACGTCATTGTTGATCAAATAATTTGTCTTTGATGTGACACTTCCCGTCACCTTACCGCCACGTTTTTCAATCTCAGCCTTTACCTCTGCACGATTTGCAAAATGTTCAACACTTCCGGTAATAACAAAGTTCACTCCGGCGAATTTCTGGCTGTCTTCTGTTACTTCCTCTTCTTCTAATTCCACTTCGCTAAGAAGTCGCTTAAAGATTTCCTGATGCTCTTCCTCTTTAAAATAATCTACATAGCTTTTCGCCATGACTGCTCCGACACCCTGGATCTCAACCAGTTCTGCCTCTTCTGCCTGAAGCACGCGTTGCGAATCATTTCCAAGTGCCCGGCAGATTACCTTAGCATTCGCACTTCCGATTCCCGGAATTCCGAGACCATAAACCAGTCTTGCAAGTGTTGTCTTTCTTGCCTTTTCAATACTGCTCTGCAGTTTCAGGAAAGATTTTTCGCCAAAGCCATCCATTGTCATGATCTCATCTCTGTAGTTATCAAGATGGAAGAGATCTGTAAAGTCTTTCACATAGCCGTGGAAAATGAATTTCTCCAGTGTTGCCTCTGAAAGACCCTCAATATTCATCGCATCTCTGCTCGCAAAAAGTGCAAAGGACTTCACATGCTTTGCCTGACACTTCGGATTGGTACAATACAGCGTCTTTGTCTCATTTTCCATAGAGATTTTCGTCTCACCTCCACAGACCGGACAAACTTTTGGAATATCTTTCACTCCACTTCTTGTCAGATTCTCCGCAATCTGCGGAATAATCATGTTCGCCTTGTATACCTGGATCTCATCTCCAACACCAAGTTCAAGTTCTTCCATGATGCTGATATTATGGACGCTTGCACGGCTGACTGTCGTTCCTTCAAGCTCTACCGGCTCAAAAACCGCCACCGGATTGATCAAACCTGTTCGTGACGGACTCCACTCAATCTCAAGCAGCTTTGTGTTGCGGATCTCATCTGCCCATTTGAAGGCAAAGGAATCTCTTGGGAACTTCGCTGTTGTTCCAAGGGACTGTCCGTAAGCAATATCATCATACACAAGCACAAGACCGTCCGACGGAACTTCGTTGTGCTCAATCTCACGGGCAAACCATGCCACTTCCTCTTCAATCGTATCTCTTGTCACTTCATGGTTCTCCACAACATCAAATCCCTGGTTTTCAAGCCACTGCATCTGATATTTTCTGGAATTCTGGAAATCCACGCCTTCTGCACGAACGAGTGTAAATGCGTAGAATCTTACATTTCTCTTTGCAGTGATTTCATTATTCAGCTGACGAACAGAACCGCTGCAAAGATTTCGTGGATTCTTATATTTCGCATCTACATCCTCAATCTCTTCATTGATCTTCTCGAAATCTTTATAGGAAATAACTGCCTCTCCTCGCAGTACAAGTTCTCCCTGATATGGAATCTTAAGCGGTACATTTTTAAATACTTTCGCATTGTTTGTAATGACCTCACCGATCACTCCGTTTCCTCTGGTGACTGCCTTCGCAAGTTCTCCGTTCTGATAGGTCAGAACAACAGTAAGTCCATCCAGTTTCCAGGAGATTAATGCTTTTTGTCCGCCTAGGAATTCCTTCAGCCTTTCTACATCTTTCGTTTTGTCCAGAGAAAGCATCGGACGCTCATGACGCTCTTTCGGAAGCTCACTGAGTACTTCATATCCAACATTTACAGTCGGACTGTTTGCCATTCTCGTGCCAAGCTTCTCTTCCAACTCCTGCAGTTCATCATAGAGCTTGTCATACTCGTAGTTGCTCATGATCTCTGTATTTTCCTGCTCATAAGAACGTCTCGCTCTGTTCAGAAGTTCCACCAGTTCTCGCATGTGATTCATTTCTTTCTGCTCATCCATCATCACTTCTTCCCTTTCCCATGTCTCGTTCTATTATCTTGTGTTGCTGCCCACTGTTCCTGATATTTTCCACCGGGCAATGCAGAAGAATCTTTCAGCTGATCATATAATTCGTTCAATTCCTGATCTGTCAGTTTTCTGTACTGTCCATCCTTCAATCCATCCAGTGTGATATTCATCACGCGGACGCGTAAAAGATCCTTCACTTCATATCCAAGAGCCTCACACATTCTGCGGATCTGACGGTTCAACCCCTGTGTCAGGATTATGGAAAATGTATATTTACCGATTTTTTTCACTGTACACGGACGTGTTACGGTATCAAGAATCGGAACTCCTGCTGCCATCTTCTTTAAGAATTCTTCCGTAATCTCTTTATCAACAGTTACTTTATATTCTTTCTCATGTTTATTGGCTGCACGCATC
>OCQB01002983.1_pt1 | contig 10489 bp, 16 predicted proteins | sample 1538631 | NCBI WGS metagenome assembly OCQB01 (sample SAMN04571713, study PRJEB22368) | human gut metagenome | biome: human gut; material: stool | host: Homo sapiens | place: Luxembourg | collected 2012-10-19 | reverse complement strand
GATTCCACCATAAAGACCATAAACTGGTGGCAAATTAGCTAGCATTGCATTTGCCATACCTTGTGGAATTGCGATAATTCCAGTGGTTAGAGCACATACAGCATCGTATTTTAAGTATTCCTTCTTGTAACTATGACTAATCCTCTTCTGACATCACTACCGTTGGAGATATCCAACAATTGGAAATATTGCACTGATCGAACAGGACTTATTTGTATGTGCCTTCTTTTCTTGATGAGACTGATCAGAAAACACTTCGACCGAATGCTTTTCATTACAGTCATGTAGTTCATTCTAATGAGAATGACTCCATCATAATGTAGATACATTCCCCAATTCGATTTCTTTCTTTTGTTCAACCATATCTTTCGAATCCATGACTCAGTTCAATGCTATTTCCTGCTACGGTTCGAAAAAGAATAGTGTTTCACTGTTTCTCCAATCCAGTGATAGTGGAATCTAAGAATACGTCTTGCTGACTAATTCATGATATCTATAACTCCCATCTTCCCCATTTCTAAAAAGGATATGATTTGATTTGTTATGTTGATAATTTGAACTCTACAACAGTTTATTTTATCTATTACCTGCGAGAGGTGATAATAAAGAAACAGTTCTAATTCCCCAGAACTCCCGCCATCATCTCTTCAACAAAATTAGAAACGGACACTGAACCTCTCCTTGATGAATGGCCGCGAGAAGAAACTATTAGCAAAATATGATTATTATCCAAATTCTATACATAATATTTTAACAGCAACAAAACCAAAGAAATCGTTTTTGTGGTATTGTAGTCTTTGGGACAATGGAGCTTAGTCACCGTAACCAGCCTTTGAGTTCATTGAAGCCAACAATCCTACCTCTGAAGAAGGAAAACCAACTCATCAGTACCATAAGTCAAGTACTCAATGGATGTTAAAGGAATCATATCATACTATGGAAATAAAGTCTTCTGAATCGTACATGAACAAGCGAATACTTTTCATCTGTCAGAGTGGTAATCACATCATCACTGATGTTCATTGTGGCTTTTACATGGAATGACTCTAAGAATGGTTTAGATAATAGAATATGCATGATCTAGATTCAATAATACCCCAATTCTATACAGAATCAATCGACTGTTTCATTATTGGAACAAACGGCACTAAACGTGTGTGTTGGACATATGAAACTCCTCCAAATGACATTAAATCTATCAGGAGTTTATCTCGGGATTTTGCTCTCTTAAACAAAGATCCATTGGAGAGCTTCTGGAGTCGTTTGATCTGATCTCTATCTGTTGTAGGAAGAATGAAGATGATTTGAAACTGAACATGAACTGGAATTCACTCCCATACATCAATGGCACGAGTAACCACTTCAAACGAGGTATCGAAGAAGGTAACTACACTATCTTGCATCAACAACTTCGAGAAATCTACAGTTACAATCAAAACAATATCCTGCATTTGAAATCGCAATTATCATAAGAACTACACTCAACACTGGAAACAATGAGTGAGGATTTACCGACCATATTCTTAACAATAAATCGATTCAACAGATATTGGATTTCCTTATCCTCATACGACATCACATGAAGATCCTTCATACTACAGTAAAATGAAATTGAAGAGCTACTCTAAGAATTCGATTTGGTTCTCCTCTCCATTGCTCTCCTCCCAAGCAAGTTCTTTAGCAATTGTCATCATATCAGCTACTATTAATGCAGAAACGATATATAACGAGATGGAAGACCGATTAACACAGCATTCTGACGAATATGTCTACAGTCCCAAACCAGACTTCAATCCTACGAGAGCTCACGCCGAATAGCAAGATCATCAATCGCTTCTAGAGCATCATAGTACACTTCTAAGATATGATTCTTCTTTGGAGTAGATTGAGAGCCATCTGTTGTAGAGTCTTTGGAAAATGATTTCCATATTCTTTTCATACCATACTTGAATGGAGAGAGTGACTTTTGTATGTCATCTGTAAAGATACCCAAAGAGAGTTGAAGAACCAAAATAACCTATCAATTCCAAGAACTACAAAGAAAAACCTCATTTCAAATCAATACAATGAAATCATTGATACGATGGTCACGGGAATTCCTTTTGTTAAGCGGTTGATCAAAATCTCTTGGAAACGGAGATAGTGATGGCCGACGTGAGTGCAATTCGTAACTTGGCAAATGAAGGAATTAATTTGACCAAAGACGTGATGGGAAAGGTGATGCGAAGTGTTCGAGGCAATGATAAACGATTCTTCAATTCCTCAAAGAAGGGTGAGGTTGGAGAATGGAAGAAACAACTCCATAGTCTCGATCCCAGTGAAGTCACAAATGCTATGAAATGCGTGATTGCCGCAATGACAATCGGAACCGATGTGTCGATGTTGTTCCCCGATGTTATTAGTTGCATTCACAACGAAACATTGGAACTGAAGAAGCTTGTTTACTTGTAGGTGTGACTAGGAGATGTGATTTGTAGATATCTTATTAACTATGCTCGGGCAAAGCCTGAATTGATCATTCTCGCTGTAAATACATTTGTCCGTGATACAGAAGACCCAAATCCTTTGATTCGAGCTCTGGCACTACGTACCATGGCCTGTATCCGTGTTCAAAAGATCGTGGAGTATCTAATTCTCCCTCTCGGTAAGTGCATCGACGATGTGGATCCATATGTGCGTAAGACTGCTGCAATTTGTGTGGATAAATTCTACGATATGGATCCGAAACGTTGTGAAGAAGAAGGCTTTATCGAGCGACTTCGTCGTATGATCGGCGATTCCAGTCCTATGGTAGATGAAGTGCCTTGGTAATCATTGTAGGTTGTAGCTAATGCCATTGCAGCACTTTGTGATATCTCCGAAACTATTGGTCGTGATGTCCTGCGTCTGAAGCCTAAGTTGGTGAACAAGTTGCTAGCAGCCTTGAATGAGTGCTCTGAATGGGGTCAGATCTTCCTTCTGGATGCACTCTCTTCGTACATTCCTGAAAGTGAGGAGGAGGCAATGCTGATTGTGGAGAAGACGATTCCTCGTCTGCAGCATGTCAACAGCGCAGTGATGTTGGGGTAAGTGTGTAGATAAGGAGTGAGGGGTAGAGCTGTTAAGGTGATTCTGTTGAATGTAGAAGATTGTGATGAGGAATTGAGCCGAAATGCATTGAACAAAATGGCGCGTGCTTTGGTTACATTGGCAACAGTAGATTCAGCAGAATTACGGTATGTGGCATTGCGCAATTTGCGCCTGATCATTCAGAAAGTGCCAAATCTTCTTAGTAAGAATATCCAAGTGTTCTTCTGTAAGTATAATGATCCAATCTATGTGAAAATGGAGAAATTGGAGTTGTTGGTGTCTTTGGCTACACCTAAATATGTAGAGAAGATTCTGAATGAATTGAAGGAGTGAGTGTGTGTGAGAGATGTGACTCTTAGTTATTCAACTGAAGCTGATATCGAATTTGTTCGAGCTTCTGTTCATGCGATTGGAAGATGTGCGTTGAAGGTGGACAGTACAGTGGATAAGTGTATCTCGGTATTGCTGACTCTCCTACAGAGTAAGATCAGTTATGTGGTTCAAGAGACTGTCGTTGTAATTCGTGACATTTTCCGTATGTATCCGAATAAGTACACATCTGTCATTGTACCCATGTGTGCTGTGATGGATCTGGTTGAGGAACCTGAGGCTAAGGCCAGCATGATCTGGATTGTGGGTGAGTATTGTGATGTTATCGATAATGCTGCTGAGTTGCTGGATGTCTTCCTTGATTCTTTCCATGATGAAACACCCACAGTACAATTGGAGATGCTCACAGCTGTGGTCAAACTGTTCCTGAAGCATCCTTCAGAAGGTCAGTCATTGGTAACATCTGTTTTGACGATGGCAACAGAAGAGTGTACCAATGCTGATGTACGGGATCGAGGTTATATGTACTGGCGTCTGCTGTCCTCAGATGCCAAACTGGCCAAACAAGTTGTGTTGGGTGATAAGCCAACGATCACACCAGAGTTAGAGGAGGTGAGATTGAATTGAATGTATGATCCATAGCAAATTGATGACGATACATTGCAAGCATTACTCGAGGAAATTGGATTAGTATCCTCGGTATATCACAAACCTGCTGAGAGCTTCATCACTCCGAGTGTGGGACCGAAACCAATTGAGGAGACTGGAGATGAAGGGAATGTAGAGTTAGAAGAAAGTGAGGAGGAAAGTGAGGAAAGTGAGGAAGATGAGGACATCTTTGAAGAAGAGGAAGAGAGTAATGATGCCAACTTTGTGTTTTGATTGTGCTGTAAATGGTTTGTTTATTGGGATATAGAAAACAGATGTGTAATAAAATATTGCCAATTTTGGGAATTACTTAAACCACTATACAGTTCATATATAATAAGAGTATTGTAATTACTGAACACGTTCCTTAACTAGTGGATCTCTACTCATACATATGAATCCTATAAGTTCGAATAGTTCGAACTTGAACGAAATCATTGAATATGATGATTCAATCAACCTAAGTAGAGTTTGATGATTGCAGTGTTATGTAGATGAACAAGCGCATTTGAACAAGATAGTCCCATTCTTTCAATTGCTGCAGCAGAACAGTCGTACAAACGAGCTATCTCTCATCAATGATGACGATGGTGGTATGGAATACAGAATCAAGGCGCGAAAGAAGGAGATGGATAAGGATTTTCCTCTCCGCATTCAAGAGAACCAAGAAACCAATCGTCTATCTCAAAGAGATTTTCAAGAGAATCAACCTCAAGTCCCAGACCCTGATCAGTGGAATAGTAATTATCTAGAATCTAGTATCATGCCATCTCTATTTGTGTTGTACAATAATGCTCATTCTACTGTTTTCAACAAATAAATTACAAGAAGCTCTTTACCTGATCAATACTGGTGATCTCTCCAGCATAGGCCTTTTCAATATCCTCAACAGTACGAGGAGCAGGAGTGATATCTTCACATCCATCCTTGGTAATGTACAAATCACACTCAATTCTGCATCCACCAATAGGATAGTACTCCATCACCTTCTCCCAGTTCACGAACTTGTTCAAGTTCTCATCCTTCTTAATCATATCGATACAACAGTCAACGAAATACACGCCAGGCTCCACAGTAATCAGCATACCCTCAGCCAGATCACGCTTCGTACGCAGAGACTTGTAGCCCATACGAGTATCACGAACCATTCCCTCCGTGTAACCGCCCACATCATGGACATCGATTCCCATAAAGTGACCCAGACCGTGAGGCATGAAGTATCCAGCAACATTGGACTTAAGGATCTCCTCCTCATCACCCTGGAACAGACCCTCCTTCAAGAAGTGCTGAATCATGATACGGTTGGAAAGAGTATGCATGTCAACCCAGTTCACACCAGGCTTCATAGCCTTCTGGCAAGCACGATTCATATCCAAGACAGTCTCATAAATGAATCTCTGCTTAGGAGAGAACTTTCCATTCACAGGACACACAGTAGTAATATCACAAGCATAACACTTGTACTCAGATCCCATATCCATCAACAGCCATTCTCCATCATGCATCTGACGGTCATTGGGAGCACCAGCATGTCCATAGTGAAGAATGCTGCTGTTACGACCAGAGGCGCAAATGGGAATGAAGGAAAGCTGACGGCAACCTCCCTTGAAGTAGTTAGAGTGAATGAATACTGACTCCACCTGAGACTCATAGATCTCAGGCTCGATAGCACGCATGTTATCGAGATGAGCCTGAGAACCAATACGTCCACAGTAACGATAAATCTCCATCTCCTTAGGAGTCTTGATCACACGGCACTCCGTGATTGCTTCAAACAGATACTTCTTATCCACATTGTACTTCTCAATTCCCTCAAATGAAGCAGGCTGAGCGAAGTTACCACTATCTGAGTTCTGTCCATAAGTGACATAGACTACTTCAGGAGCAAACTTCTCTAAGTAAGCATTCATATCATCAGTGTAAAGAACTTCATCAACCTTGTACAGATCCTTGTAGTACTCAGGGGTATGAATAGGGCCCATCCAAACAGCGAAGGACTCAGGAAGATGAGGAATGAACAGAATAGCCTTCTTGGTATCAGTTTCAATAGCACCATAGAAATCAGGCTCCTTCACTCCGAAGAGGTAATGGAACTTGCTGTCCTGACGGAAGAGGATATCCGTATCTACAAGTGAACAACCTTTCGAAATCATACCAGCCTCATAACGGGTTGTTTGCTTTCCACCTTCAAGAATGCAAATACCGTGCTTCTTTCCAGCCTCCTTCTCCAATCTGTCAATGACGTTGGAACGGATTTCCTGATACATCGTCATATCAATTTCAAAGCTATAGGATCAATCCTGACATGCAAAACAAACGGCTTAAAGACACCAGCCATATTACTTACAAAAGATCCAAATAAATAGTGGAAAAGAATTCTACGTTTAGAACCTTCGATATTATTAATAGGGACTTTATAATTGGGACAATTGGGTCCTCCGACTGAAACACAATTAATCACATTCAAAAAAGCACGTAGAAGTGATAGAACATATTACAGTTGAAGTGTAATAGATTATATGCATTCTTTGAGAAAACCGAAAGATGACTAAAACAAGCAGGAGTGAGACGTTCTATAGGAATGTATTGCAACTGCTCAACGTGTTCTGTGAAGTAAAGAAAGAATAAGGTGGATACAGATATACCATGAATACCGCTGTTCCATCCATAATTGTCTGGTACAAGGCGAATCATCGTGATTCACATGTTTATAGCCATAAAAAGACACCAACACTCATCGAACTTCCTATTTTCCCACAATATGGAGTACTTGCAACCTACTGAACTACAGAAGCAAATCTCAATTGTTCCATAGTATCTTAGACAAAGTTTTCACTATCACTAATCTCTCAAAAGATGATGAAAGGGTCGGAATCATCCGAGAACAATGAACGGACAGTAATAGATGTAGTCGATAAAGAAATTCAATATATCAGATGGTCAGTGGAACGATTCTTTCTTCAATGTTATGAATGGCCAATTTCTTCTAAGCTAATTGAGACGGAGTATCCTTCTCTCTCCGATTTCTGTATTCATTATTCGGAGTGAGGTAAAAGTGTGTATTGTTACGAATAGTATGATTACTTCTGTATTGGACGAGCTTCGTTCGGATCCAGTTGGCCATACAATGATCTTGCTTCAAAATCCTTTGTTTGACGAATTACATCAAGAGTCTGTAAACGAAGAGAAGAAAGAAGAGGAAAAGAGTATTAGAATTGTGCTATTGTGATTGTAGATCCCAAACTGGAATATCTAGAAGAGATTGCAACAATGAATGCTATCTTGTTAAAGAAGATGGAAGCTGAAGCGTTGACGGTGAGTGCAGAACAGCAAATGTTATTGGACAAGAATGCTTCCTTGAGTGCCTCAATACCTGAGGAGAAATCGGTCTCTGTAAAGGATAAAGAAGTAGACAGAACTCCTGATATAGAGAAGGATCGCGGTATTGAAAAGAAAGTGATTGTATCTAAAGAGGTGGAAGAATCGGAGGATGATTGGGAAATGACGCCTGCTACAACTAGTTCAGACAAGAAAGTGTTAGTAAAAGAAGAGTCGAGTCAGATGGATAATGTTTCGACTAAACAGAATGTGACAAAGGAACAATCAGCTGATGATTGGAATGTGACTTCTGCTATGCGGAGGACAAAGAGAAGTAAGGTGAGGAAACAGTCAAATGATGATTGGAAAGTAACTCCTGCTGTGAGCAAATCTAAACGGAATGTAACCGTGACCATTCAATCTGATGATGATTGGAAAGTGACTCCTGCTGTGAACAAGTCTAAGCAGAATGCAACAGAAGAACAATCAGATGATGACTGGGAAGTAACCCCTGCTGTTACTAAGTCGAAACAGATTACAACAGTCGTCGTTCAATCTGATGATGATTGGGATATGACTCCTGCTACAACCCAACCTAAGCAAAAGGCGACAATGACCATTCAATCAGATGATGACTGGGAAGTGACTCCTGCTACAACCCAATCTAAGCAGAAGATCACGGTGAAAGAGGAGTCGAATCAGCGCACTGTTGCACGCAAGTCAGAGAAGAACGTAACCACCGCTCAGTCAGATGATGATTGGGATGTGACTTCTGCTATGCGGACGACAAAGAGAAGTAAGGTGAAGAAACAGTCAGATGATGATTGGGATATGACTCCTGCTGTGAATCAGTCCAAACATAATCAGAAGGTGGCAGTGAATACTCAATCTGATGATGACTGGGATATGACTCCTGCTGTTACTAGGTCTAAACAGAATGCAACAGAAGAACAATCAGATGATGATTGGGATGTGACTCCTGCTGTGAGCAAATCTAAACAGAATATGACAGTGACTGCTCAATCTGATGATGGTTGGGATGTGACTCCTGCTGTGACTCAATCCAAACGTAACGGGAATGTAGTAGTGACTATGCCATCTGATGATTGGGATGTAACTCCTACAACCCAAACCACAAAGAATATATTGACTCCTCAATCGGATGATGATTGGGAAGAGACATCTGTGACTCAATCCAAACCTACACAAAATGCAACAGAAGATCAATCAGATGACAACTGGGAAGTGACTCCTGCTGTGAACAAGTCTAAACAGAATGTTACTGTGACTGCTCAATCTGATGATGACTGGGAAGTGACTCCTACAATCCATACCAAATCTGTACAGAGTGCAACAAAAGAACGATCAGATGATGATTGGAAAGAAACTCCTTCAACTCAACCCAAACAGAATACCATGTCTGTTCAATCAGATGCTGATTGGGAATCACCCTTTTCCAAGTTACCATTAGCCACTCTGCCAAAGCGTGGTCGATCAACACGTCGCTCCAAGAAGCCACTCCCACTACCTACTAACAATGAACCAGCATCTCTTCCAGCACTCCAGACACGACCACGAGGGAGCAGGAGGAAAGCTAAGACGAAACCCATTCATTCCAGTGAGAATTCAACAGAGAAAGATGAAACTCCCATTAGTGAGGGTGTGATAAAGGAAGTTGACTGGAGTGCAATTCTTACTTCAGAGTCGTGGGGGAATCAAGAACCTTCCAGTCAGCTTCAACCTGACGTGCCGAATAATGATGCATTCTCTTTCTTTGACTTTTCTATGTCTGTACCTGAGCCAGAAGAAACAGTTTCTCTTTCTACTACTACTGTTGAACAAAATGAACGAGTAGATACCATTCTTCAGTCGCTTCCAGATTTATCTGTTTTTGCTAATGAGGTAATTGCATTGGATTACAATGATTTTTAGAACATCCTTTTCTAGTTTTTACACAATGATGTGTTTGTTTGTTGCAAGTACAAAATGGCCGAAGATCATCGAAAAACCGGATTTGATAAAACTATAACACTTGAAGATATCAGAGAACAAACTGAATTGTTTACAAAGGAACGCGATTGGGATCAAGTATGTTTGTTATTGAAGTGATGATTTTAGTATCATATTCCGCGTAGTTTGCTTCTTGCAATGGTAACAATGGTGTTTCAAGGTTCAGAGGTAGATGGGTGAAGTTGGTGAAGTATGTGAGATTCTACAGTGGAAAGGAGAAGTACATCCAGGTGTTCCTGAATTAACAGAAGAAGAGAAGGTTCATCTAGGAGAAGAGCTCAGTGATGTCTTAATTTATCTCATCCAGTTAGCTGGTATCGATATGTAATTCGTAATCAAGTTTAGATTGTTGTGACATTGATCTTCCTCAAGCAGCCCTTCGAAAGATGAAATTGAATGCTAAAAAGTATCCAGTCGAAAAGGTGAAAGGTTCTAGCAAGAAGTACGATGAATACAGCTGAACAATCTCTAACCCCCTCAATTTGGTACATACAATTCTTCGTGACCTTATTTGTTTGTTTGTTGAAGAATCATCAGTCTGGCAAAATATCCCCATTATTTGTCACTCTATGATTTCTTCATAGGAAAGCTTTAGAATGTCTGAAATTGATACTGTTATTGTTCATCCTATTGTGCTCCTTGGAATCACGGACCATGTTAGGAGAATGTCAAAAATGTCAAGAGGACGAGTTATGGGTGTTCTCCTAGGATCACATCAAAATGGTACTGTAGATTGCGCTACTTCCTTTGCAAGTAAGACATTCTCTTTCAGTTCCATGTTTAGTTCCCTTCGAAGAGAATAAGACTACAAATGTGTGGTTCTTTGATACAGACTATCTCGAGAAGATTGAGAAGATGCAAAGACGAATTAATAGTCTCTTGTTGTTTTCTTTGTTCATTCCCTAGTTCGCGAAAAGATTGTGGGATACTACAGTTCCAGTAACAAGTTAAATGCTATCGACCTTGAAATTGACGAGATGTTCCGGAAATACTGTCCTAATCCTGTCTATGTCACACTCGATATCCACAATCAAATTGGCGATGTCCCTGCAAAGGCTTACATGACAGAAGAGATTATTGATCGAGTAGCTTCCTTGTCTTTCTCTGAGTGTAG
>OCQB01002975.1_pt1 | contig 10519 bp, 6 predicted proteins | sample 1538631 | NCBI WGS metagenome assembly OCQB01 (sample SAMN04571713, study PRJEB22368) | human gut metagenome | biome: human gut; material: stool | host: Homo sapiens | place: Luxembourg | collected 2012-10-19 | reverse complement strand
CTCAAGACGGCGTGTCAACCGACGCCATTCCGCACAAGAAGCCGCGCAAATGGGTACCACCCTTCGCACAATATCAACCAAGTTTCGTGCCGCACGACTGTCAGTGTAGGGCCCAAAATATCGCGTATGAGATTTATGAGCCTCGCGTGTGTACTTTATAGCAGGAAAAATATCGCCCTTGGTCAATGCAATAAAGGGATAGCTTTTATCATCCTTAAAGTCCGCATTAAAATATGGCGAATACTGCCTAATAAGGTTACGCTCAAGCACTAAACTTTCATGTTCATTTGCAGTAACCACATACTCAAACGAATCAATCTGAGACACCAATAAAGGTATTTTTTCTCGAGTATCTTGAAAGTTTACGTATTGGCGCATACGTGCACGAAGCTGTTTTGCTTTGCCAACATAAATTACTTCACCCTGGGCGTTTTTCCACAGATATACCCCTGGTTCAGTAGGTACACTGGCAAGTTGAGCTTTTATTACCTGAAGTTTGGCAGCGTTCATAATAAGCTACCCTACACCTGATCTTCTACATCCATCAACATCAACATGGTGTTATCACGTAACTCTTTTGCTTGAGCACGCGTTAAATCACCAGAAGCATAGAAATCTTGAATAACTTCAAGTTCTAACTGTAAACCCCGGCGCTGAATATTATTTGTACTTACCATGGCATTCTCTACTGCCTCAGAAGTAACTGTAGCATCTGTTGATTCTGCTAACACGTTTAATGCACGTTCATGACGAATCAAAAGACGAGCCACTTCATCACTAGGATAATCAGGGTTGTCAACTAAACTGCGTAGAAATTCAACCGCGTATTTTTCACTATAAACACGTGCTTTATCAATTGCAGCCTTATCTTCAGCACGACTAAAAGGCAACGAGCTCAATATATTATGCTTAATAAGTGAAATCAAGCTACGTAAACGGCCCAAACTGTATTTCGCCACCAAAGATGGTCCTTTATTGTGAGCAATAATATTTTTCTGTCGCGAGAGACTATCTATAACGTGATAAACCGCATAAGGTTCTAACTCTTTTTGCTTCGCCGCATCAAACAAGCGCTCTGCCTGATAATCAATAACCTCAAAGCGAAGCGTTGGCGACAAAGGAGCATCTTCTAATGTATTACTCATGGTACGAATTGCCCTGATGCGCTGGTTATACGATTTAATGACTTGTTTCGTTTCACGATCATCTTCGTCAGTAGAATCCGCCATTAAACGCTCAATAACAGTACGCAGGATTTCGATTCTGGTGCATTCATAATCGGCAACATCTTCTTCATCAACTTCCTTTTCATTCTTTGGCGCCAAAACGGGCAAAAGGAAGTTAGCCAACAGAAGCGTACAAACAATAACACCTGATGCTAAGAAAATAATCAAGGAACGCTGCGGAAATGCTTCACCCGTGCTGACCAGAAACGGAATAGAGAAAACAATCGAAAGCGTAATTGCGCCTTTTGGACCGCCTATGGTTGTAATAAAAGCGTTTTTGACCGTCTTTTTATTGAACTTATCGCGCTTACCTGTAAGTGGATTACGGAAAAGACGCACCATGACAAGAGCCCATAAAAAGCGAAGCCCCACGATCAAAACCGTAAGAATAAGTACATAACAAATCAAATCTACGTTATTGATATAAACATCGTCCCAGGTAGATTTCATGGCGTTAGGAAGCTGAATACCCAAAAGAACAAACACAATGCCATTGAGCGTAAAGCTAATCACTTTCCAAACACTAGACAAAGCAATATTCAAACGCGAATGATACGGAGAAATACGCTTATCCCGCATGAGGGACCAAACAATGCCACACGCAACAACACCCAAAATGCCTGAAACATGCATATGCTCTGCAATTAGGAACACGATAAAAGGCATGGACACTTCCAAAAATACATGGAAGGTAATGTTTTCTAGACCTAGCTCACGAACACGACTCGCAAAAAACGCAAAAATCAGAGCAAGAATGATACCTAAAATAATACCGCCAAAGAAATTAACAGCAAACGTAGTAGCAGCATCTGTAACCGAAAAAAAGCCAGTAACTGCTGCAGCAATAGCGAACTGAAACGAAACAACGCCTGATGCATCATTAATTAGTGCTTCACCCTGCAATATTGCGTTTTCGCGCTTCCCTACCTGCGCTTCTCGTTTAAGAGCTGCAACTGCAACAGCATCAGTAGGACCAAGTGCCGCCCCTAAAGCAAACGCAGCAGCAAGAGGAATTGAAGGAACTAACCAATGAAGCACGAAGCCCACGCACAACACGATAAGTAAGACTAGCCCAATGGCATAGGAGACAATAATGCCCTTGTTGTCCCACAAGCTCTTTTTATTAGCTTCTACAGAATCGTGGAAAAGGAGTGGTGCAATAAAAAGAATAAGAAAGAGTTCAGGGTCGACTGAAACCTCAATAGGTGCAATTGCTAATAACGCAATAATAACGCCTAAACCTATTTGAATGAGCGGAGAAGAGATTCGAGGAACTACCTGATCAAGAACGGAAGACAGGAGAACAGCAACCATTAACAGAAGGATAAGTTCAAATGCCTCCACTAATCAGACTCCTTACTAATGCTCAAATCACGCCACTAATAACGAAAAGATAATTCGCAAAGACAGGATAATATCATCTCTTCGATCACGAGTTAAAACCCTTTTGTTTCTTATAAGTTATCTTACACACAAATTGCTTCTAAATTAGATACATTTGAAAAGTTCCAAAACAATTTTCATATCTTTTAAATCAGAGGAAGCCAAAATTCTGATCTAGCCATAATTGCATCGAATTGACAGTTATGTACGACTTTTTGGGTGCGCAAGCCTTTTTTCATTTTTTAAAATAGAATCGGTAATCATCAATTAAATAATTGACACGAAAAGCAAATCAGGAACAAATTTCTCTTCTAATCGATTATTGAGGGTGTAACGTTCGTACATAACCGTAAATTCCATGCAAACATCGGGGTTCTAGGAAAACACGAAGATCCGTGAGTAGAAAAAACGAACCCGTAAGACTGAACATCTCACGGGTTCGTGTAAGTTACAACTGGTGGACCGTCGGGGACTCGAACCCCGGACCTTGGGATTAAGAGTCCCCTGCTCTACCAACTAAGCTAACGGTCCAAATGAATTCGTAAAACGATTTGCGTCAAAGCGCTCAAATATTTTAAAGCAAGAAAATTCAATATGCAAGAATTTTTTTACTTAATTATCAGGTTGCGCTGGGGTGGCTAATCGGACTCGAACCGACGACCTCCAGAGCCACAATCTGGCATTCTAGCCAACTGAACTATAGCCACCATAAGCGCAAGAAAGTATTTTACATGCTTTTAGATTTCATGCAAGACCTAAAGTAGAAAAACTTTATCTCTTAAATGAAGTAAACATAGGCACCATCGTCATCTTGACGACGTCTAACCATTCCTTCGTCGTACAAGCCTTCTAAAGTTCCAAACATTAACGCCACCCTACGCATTTGCACATCTGGTTGGAAGGTATCAATCCCCTTAGGATAATGTGATGCAGAATCTTTTGCCATTTCGTAAGCGCTAACTACACCCATAGATCCAACATGCGCCTTAGCCTTCTGCAATAATGAACGATATCCCTCTTGCGTCTTCTTCAAAAACGAATCTATGAAGTCATTACCTATCAAAGGAGCATGATGGCTCATCAAAACTATCTCAAGCTTAAAAGACCTAATTGCAGACAGACTTTCAATATACTGCGCCAATAGATGTTGATCAGGAGCTAATTGCATCATTCCAGGCTTAGCGAAAATAAGATGATCACCCGCAATAAACAAGCGTCTATCTCTATCAACTAAACAAGCATGCTCAGGAGTGTGACCAGGCGTTGGCATAACCTCAAACGAATAGCCACCTTTAGAAATTACTTCTCCCGCATCAAGAATGTGACATTTTGCTTGATCCACCCCCGTGAAATAATTCTTACCATTAAGCAAATCGAGATGTTCACGGGTTTGTACATCATCTCTCATTGCAGTGGAACTACGTGTCCATTCAAGAAATCTTTGCGCAGAATCCGCGGTGTATGGAATAGGCCGGATAAATAACGCTTCTTTTGCTCCCCTATCCAAACAGTAAGATAAATTTCCCGAATGATCTATGTGAAAGTGGGTAAGAAACACTGAAGAAGAACTCCAAGGAATTCGTCGATCAGCTAAAGCTTTCTCTAGAATATCTCTTCCCATTAAAGCAGGATGTCCTGTATCGAAAAAAAGTGCCTGTCCTTGGTCATCATCAAGCAAACAATACCAATCAATGCGGTCGCAAAACTTAAACTTATCAACAAGCACTACACTATGGTAAAGATAAGGAAAGGCGGAGTTATTCTTTTCCACTTTTTCCAAAAACACTGGTATTTGATAGGTAACAGGACTAAATAAATCTTCGTAAAACATACTTTGCCTAGTTCTACTTTAATCACACTTTCATTCACAGTTTGGTATTATCTCACCAACAGTAATCAGGAGAAAACATGTTTGGAAATATTCTCGTTATTGCCAATCCAGCAGCTCGCAGCGGTAAAGCTACCCAAGTAGCAGCTCAAATGGCTAGCGTTTTAAATCGAATAAAAGCACACACCCCTAGCGAGATTGAGACCTACTCTTTTCATTACACCGTAGCCCCCAAGGATGCTACTTCGTTTGTTAAACATCAAGGAGCCCGATTTACCACGGTGTTGGCAATTGGCGGCGACGGCATTGTAAACGAAGTCGTAAACGGACTCATGGCTATTCCTGAAGTGAATCGACCTCGTTTTGGGGTGATCCCTTGCGGAAATGGCGACGATTTTGCCCGCACTATTGGCCTAGATAGAAATCCTACTAAATCGCTGCAGCAGTTCGAATCACACACGTTAACGCCAAAACGAATTGATGTCGCATGTGCAAATGGTCACTGGTATTTAGAAACATTATCGTTTGGTCTAGATGCAGCGATTGCTCTTGGCACCCAAGATCTTCGAACCAAAACAAAGAGAACAGGCACTTCTCTTTACTTGCAGTGCGGTTTAGACCAACTGAAAAACCACAGAGACATCTATAACGCTACGATAAAACTTGATTCTGACGACCCTCAAACTCTTACCTTTTACTTGTTAGCAATTCAAAACGGAATTAGTTATGGTGGCGGTTTTAAAATATGTCCTCAAGCTCATCTTAATGATGGTTTACTTGACATCTGTTATGCGGAACCGTCTCTTTCGTTTAGCGCTGCAGCGAAGCTTTTTTTAAAAGCGAAAGAGGGAAAACACCTTAACGACAGTCACATTCATTTTGCCCAAGCAAAACAGATTCAATTGAACTTTGAGAAACCTCTACCATCTCAAATTGATGGAGAACGATTTGAGGGCACTCAGGTAAGCATTGAGATTGCTCCAGGAGCTCTTGAAGTATTAATGCCCTAAAAAGTCCGGCATATAGGTATAAAGGAATATAGCCATATAGGACAAAAGTCCAGAGAAAAGAACAAGACAAAACGGAGAGACACAATTGCATCTCTCCGTTTGTTTTCGAAGTGCTTTTAGAACACTTGAGCTAAAAACATAGAGCAATAAGACCAAGCTAAACCACAGCTATAAAGTTAAAACAAAGCAACTATGCATAAGCTACAGATATAAAACTTGATCATAAATCTAAGCTATATCAATCAGTATATAAGCTTAAGCCTTATACGATGCCCTGTGCCATCATAGCGTCTGCTAGCTTCTTGAAGCCTGCAATGTTAGCGCCAGCAACATAGTCGCCCTCAACGCCATATTCACGAGCAGCATCGTCTGCAGCATGGAAAATATTCTTCATAATACCCTGAAGCTTTGCATCAACCTCTTCAAAGGTCCAAGAAAGACGTTCGGAGTTCTGAGACATTTCCAGACCAGAAGTTGCTACGCCACCAGCATTTGCGGCCTTGCCAGGCATAAATACAATGCCGTTTTCCTGGAGATATTCAGTTGCATCCATAGTGGTAGGCATGTTAGCGCCTTCTGCTACAATCTTGCAACCATTTGCAACAAGAGCCTTAGCATCATCAATGAGGAGTTCATTTTGAGTTGCGCAAGGAAGAGCAATATCAACCTTGATGCCCCAAACGCCGCGACCGTCGTGATACTCAACACCTTCGCGACGCTTTGCGTACTCAGAAATACGACCGCGCTCAACTTCCTTGATTTGCTTAACCAAAGCAACATCAATTCCATTAGGATCATAAATCCAACCAGTAGAGTCGGACAGGGTTACTACCTTAGCACCAAGCTGCTGAGCCTTTTCAGTTGCATAAATTGCAACGTTGCCGGAACCAGAAACAGCAATAGTCTTGCCCTCGAAGGAATCGCCATTGCAGTTCAGATATTCTTGAACAAAGTAAACCAAACCATAACCGGTAGCCTCAGTACGAGCAAGAGAACCACCATAGGACAAGCCCTTACCAGTTAAAACGCCTTCCCAAACGTTGCGAATGCGCTTGTACTGACCAAACATGTAACCAATTTCGCGAGCACCAGTACCAATATCACCTGCAGGAACATCAGTATCCGCACCAACATGCTTACAAAGTTCAGTCATGAATGACTGGCAGAAACGCATTACTTCAGCATCAGACTTACCCTTAGGATCAAAGTCAGAACCGCCCTTGCCGCCGCCCATAGGAAGCGTAGTCAAGCTATTCTTGAAAATCTGTTCAAAACCAAGGAACTTGATAATGCCCAAGTTAACTGAAGGATGCAAACGAAGGCCACCCTTGTATGGACCAAGGCAGCTATTAAACTGTACACGGAAACCGCGGTTTACCTGAACCTTACCTTCATCGTCTACCCATGGAACGCGGAACATAATAACGCGCTCAGGCTCAACGATACGCTCAAGCAAGCCAGCATTTTCATACTCTGGATGAGCTTCGATAACAGGCTTCAAGGAAGTAAGTACCTCAGTTACTGCCTGAATAAACTCAGGCTCGTTGGCATTCTTAGCCTTAACCTGTTCGATAACGGAGTCTACGTAACTCATAAATTCCTCCTCGATAAACTTTCGACATACCGTATAGTAGCAAACTGTTTTGCTCTAAAGTGCTAAAGCCACCCCACCGTAACAAGGACGAAACAAAGATTCGGGGGATGGCTGAATTTACGAGATTAACGTTAGAGACAAACGTTATGTTCTGAACTATTTGAGTGTTATCAAACGAAAATAGAGAAGCACTATTAGCCTGAATTTACATGCGCTCAGGAGCAGAAACACCCAGAAGGCCTAACGCAAGTGCTAAAACAATGCGCGCTGAATCAGCTAGGGCTAGACGAGCTTGCTCAATTTCCTGGCCTTCCCCTATTACGCGGCAGTTCGTATAAAACGAATGGAACAAAGCTGCTAGATCTTGAGCATAGTGCGTAAGGCGGAAAGGAGCACGATCGCGCGCAGCGCCTGCAACCAAATCAGTAAAATCTGACATCTTGCGCATTAATTCTAATTCACTTTCATGGGTAAGGATCGAAAGGTCAGTACCATCGACAGCGAGAGCAGAAACAAGATCATCTACCGAAATGCCTTCGGTTTCAATGCCACGAGCCTGAGCAGCCTTACGCAAAATGGAGCATATACGAGCATGAGCGTACTGAACGTAGTACACCGGATTTGAAGCATCCTTTTTCTTAGCAACTTCAATATCGAAATCAATAGACTGATCCGAAGACTTAGAAAGCATCATATAACGTGTTGCATCTACGCCTACTTCATCAATAAGCTCGCGGAAGGTAATCATCTCACCCGTGCGCTTTGACATACGAACCTGCTGACCATTACGGAACAACGTTACCAGCTGACCTAATACCACCTCTAGCGCATCGGGATAACCCCAAGCTGCCATCATAGCCTGACAACGTGGAATATAGCCATGATGATCCGCGCCCCAAATGTCAATAAGATGATCGTATCCGCGTTGCATCTTGTCATAGTGATAAGCAACGTCAGACATGAAGTAAGTCAACTCACCATTGGTTTTAATGAGTACACGGTCTTTTTCATCACCAAAAGCAGTTGAACGGAAATAGGTGGCACCATCTTGCTCGAAGATATAGCCCTTTTCCTTCATGGCTTCAAATGCGCGATCAACCTTAGTCTTACCGTCTTCGCCCGGAACAAATAAAGAACGCTCAGAAAACCACGTATCAAAATGATTTCCGAAAATCTCTAAGGTTTCCTTAACGTTTTCCATCATGGCGCTATAGCCTATTTCACGAAACTCTACACGACGCTCATCAGGATCCACTGAAAGCCACTTATCACCATCACGGTCAATAATTTGCTGAGCTAATTCCTTGACATAACCGCCACCATAAGAAGCTTCTGGCATTTCCACATCAAGCCCAAGCGCTTGCTGGTAACGTACCACTAAAGAATCAGCAAATACGTTCATTTGATTGCCCTGGTCGTTAATGTAGAACTCTTCATCAACATCATAACCAGCGTGACGCATAACACGCGCAATAGAATCTCCCAAGGCCGCCCAACGACCATGACCTACGTGCATGGGACCCGTTGGATTTGCTGAAACGTATTCAAGATCTACTTTGCAAGGTTCTGGTAATGTAGATTTTCCGTAATTAGCACCCTGTTGGCGAACTTCAGAAATAACATTTTGGAACACCGCATTAGCAAGAGTGAGATTAATAAAACCTGGTCCGGCAATTTCAACCGAATCAATAACATCATTTTCCGGAAGATTATCAACCAGAATCTGAGCAATCTGACGTGGGTTCATATGCGCAGCCTTAGCAAGACGCATAGCAATAGTGCAAGCCCAATCACCATGACCTTCTTCGCGAGGTCGTTCTAAGGTAGGCTGCGGAACTTCCTCTAGCGGTAGCGCTCCTGTTTCTACGGCAGAACGTAAAGCCTGATATAGCACCGCTTCCAGAGATTCACGAATGGTCATTTAAAATTCCTTCCTACCTATATACTCAAAGAAATCTCCTTGAGCAAAAACACGTAAAGCTCAAGAAGATCTTATTATTAAAAACAGTGGTTGTGATTGTAACTCATGCAAGTGAAATTATGCACGACGCTCCTGTACATAACTAGCGCATTCATCCATAACATATTTGCGAAGTTTATCTAAAAGCGCCTCATCCTTGCCACCAACGGACTTGTTGTTGAGCTTATCAATAGGCAAACAAAGCGTACTTGATGAAGTAACAATTACTTCATCGGCATCGTATAGCTCATCTAAGGTATACAAGCGCTCCTCAACGGGAATCTCCAAAGCAAGGCATGCTTGAATAAGATGTTTCCTGGCAATACCTGGCAAAATATGATTATCCGCTGGATGGGTAATAAACTTGCCATCTTTAAGCATGTGAACATTGCTGTGAGCACATTCGGTCACAAAGCCATCACGCACAAATACCGCCTCATAACAATCAGCCTCTTTGGTTCGCTGTGCAGCTAAAACATTAGGAAGCAAGTTGAGCGTTTTAGTGTTGCACATCTGGAAGCGAATATCATCAACGCTAATAAGCTGTTGGCGATCATAAAGATCTTCCATCACATCCGGAACAATCATAATCCAAAGATTTGCAGGACCCTCGCAGAAATAATGATGGCGATAGTCAGTGCCGCGAGTAACTTGCCAATACACAAAGTTCACAGGAGAATCAACCTTTGCAAGCATTTCACTTAGAACCTTGTGCAATTCTTCTTTAGTAATTCCTGGGTCAATTTCGACATTTGCACAGCTATTAAAAAACCTGTCAATATGGTCTTCAGCAAACAACACTACCCCGTCAATACCCATTGTAGCGTCATAAACACCATCACCATAAAAGGAAACACGATCCAAAAAAGGAACCGTCATTTCTTCTAAAGGACCAAATTTTCCGTTGTAATACCCTAAACGTTCCATTATGAATTCATGCTCCATTTCATTGAGAATTCGTGCTCTATATTCGTGCTCAATATTCGTGCTCTATTTTATTGTTATACAAATGCCCACACAAAGCGCAAGCACCGTAAAACATGTATTAACGCAACGTTGCCAGAACGATTGCCTTAATTGCATGCATACGGTTTTCTGCTTCGTCAAATACTTTAGATGCTTCGGATTCAAATACTTCGTTTGTTACTTCCATTTCAGTCAAGCCAAACTTTTCTTCAATTTCCTGAGCAACAGTGGTATGGGTATCGTGAAATGCTGGTAAACAGTGCATAAGAATTGCATTATCAGCCGCATTAGCCATTACGTTGGCATTAATCTGATAAGGAGAAAGTTCCTTAATACGCGCTTCCCACAAACTTGCAGGTTCACCCATTGAAACCCAGATATCCGTATACAAAATGTTGGCGTCCTTGGTGCCTTCAGCTACATCAGAAGTAACTATAATTTCGCTACCGTGTTCCTGTGCTATTTCTTTACATGTTGCAACCAAATCTGGATCAGGCATAGAAGACTCGGGGGCACAAGCCACATAAGTAATACCCATCTTTGCGCAACCAA
>OCQB01002971.1_pt1 | contig 10530 bp, 9 predicted proteins | sample 1538631 | NCBI WGS metagenome assembly OCQB01 (sample SAMN04571713, study PRJEB22368) | human gut metagenome | biome: human gut; material: stool | host: Homo sapiens | place: Luxembourg | collected 2012-10-19 | reverse complement strand
TCTTGATGAAGAGATGCGCGGCCGGGTGGCCGGAGAAATCCTTGGGGTCGAGGATGTACTTCACCTCAACGGGTTCCCCTGCCCGGCGGGAAACGCCCGCTGCATTGCGGCACAGCACCTCATACACGCCGCTGCCAACCGTGCCAAAACCTAAGATCGCGATCTTTGCCATGGTAAACCCTCGTTCCTATCTCTTAGTTGTTTACAGATTGTATCCACAGTGCACACCGACGACCATCCGCTGCCGGGAGAGCTTTTCGGTCAGTTCCTCCGGGGTCATCTGCATCGTGTCGGTGCGGATGGTGACAGCCACCAGTGCAGCGCCATTTTCCGGCGTGGACTGGTTGATGGTCACGATGCTGGCTCCTGCGGCACTGATGCCGGCCAGCAGACTTTGCAGCGCACCGGTCTCGTCCCGCAGGGTGGCCATCACAGTGATGACCTCGCGGCCGTTCTCGGAGTCAAAAATGCAGTCTTTGTATTTATAGAAAGCACTGCGCGACAGGTCTACGCTGCGGGTCGCAGCCGAAATGCTGCGCGCCTCCCCGCTGGCCAGAAGCTCCTTGGCCTTGACGACCTTCAGGAAGACTTCCGGCAGGACCTGTGCATCCACCAGATAAAAGCGGCGTTCCAACTTGTTCACCTCACAAACACAAGTGTTCTTGCAGAAAATATAATAGCATCCGGCCCCCTGCATTGCAAGAGGCCGGATGCGTTTTTGTCAGATTGTCCAGTTTTGATACGTGAAGTGGCACATCACCTTGCCGGAATGGCACCCATCCCATGGGAAAAAGTATGAGTTTTGCGCTCAGTCGGTGTCGAGACCGGAAGTGTCCGCCGGGATGGTGGTCTGGTCGGCTGCGGGCTGGGCCGCCTGCGTCACACCCGAAGAGTGGGAGTAATTGCAGGTATCGGGCAGGTCGTCCGCACGGTAATAACCAGTAGCGCGGCTGGGGCAGCTGGGGCCTGCCAGCAGACCGCTCTGGGTGCAGTAGGCGCGCTCCACCACGCCGTCTGCCGCCGGGAACGCCTTATAGGGCAGGTCCTTCTGGACCTCTTCCATATAGGCCTTCCACGCTGTGACGCAGGTGCGGGTCTTGGCCTGATTCTTGCTCAGGGTGTTGGTCATGTCATACGGCGCATCGTAGCCCCACCACACCGCGGTGACGTAATACGGGGTGCCGCCCACGAACCACAGATCCTTTTCGTCGCTGGCCGTACCGGTCTTGCCGAAGGACTCCATGCCGTTGGAGTTGGGGTAGCGGCCGCTGGCCGTACCGACGTTGGAGTACAGGACGTTCTTCAGCAGGCGGTTCATGACATAGGCCGTCTGCGGGGTCAGGGCCTGATAGCTGGTGGAGTTGTTTTCCAGATAGATGTTGCCGTCACGGTCCAGCACACGAGTATACAGATGCGGGGTGGTGTACTGGCCGTCGTAGAAGATCTGGAAGGCTGCGGCCAGCGCCGTGGGCGTGACGCCGTGGGTCTGGCTGCCCATGACCATCTGGGCAAGGCCGACGTCGCTGGAGGGGTCCAGCGTGTCCAGCTGCAAGGTATTATAGACGAAATTGAAGATGTTGCTTGCGCCCACCAGGTCGCCCACGCGGATGGCGATGGTGTTCAGCGAGCGGGCCAGACCGTTCCACAGCGGCAGGTCGGAGTTGTCGCCGTAGTTGCCGCCATAGTTGCGGGGCCAGCTGCGCCATGCGTTGGGGTAGGCCTTCAGCTGGGTGTCGGACATGCCCATCAGGCCGTTCTTTCGGCAGTACTCCTCATCGCGGATGACCATATCCTGCTTGAGGTAGAGGGGCGAGTTGTTCAGCATGGTGGACCAGTTGACAAGGCCGTACTCGATGCCCAGAGCGTAGGCGCCGATGGGCTTGATGGTCGAACCAGTCTGCCGGGTGACGCTGTAAGCGCGGTTCAGGGAGAGACTCTTGGTCTTCTTGCCCAGACCGCCCACCATGGCCAGCACATTGCCGTCATAGTCCAGGGTGACCATGGCCGCCTGGGTGCGGACATTGCGGTAATAGTAGACCGTGCCGTCGTCGCCGGTGCGGGTCTTGGGGGTGCCGTCCTCGTTCATCACCTGCACATCGTCGTCCGAGATGGAGGTGACTTCTTCCTCATGCCAGCCTGCCGGGAAATAGGCATCGTCGGTGTTGAGCATGAGATTCTCCATGGCGGTCTGCATCTTGGGGTTGACCGTGGCTTCGATGGTGTAGCCGCCGGTGTAGAGCATGTTTTGGGCCGTGGCTTCGTCCACGCCCTCCTTCTCCATGATGTCGCCGACCACCTCGTTGAACAGGGCATCGGTGAAGTAGCTGGTCACGGAGGAGGTGTTTTTCTTGCTGGTATCCTCCGCCAGCACCAACGGCTGGGCAGCGGCGTTCCGGTAGTCATCCTCCGAGATCACGCCCTGCTGCCACATATTATACAGGATGAAATTGCGGCGGTGGATCAGGTTTTCGGGGTTCGTATAGGGGTTGTAATTGGTGGGGTTCTTGGTGATGGACGCAATGGCCGCGCACTCCCACAGGGTGAGCTGGCTGACGTCCTTGTTGAAGTATTCGTTTGCCGCCGTCTGGACGCCCTGGATCGTGCCGGTGAAGCTGATGGTGTTCAGGTAGGCTTCCAGAATGGTCTCCTTGGAGTAGGTGCGGCTCAGGCAGAGGGCGCGGTAGATCTCGCGCACCTTGCGCAGGGCACCCCCGATGCCGCTGGCGCTCTTGTCCGAGGTCAGGTTCTTGATGAGCTGCTGTTCCAGCGTAGACGCGCCCTGCTTGGAACTGTAGATCGGCAGCACATACTCGTTGACCATGGCGCCGATGGTGCGCTTGAAGTTGACGCCCGGCTCATTGTAGAAATCTTTGTCCTCGGTGCAGATGAACGCATACTGTAAGTTGGTGGGGATCTGCTCCAGGTCTGCCCAGACACGGTGGCTGTTGGAGGAACGCAGGGTGGCGTACTCCACCTGCGCCCCGGTGTCGGGGTCGGTGGCCACCACCGTGCTGGACTGGCTCAGCTCGATGTTGTCCAGATCCAGCAGGTCGCCGTCGTTGGCCGTGGCCTGCACCGCGTAATAGACCATGCCCACCATCAGCAGGCTGCCCGCCATGATGCCCAGACAGATCAGCATCGCGAGGGTGCGGCCCAGGAACCGCAGCAGGGGGTGCCTGCTCTTCTCCTTCGGCTCCTTGGGGGGCTTCCCGCTGGGAGCCGGGTCCCGGCGGCTGTTGTTCACATTGACTTGACGTCCCACGGAAGGCTGGGGTTCTCTCTTCGCCCCGCTCTGGTGGATCTTTCTTGGTTCGATAAGGATCGCCTCCTGACCGGCCACTGGGCCGATGATTCGCTGGTTATACGACAAACTGCCCCGCCCGGTCCGACCGGCAAAAGGGCAGAATTTTCTCCGGATAGGGGTAGTATAGCACATTTTGCCCTGCAAAGTACAGCATTCTGCTGTGAAAATTCTATTCTTCTGTCTGGAAAACTTTCTTTTTGCGCATACTACCGTTTGAAACTTTCCCTGCAAAGGAGTGATTTCCCTGTGCGCAAGCTCGTTCTCTGTCTGTTTTATGCGCTCTGCGCCTTTGCCATCGCGTTCAGCCTGTTCTGGATGGCCCTCCCCCGGCTGACGCTGCCCTCCCCTGCCCCGCAGGACGAAGCGCCGGACTCGGTGCCGCTGAGTCTGGCGGCGCAGGCTCTGCCGGAGCGGACAGCCCTCTACTACCTCTGCGACGAGGGCGGGATGCTGACGGTCTATGCCTGCGGGGCCGACGGGGAACCCGCCGACCGGTTGGAGGAGACCGGCATCTACGTCAACCTTCTGCCCGAAAACGACGCCCTCCGCATCAAGCAGGGCCTTGCGGTCTACAGCGAGACCGAGCTGCGGACCGTGCTGGAGGACCTGGGAGAATGACAGAGACCCTCCCGCCGGGGAGGGTCTCTGCTGTCATCGGTGCATTACGCTTCCATGGCTTCCAGCGGCACAAGGTAGTCCTTGCAGCACTGTTCGTAATGGAGCGAGTATTCCTTGGTGGGGTTGTGGTGCATCAGGCTCTTCAGGGTGTGGGAGTCGTAGTCCTCGCCCTGGTTCATGCCGATCAGACGGGCCGCAATGTTGGAGCAGTGGTCAGAAATGCGCTCCACATTGTTCAGCACATCCAGGAAGACGACGCCGGTGTCGATGGAGCAAATGCCGTTCTTCAGGCGCTTGATGTGCTGGTCGCGCAGCTTTTCGACCATGATGTCGATGACCTCTTCCAGCGGCTCCACCTGGCGGGCCAATGCGACGTCATTGTTCTCAAAGGCGTCGTTCGTCAGGTCCAGCACGCGCTCCATCGCGCCGGTGAGGAGCTTGAGCTCCTCCTGTGCGTGGTCGCTGAAGGACGCTTCCTTCTCATAAAGCTCCTCGGATTTTTCCATGATGTTGACGGCATAGTCGCCGATGCGCTCGTACTCGGTGACGAAGTTCAGCAGCTCGGTCACAGCATGGCTCTCGTCGTCGCCCAGCTCCTGGTCGGTCATCTTGATGAGGTAGTTGGAGATCTCGACCTCCATCCGGTCGATGAGGTTCTCCCGGACGTTCACCGCGCTCACGACGTCTTCGTCCATCTTGAGCAGCAGCGGAGCCGACAGGTTCACGTTGCGGGCAGCGCGGCGGGACATCTTGACCACCGCGTTCTTGGCCTGCTGCAGGGCAACGGCCGGGCTCTTGAACAGGCGCTCGTCCAGCACGGGCATACTGAGTTCCTGCGCTTCCTCGGCGCTGTCGGGCACGGTGAGGACAGCCAGCTTCGACAGCACACTGCTGAACGGCAGGAAGAGGAGCATCGCCGCCACGCTGGACATGGTGTGGATGTTTGCGATGGAGCTCTTGTTCATCACATCGCCCCAGACGGGGATGCCGATGGTGTAGCGTACCGCATAGATGGCCGCCAGCAGCACCACGCTGCCGATGATATTAAAATAAAGGTGGATCAGCGCGGTGCGCTTGCCATCCTTGGAGGAGCCGCCGATGGTCAGCAGCGGGGTAAATGCCGTGCCGATGTGGGCACCCAGAATGATGGGGATGGCCGAGCCGAAGGTGACAAGGCCGGTGCTGGACAGTGCCTGCAAAATACCGACCGATGCCGAGGACGACTGGATGATGACCGTGACCACCACGCCCACGAGAACGCCGAGGATGGGGTTGTTCATGCTGACGAACAGGTCCTGGAACGCCGCGCTCTCCCGCAGGGGCGAAACGCCGGTATCCATCAGGCTCATGCCGGTGAACAGGATGCCGAAGCCCAGCATGATCTGGCCGATGTTCTTTTTCTTGGCGTTGCGCAGGAACACATAAAAAATGCAGCCAATAAACGCGACCACCGGTGCGAAGGTCTTGGGCTGCATCAAGGTCAGCCACAGGCTGTCGCCGGAGATATCCGCCATGCGGATGAGCTGGCCGGTGACAGTCGTACCAATATTCGCACCCATGATCACGCCTACCGACTGCGTGAGGGTCATGATCCCGGAGTTGACAAGGCCGACACAGATGACGACCGTGCCCGCCGACGACTGGATGACGCCGGTGATAAGGGTGCCGAAAATGACGCCCTTGATGGTGGAAGAGGTCAGCTTTTGCAATACGCCCTGCATCTTGCCGCCCGCCAGCTTCTCCAGGCCGGCGCCCATGATCGACATGCCGTACAGGAACAGCGCAATACCGCCCAACAGAGAGGTGATGTGTGTGATATCCATCTCGATACTCCTAAAAATGTTCTTCCTTTTTCTTTTGAACAGACAAAGGACGGCCGCCGGGCTCTTTCTGCCTGAACGCCGTCCTTTTTATTATAGCATCGAGCGGCCTGTTTCAACAAGCCTTATTTTACATGTTTTTTGCGTTTTTGATACATTTTTGCGCGTTTCGCCGGGTTTTGCCACAGTTCTTTTCGCAGATTTTACATGGATTTTACAAACGATTCAGTTTGCCGCAGCTGACGCCATTTCCCGCCGACGGGCCGGTTTTGCGGCGGACTGCTCAGCGCGGGTCTTATCGTAGCAGTACCGGATGATGGCCTGCCGCCGGACGATGCCGATGAACATGCCCCGGTCGTCCACCACCGGCACAAAGTTCTGGTTCATGGCCGCTTCGATGAGCTGGTCCATGCTGGTGCTCACGGTCACGGCTTTGTAATCCCGCTTGTGGGCAAAGCTGGAAATGGGCACGTCCTCGGCAGCTTCCAGGTCCAGGCCATGGTATTTTTTCAGCCCCCAGAGGATATCCCCTTCGGTCAGGGTGCCCACATATTCGCCTTTGCGGTTGAGCACCGGAATGGATGCGTAGCGGTTGTTCTCCCATTTTTCCAAGGTCTGCCGCAGGGTGAAGTCATCGTAGACATACATCAAATCCTGCTTTGGGGAAAGGAAAAACAAAATGTTCATCATCAGCTCTCCTATCGAAAAACAAATTCTGCCGTTGTGGGCGCAGCGCCCCGTCTCTCTGATTTGATTTTAGCACTTTTTCACAGCGAGTTAAAGGGAATAATCATACTTTTTAGATTTTATTCACAGTCATTTTTCGCTCTTTTTCAAAACATGCGGAAAAACCATGCACTCTGGCGCATTTTGTGCTATACTAAGCAGAAAGGAACTGCCCACCGGGCCCTCTGGCACTGCGGCCCTGTTCTCAGGATACCCACTGCGGCGCTCGAAATCGGGTGCAATGGGGTATGTCCGGCACAGGAGTTGCAATTTTCCGCTGTACACCGGGCCGTTAAAGAGGTATAATAAGCGTGTAAGATTCCTTTCCCGGTTCGCCGGGCCAAATCAAATAATCTGATAAAAGGAGCAGAGCGACTATGATCACTTCCCGTTTCCCGCTGGGAGATGTCAGCTTCTCCGCCGAGTATTTTTCGACGCTCGTGGGCGAAGCAACCAAACAATGCTACGGTGTGGCCGCAATGACCCCCCGCGATCTGACCGACAAGGTGCGGAGCATGGTACACGGCGCTGATTTTTCTGCAAAGGGCGTCCGCGTCACCCAGGAAGAGGGCCGTCTCGTGATCGAACTGCACATCGCCGTCAGCTATGGGCTCAACATTTCGACCGCTGCGCGCAGCATCTCGCACCGCGTCAAGGACGAGGTGGAGCAGGCTACCGGCCTCAAGGTCGCCCGCGTGATCGTCTCCGTGGACGACGTGATCGCCTGATCGGACAATAGAATAAGGAGAAAATTCAAATGATTTCTGGTAAGATCCTGCGCGACGCGATTATTTCCGGCGCAAACAACATCAACAACCAGCGCTCCCGCGTGGACGAGCTGAACGTCTTCCCCGTCCCGGACGGTGACACCGGCACCAACATGGGCATGACCGTGGGTTCAGCCGTCCGTGAGCTGGAAGCTCTGGACGACAGCTGCACCGTCGGCGAGGCCGCCAAGACCGCTGCCTCCGCCATGCTGCGCGGTGCGCGCGGCAACTCCGGCGTCATCACCAGCCTGCTGTTCCGCGGCTTCTCCAAGGCGCTGGAAGGCAAGAAAGAAGCCGGTGCAGACGACCTCGTTGAGGCTCTGAAGAAGGGCGTCGAGGGCGCTTACAAGGCTGTCATGAAGCCCACCGAGGGCACCATCCTGACCGTTGCCCGCGTGGCCTCCGAAGAAGCAGCTGCCTGCGATGCCAGCGAAGTCCCCGCTCTGTGGGACGTGGTGCTCGCCGCCGGTCAGAAAGCACTGGAGGACACCCCCAACCTGCTGCCCGTCCTGAAGAAGGCCGGCGTCGTGGATGCCGGCGGCCAGGGCATCATGGTCATCTTCGAGGGCATGGGCAAGGTCTTCCACGGTGAGCCCATCGTCGCAGGCGGCGAGGCTGTCCCCAACAAGGCCAAGCTTTCCACCGAAAACGCCGGCCGCGGCGTCTTCACCGATGACCTGATGAAGGTCGAAGACATCAAGAACGGCTACTGCACCCAGTTCCTCATCAACAAGAATGAGGGTGCCAGCGCCGCCAAGATGCGCGCTTTCGCAGAGTCCAACGGCGACAGCGTCGTCTGCATCGAGGACGATGACGTCATCAACCTGCACGTCCATACCGCCGACCCCGGCAAGATCCTGAGCGAGGCCATCAAGTACGGCTACCTGACCAACTTCAAGATCGAGAACATGCACGAGCAGTTCCTGGCCCGCCAGAAGCAGGGCAAGAGCTTGGAAAAGCAGGCTTCTGCCGAAAAGAAGCCCGACCCGACCTCTGAGTTCATCTACGCTGCTGTGGATCCCAGCCGTGATTACGGCTTTGTGGCAGTTGCTGCGGGCGAGGGTCTGAAGGCCGTCTTCACCGACCTGGCGGCCGACGCCGTCGTCTCCGGTGGTCAGACCATGAACCCCGCCACCGAGGACATCCTCGCTGCCATCCAGAGCGTCCCGGCCAAGACCGTCTTCGTTCTGCCCAACAACAAGAACATCATCATGGCTGCCGAGCAGGCCCAGAAGTTGGCCGACCGTCAGGTCGTCGTTCTGCCCACCCGCACCGTGCCCATGGGCATCACGGCACTGCTGAACTTTGACCCCTCTGCCAACGTCGAGACCAACACCATCAACATGATGGCTGCGGCCGACAAGGTCTCCACCGGCCTCATCACCTACGCCGCCCGCGACAGCGAGTTCGACGGCAAGCGCATCCGGAAGGGCGAGATCATGGCTCTGGAGAACGGCAAGATCGTGGCCACCTCCAATGACCTGACCAAGGCCACCTACCGCCTGGCCCGCAGCATGTGCAAGAAGGACTCCAGCTTCGTCACCATCATCTCCGGCTGCGATGTCTCCGATGAAGATGCCGAAAAGGTCACCGAGATCGTCAAGGCAAAGTGCCCCAACCACGTTGAGGTCAGCCACATCCGCGGCGGTCAGCCCGTTTATTATTATATGATCAGCGTGGAGTAATTTTCACTCCTGCGCTTGCAGAACACAGAACAAGCCCCCTGCATCCATCCCGGATGCAGGGGGCTTTGCGGTTCTGGGAACCTTTATTTCACGTACATCGCATCATTTTTCGCGAGGAGGTAAACGCAATATTGATTCATGCTGATCCCCTCTCGCTGCGAATGCTCGGCAAGCGAGCGATGCAGACTGCGCGGAAGCCGCAGTTTGAACTGCCCGGAATATTCCTCCAGGCTATCCGGCTCATGGATCTCGATTCCCTCTTCCAGCGCTGCTTCCAGCCATGCTTTTTTTGCGTCCTGTGCATTTGCGATCGCGCGTTCGACCGTTTCGCCGCAGGTAATGCAGCCCGGCAAGTCCGGATAAGAGACAACAAATCCCCCCTCATCCGGGTCCTCCACCAACTCCATCCGGTAAGGCATCTTCAAATACTCATTCAGCGTCTTCATCGTTCTTCGCCTCACTCTCCACGATCTGCCGTACCATTTCCACGTAAACTTTCTTGATAGGTTCATGTTTGGGGATCGTAATGGGCATACAGCCTGCTTTCCGGAAGGTGTAGTGGCTGCTCCCGCTTCTGGGGGCTGTCATCTCGTAGCCATAGCTTTCCAACACTTTTCGCAGTTCGTCGAACCGCAGGTCCTTCGATAAGGCACAGATGCGCGCAAGCAGCTTATCCCATTTTGACATTCCGAATCCCCCTGTTCCCATTATATATGGTGTCACATATGGTGTCAAGCATTTTTAGAAGAAGCTCACCTGGCTGCTCTCCGGCAGGTCGCCGAGGGCACGACGACCATACCGCCGGGGTGCTGGGCGGGTAGGTGCCACGTGGGATGGATACGCCTTTTCTTTGGGCAGATAGCTGAACGGTTTCAGCCTGTCCTCGGTGGTGCGGTAGATGGCGTCTTTCGGTTCAGCCCTTTTCAATGGTTCTTTTTCGGCGGCTCTTACAGCCACTGTTTCAGCACGTCGTTCAGCTTATTCAGGTCCAGCGGTTTGGCGATATGTTCGTTCATGCCGGTGTTCTTGGCCAGCTGTACGTCCTCGGCGAAGGCGTTCGCCGTCATGGCGATGATGGGCACTTTGCCCCGGCTGCCGGGAAGGGAACGGATCGCCGCCGTTGCTTCGTAGCCGTTCATGACCGGCATCTGGATGTCCATCAGGACGAGGCTGTACCAGTTTTCCGGGGCCGCCGCGACCTTTTCGACGGCGATCTTTCCGTTTTCGGCCGTTTCGACCGTCACACCGGTCATGCCCAGGATCTCGGTCGCGATCTCGCGGTTCAGGTCGTTGTCTTCCACCAGCAGGAGCCGCTTGCCCGTGTAGTCCGTTTTTGCAAAGTCTTCCAGATAATTCCGGGCGTTTTTCTCTTTCTTGCCGGAGGTGAACTGCCGCAGGGTCGCCGTCAGGCGGGAGCGGAACAGCGGTTTTGCTATAAACGCATCCACGCCCGCCGCTCTGGCTTCTTCTTCGATCTCGCTGAACTCGAAGGAGGTCAGGATGATGATCGTGACGTCTTCCCCGACGCATTCCCGAATCCTTCTGGCCGTTGCGATGCCGTCCATCTCCGGCATCTTCCAGTCCAGGATCACCGCAAAATAGTCGCGGCC
>OCQB01002958.1_pt1 | contig 10583 bp, 8 predicted proteins | sample 1538631 | NCBI WGS metagenome assembly OCQB01 (sample SAMN04571713, study PRJEB22368) | human gut metagenome | biome: human gut; material: stool | host: Homo sapiens | place: Luxembourg | collected 2012-10-19 | reverse complement strand
ATAAAACTAATTCTAATTTTATATTAATAGATGAATATAAAAAGTTAATAGCTAATATATTAAAAAAATATACAATTAATGATATTAAAACAGTTATAAATAAGAAAGCAAGTGAATGGATTAATAATCCTAAAATGAAACCATATCTTACACCTGAAACATTATTTGGATCTAAATTTGAAAGGTACTTACATCAACAAGCAAAAGATAAGACTATTCAAGATATATCTTTAGAAGAAATTAGAAGAGCTAAAGAAATGAGAGATAAACAAAATGGATAAGTTGGATTTTGTAGAAGGAATCAAAATACTATCATCTTGTTATCAAAAAGTAATTAGTAATGATGATATTTCAATATGGTATGAAATGTTACAAGATATAGAACCAGAAGTATTTAAAAAAGCGATTATAGAACTTTGTAAAGAAAGAACTTATATGCCAACTATACATGATATTTTAGATAAAACTAAAACAGTTAAGAATAATTATTATTTATCTATTTTAGTAGAAATGAAAAAAGATGGATACTTTAAATTAGGAGTAGTACCATTATCACCAGAACAAGAAGAAAGAAACTATGATAAATCTATTAGATGGATAGAAAGAGGAATCATACCAGGATTTTTATTAGAAGATATGCAAAAATATATTAATAAATCATCTAATAAATTAAAAGGTAATGATAAGAAGTATTTAGAGTATTGTATAGATCATGTTCAATTTGTGGTAGAATACATCCAGAAGATAAAATGTGTAAAAGAGTATATAAGAAAAATACTAAAGAAAGCCAATTTAGAAATACTAATGCTTGGATTAATAAAAGAAATCAAATAAAGAAAAGAGATAAATATTTATGTCAGTTATGTTTAAAAAATAATATGTATACTTATGATAACTTACAAGTACATCACATCATACCAATAGCAAAAGATTATAATAAAAAACTTGATAGTGATAATTTAATTACACTATGTAGAATGCATCATGAACAAGCAGAAAAAGGAATAATATCAAAAGAAGAATTATATAAACTAATTGATATCCCCCCCGGAGGGTAGGTAATCCAAAAATATAATTTTTTCCACACCCACAGCCCACATACATTCACACAAAAATATATTTTCCGTGAGTTTTTTGGAAAACAAAAAGAGTATTAGAACAAAAACTAATACTCAATTTTTTTAAAATCTAATGGATCTTCACTAATAATTTCTAAAGAATAATTCATTCTTAATAATTTAATTACTTCAGCTTTTACCTTATCATAATCTTCATCATCACAAATATTAAAAGTATCTTTAGCAGAATTATAATGTTGATAAAAAGTTGCTTCCCACATAGCATTTCTACTATAAGAACTAGCTATATAAAATGCAATTACTTCAGGCATAACATAAGTAATAATATACTCATGATAATTATCATAAAAAGGATTTATAACTTTCTCTAATTCTTCATCAGAAATATCCTCATCAATGCATTTTCTAATCATACAATTCCTCCAATTCCTTGTATTAATCACTTAAAATTAAAAATTAGTCAAGATTATTGATACAATTCGGTAATTTCTGGTACGAATTGGTCGTAAAATATCAAAATTTGTCAAAATATATGATATAATTTAAATTGTAAGGTTAATTGGGAAGTGAAAATATGGCTAAAAAAAAAGAAGATACATTAAATATAGATAATATTTTATTTAATTGTAGAAATTATTTGAGGGCAGCAAAAAATTCAGGTTCATTTTTTGAAAAAAGAGATATGATGTTAACATTAGTCTTTTTAAGATTTATTGGTGAAAAATATGAAGATGGTTTAGAAAACTTAAGAGAAGAATTGATTAAACAAAATTTAGATCCTGATGACGAAAATATAAGAAAAGCATTTTTTGAAGATGCTACATTTACTGATGGAACTTATTATTTACCACCAGAAGCTAGATGGTCTACTATTATTAATACACCAGCTACTGCACTTAATGCGGCTTTAGATAAAGCATTACAAGCAATCAGCGATAGTAGCGATCAATTAGATGGATGTTTTGTTAATGGAACATTTACACAAAGAAATTTAGCTCCAAATGATATTAAAAAAGTTGTTGATGAGATAAATAAGATTTCTCATAAAACTTTTGGAACAGAAAAAGATTTAATTGGAAGAGTATATGAATATTTCTTAAAAGAATTTGCTGTTAATGCTACAAAAGAAGAAGGCGAGTTTTATACACCACATGATGTTGTACAATTAATAGCTTCTATGATTGAACCATATGACGGAACTTTATATGATCCTTGTTGTGGTTCAGGTGGAATGTTTATACAAAGCACAGAACTTGTAAAGTCTAAACAAGGAGATATAAGCAGGATTAATGTTTATGGTCAAGAAAAAGAACCTGCTACTTATAGATTAGCAAAAATGAATTTAGCATTAAGAGGAATTAGTCACAATTTAGGATCAATCGCGGATTCAACATTTGCTAACGATATGTTTAAAGGAATTGACTTTGATTATATAATGGCAAATCCACCCTTCAATTTAAAGGGATGGTATAACGAGAATCTTTCAAATGATTCGCGTTGGGCTGATTATGTCACACCTCCTGATAGTAACGCCAATTATGCATGGATACTACATATGTTGTCTCATTTAAATAAAACTAATGGAGTTGCTGGATTTTTACTTGCTAATGGAGCATTATCTGATACTGAAACTCAAGCTTTAGAAATAAGAAAAAAATTAATCCAAAATGATAAGATTGAAGCAATAATTGTTTTGCCAAGAGAACTTTTCATTACCACAGATATTAGTGTTACTTTATGGATCCTTAACAATAATAAAAAAGGCGGTAATTATCATAATAGAATTCAAAGAAACCGTGAACATGAAATTCTTTTTATGGATTTAAGAGCATGGACTGAGAATCCAGTAAAAAATGAAAACAAAAAGAAGGTATTATTATCATCAAATGAATCTAAAGATACTGATGATATAAAAATTAATGTTCTTGGACAAATTGAAAGAGCTACTGAAATATATCATAAATGGCAATCAACTGAAGTTGACGGTTCTAATTACGAAGTCCCTGAACTATATAGAAGCGTTAAGATTGATGAAATAAAAGAAAAGGGATGGACATTAACTCCTAGCAAATATATTGAGTTTATAGATCATGATTTAGATATTGATTTTGATAAAGAAATGAAAAGAATCCAAAGAGAAATGTCAGAAATAATTGGTAAGGAAGAAAAATCACAAAAAATGCTAAAGGAAGCTTTTGAGGAAATAGGATATGGCATTAAAGAAAATTAAGTTAGGAGAATTGATAGAACCTTGTGATGAAAGAAATTCAGAAAATAAATATACATTACAAGATGTTAAAGGTATTTCAATTCAAAAAAAATTTATTGAAACAAAAGCAGATATGCAAGGTGTTTCATTAAAACCTTATAAAATTGTAAAACCAGATTATTTTGCTTACGTAACTGTTACATCCAGAAATGGAGAAAAAATAACTTTAGCATATAATGATACAGAAGAAACTTATATTGTTTCATCGTCCTATGTAGTATTTAAGATAAAAAGAAAAGATTTAATAAACTCACATTATTTATTTATGTATTTTAATAGACCTGAATTTGATAGATATTCAAGATATAATTCATGGGGATCAGCAAGAGAAACTTTTTCTTGGGATGACATGTGTGATATTGAATTGGAACTTCCTGATCTTCCAACTCAAGAAAAATTTGTTAAAACATATCTAGCAATGCAAGAAAATCAAAAATCATATGAAAGAGGACTTGATGATTTAAAACTTACATGTGAAGGATATATTGAAGACTTACGAAGAAAATATAATGTTGAAAAAATTGGAAAATATATCAAGTGTACAGATAGAAAAACAGATGATATTAATCTTGATATTAGAGGTATTTCTAATCTTCAAAAATTATCTATACCAAATAGTAGGGTTGATGGAGTTGAAAAAGAAAAATATCTAAGAATTGATTATAAAGAATTTGGATATAGTCCAATACACATTAATGATGGATCAATAGCATTAAATGATAAAAAAAAATCATATCTTCTTTCACCAATTTATAAAACTTTTAAAGTGTTAGATGAAAATATACTATATCCAGATTATTTAATGATGTGGTTTTCACGTAAGGAATTTATAAGATATTGTTGGTTTTATGCTTTTGGAAGTGCAAGAGATAATTTTGAATGGAACCAAATGTGTGAAGTAGAAATACCAATTCCGGATATTAAAATTCAGAAGGCAATTGCTAATATATATAAAACTTATAAAGAAAGAAATAATATAAATGAATTAATGAAGAATCAAATCAAAAATATTTGCTCTATTTTAATTAAAGGATCTATTGAGGAAGCAAAGGAGAATTAATTATGTCTGAATTAAAAAATATTAATGGTCATTTTTGTGAATCTGACTACGAATATGCTTTAATCTCATTTTTAGAAAATGAAGGTTGGGTTTATTCAGCAGGTCTTAATATAACAAGAGAGTATAAAAGGGATGTTTTAATTATTGATGATTTAAAAGATTACCTAAATAATAACTATTCTGATTTATCAGAATCTGAAGCAAAGAGATTAATCGATAGTATTAAATTAGTTGGTGCAGAAACTGATTTTGCTACATTACATAAGTTTTATAAATGGGTTGTAGATGGTTTTAATTTTCAACTTGACAACGGAGAAACAATAACTATTGATTTAATAAATTTTGAAAAAAATAAAACTACGAATAATATATTTAAGGTAATTAATCAATTATCTATTGAATATATAAACAATGGAAAAACAGAAAATAGAAGACCAGATATTTTGCTATATATAAATGGTATTCCTGTTTGTGTAATGGAATTAAAGAATCCAGCTGATGCAAATGCTACAATTCATGATGCTTGGGAACAAATTACTATTCGTTATTGGAGAGATTTGCCACATTTATTACATTATTGCCCATTAGCTTGTATTTCCGATGGAGTAAAGACAAGACTTGGTACCGTTAGAGCACCATATGAGCATTTTTATGCTTGGAGAAGAGTAAATTCTGAAGACAAGGTATCTACTTTACCTTTTGAAGAAACAATGACAATGGTGAAGGGAGTATATGCTCCTGAAAGATTTTTAGAAATATTTAGAGATTATATTTATTTCCAAGATACTGAGTATGATAGAAATGAAGTTGAAATAGTTTGTAGATATCCACAATTTTTTGCTACAAGACTATTAAAACAAAGCATAATAAAGTCTGTTCAAGATGGTACAGGTAAAGGTGGAACATATTTTGGTGCCACTGGTTGTGGTAAAACGTATACAATGGCTTTTCTAGCAAGACAATTATCGTTGAGATGCACTGATATACCAGAGATAGGTTCACCAACTATTGTAATGATTGTTGATAGAAATGAATTGCAAAAACAGGGAGCTAAACTGTTTACTAAAAGTACTGAATTTTTAAATATTGGTTCAGTAAATGTTGTCGCAAGTAGAAAAGAATTAAGACAAGAACTTGGATTAAGACAAAGTGGTGGTTTTTATATTTGCACTATTCAAAAGTTTTGTGACAGGAAAGACGATTTAATTGGGTTGATAAATGATAGATCTAATATTATATGTTTTTCCGATGAAGCTCATAGAACTCAATTAGATCATTCTAAAAAAATTCAATTTAGCAAAGATGTAGATGAAAATATGAAAGCATTGATTTCTAAACCATATGCAAAAGTTTTAAGGGAAGCTTTCCCACATGCAACATTTGTTGGCTTCACAGGAACTCCAATTGCTGAGACTTATCAAACATTTGGTGATGAAATTGATAGATATACAATGGATCAATCAGTTGCTGATGGATTAACACTGCCAATAAAATATCATCCACGCATTGCGAAAGTATTGCTTGATGAAAATAAAATTAAAGAAATTGAGGATTATTACAAAGTGTGTGCAGATGAAGGTGCTACATTTGAAGAAATAGAAAAAAGTAAAAGAGCAATGAGTTCGATGGATATTATTTTAGGTGAACCATCTAGATTAGATAGATTAGCAGTAGATATTCATGACCATTATGTATCAAGTTGTGAAAATGATCCGACAAGAGTACAAAAAGCAATGATAGTTTGTTCAAATAGACAAATAGCATATGCTTTATTACAAAAGTTTAAGGAACATTATCCGGAATGGTTTGTCGAAAAGAAAACAACAGGAGATATTGAAGTTTCTGATAAAGAATTAAAAGAATTAATTCCAATGCCTTTTATTGCTATGGTCTCAAGTGTTGGCAGTAATGATTCTGAAGAAATGTATAACTATTTAGGTGGAGTAACAAATGATAAACGTTCCGAAAAAATGGATGCTGCATTTAAACAAGACAAATCGAATTTTAGAATTGTTATAGTAGTTGATATGTGGATAACAGGTTTTGATGTACCAACATTAACTTATATGTATAATGATAAACCACTTCAAAAGCACATGTTAATTCAAACAATTAGCCGTGTAAATAGAAAATATCCAGGTAAAGAATATGGATTAATAGTTGACTATATTGGAATAAGAGATAACATGAGAACCGCAATGGGTTTATATGGTGGAGATTCAAGTATAGCACCAACAAAGGATGATGTAGAGCAAGCTACAGTCATTTTTAATGAACAATTAAATGTTCTAAAGAACCTATTTACAGATTTCGATTTATCTCCATTTTTAAATCCTAACGAGGACCCTGCCAAAAGATATATGATGTTAGCGAAAGCAGCAGAGTATGTTTTTGCATCTGATGAAAATTTAAATATGGTTAGTGATGATGGGAAAAAGGTTAATAAAGTATCATTTAAAACCTATTTTTTAAAGACAACAAGAAGAATGAGATCAGCATATGATATATGTCAACCTTCAGGAGAACTAAACGAGAATGAGTCAGCATTAGCTCAATGTTTTATGGCAATTGCCGGATTTGTTAGAAAAATGACAGGAACAAGTCATATTGACGCAGATACAATGAATAAAAATGTAGCTCAGATGGTAGAAGAAGCTCTTAAATATACAAAGGTTGAAAGCATTTTAGAATCAGGTGTAGAAGAAGACATTTTTAGTCCGGAAACATATGAAAGATTAATTGATGTTAAGATGCCTGCTTCTAAATTGGAATTGTTAATAAAGATGCTAAGAAAACAAATTAAAGAATATCAAAAGGTAAATCAACTTGCTGGAAAAAAATACCAAGAATTATTAGATGCAACAATTAAGCAATATCATGAAAGAAGAAAACATTTATCATCTGATGAAGCTGGAATTGCTCAAAATGAAACGACAGATGAGATTATAAAAAATGCAACTGAACAAGCATTGAAAATTCTGCAAGATATGCAAATGGATAGAGAAAGCTTTAGAAAAATAGGATTAACATTTGAGGAAAAAGCATTTTATGATATTTTAATTGATTTGCGTGATAGATTTAGTTTTGAATATGGTGAAGATAAAAACATAAATGGTGTTATTATTAATAATAAAGCTAAAGAATTAGCTAAAGAGATTAAAGAAATAATCGATACTAAATCATCATTTGCGGATTGGCTAAATAATCAAAATGTGAGAAATCGTTTAAAATTTGATATTAAAGTTTGTTTAATTAAAAATGGATACCCACCAGAATATAGTCCAGAAGTATTTAGCAAAGTAATGGAACAAGCTGAAAATTTTGAAAAATATGAGAGGGGGTAAGAAATGATAAGACATGTAGAACAAAAGTCAGTTGCTCAAGTATTACCTGATGATAAAATTATATATAAAATTCCAAAGTATCAAAGAAAGTATACTTGGGGACAAAATGAATGGGAGTTACTATTCAATGATGTGATTGAAAATGATGAAGGATATTTTTTAGGATCAACAATTTGTGTTGCTTTACCAGGTAGTGCCTTTGGAGCTACTTATCTTGAAGTTATAGATGGACAACAAAGAATGACATCTTTATCTATTCTTTTCTCTGTGTTATATACAAAATTATTAAAACATAAAGATGAATTAGATATAGATAGTATGACTGATTTAAATAATATTAAAAGGCAATTAGCATATAAGCAAGATGATAAATATGTTCCAAGATTACAATTACAAATACAAGATAACAATCAAGCAGATTACAATTTCTTATTATATGAGTCTGGCATTATAGAAAATGCTGAATTTCCACTTTATGCAGGTAACAGAAAAATATATAAAGCAGCACGATATTTTGATAAACTAATAACGAATTTTTTACAATCTGACGATCCAGAAAATGTATATCGTGGATTAAAAGCAGATAGTGAAATAAAAACTTTATTAAATTTGGTTAGAAGATTTAACAGTGCAATTTTAGTTGTCATTGAAGTGGATAATCACAAAGACGCATATATGTTGTTTGAGTCATTAAATAATCGTGGTGTTCCTTTAACTGCTATAGATTTAATTAAAAACCTACTTATTTCAACTTCAGAAAGAGATGGTAAATCTGACGAATGTTATGACCGTTGGACTAAAATTCAAAAGAATCTTGGAGAAGAATATTCTGTTCAAGAAAGATTTTTTAGACAATACTATAATGCTTTTATAGAAGAATTAAACAAACCTTTTGTTACTCCAGAGAGCACGAAAAAATATCCATTAGCATATTTAGCAACAAAAACTACATTAATGGATATATATGAACAATTAATAAAAAAAGATTATAATAAATTTATTGATGATATAGAACACGCATCAGATAATTACGCAATCATAATTAATAACTCTGATAAGAAAACATATTATGCTGATGAGCTATTAAATCTTGAAAGAGTTCAGGGAGCTCCTGGATATCTATTACTTTTATATTTAGAAAACAATAAGGATATACTAAATATTAAAGATGATGATATGAAAGATATTATTAAATTATTAGTATCATTCTTTGTTAGAAGAAATATAACAGATATTCCAAATACAAGAAATTTAACAAAAATATTTATGGATATAATCGCATCAATTAAAGAAAATAGAAATGATACAGTTTATAATATATGTAGAAATAAACTAATTTCTGAATCAGCTCCAGATAGCTTATTTGAAGAAAAATTGAGAGGGCCATTATATGATTTGAATGATACTGCAACAAGATTTATTTTATGCCATATAGAAGCTCAGCATACTACAAAAGAAATATATACTGATTTATGGTCAAGAGATAATAGTAATAAATATATTTGGACAATTGAACATATATTTCCAGAAGGTCAAAAAATACCAAAAGAGTGGATTGATATGATAGCCGATGGGGACGAAGAACTTGCATATGAATATTTAAATAAATATGTTCACACATTAGGTAATTTGACTATTACAGGGTATAATTCTAATTTGAGTAATTATGATTTTGAAAAGAAAAAATATAGAAAAAATCAAGATGGAAAAGATATAGGATATACAAATGGATTATACTTAAATAATGATGTAGTTAGTGAAGATAAATGGACTGTTGAGAAAATAAATAATAGAACTGATAAGCTAGTAGCAACTGCTTTAGAATTATTTAAATTATAATTGTATTATAAAAGCCCAGAAAAGTTAATTCTGAGCTTTTTTGCTTGATAAAAAAGTAATTTTTGTTGCAACAATTATAATTCTATGTAAATCATCAATTTCAATATATCCCTTAATACTAATTAAATCGTTTTCTTTAATATAATTATTTAATTCTTTTTGAAAACCTTTTGAAATATTTATTCTGACAATTTGATGATTTTCTAAGCCTTCAACCTTTAAAAGTAATTCTTCGCCTTCAATTCCTTTAAAGCATCCAGAAATAACAACACTATTAACCATAATATCCTCCTTTTTAATAGTTGTTGTATTAATCACTTAATTATTGAAATTAGTCAAGTAATTTATGGTATAATAATTATTAAATTTTGGGGGCGATATAATGAGTCGAAGATATAGAAGTAAAAGTTATAATGGAAGAGGATTAGTAAGCATAGTAAGTTATTTAATAAGACAGTTCTGTTTTCCTAATCCATTTTCTAATATAGTTAAAGATTCAAATACAGCTACAGTTGTTAACTGGGTATGTGGCGGTGTTTTTATTCCTCTAGCTTATGGTTTGACTCACACATGGTATAAAGGTGGAGCTAAAGCAGTTGGAAGCTTTGGATTTTTTATTAATTATGCAATATTAACAGGTTTATTTTTGTTGATAACTAAATTTATAACTAATCTTTATTTAGTAGTATTTTTATTCATTTTAGGGTATGCTATATTGTGTATAGTTGAAAACAAATTGTTTGGAGAAAAGCATCCATTTTAAGAGTTAGTAAAATAGGTACTAATTCTTTTTTTAGGTACAATTTAGGTACAAAAATACTAAAAAACCACGGTAAATGACGGTTTATACCAATATAAAAAGGCCCGTATTTAAAGGGTTTAACACAATTTGGTCTCTTCTAACTGAAGAGAGCAGGCCAATAAGAGAAGAGCGTATGATACTAGTACCTGTCAAGTACTCACTAAATAAAAAGATTAATTAATTAATTAAT
>OCQB01002955.1_pt1 | contig 10595 bp, 6 predicted proteins | sample 1538631 | NCBI WGS metagenome assembly OCQB01 (sample SAMN04571713, study PRJEB22368) | human gut metagenome | biome: human gut; material: stool | host: Homo sapiens | place: Luxembourg | collected 2012-10-19 | reverse complement strand
GTAACAAACAGACCAATTAAAAGCGTCATCTCGTTCTTCTACATTATTACGACTTGCATCAGGTCTCTCCACTTGATCCATATTACTAAAACTCAAGAAATGTTCAGGACGATGAATCTACATATCAATGTATTCCCTTCATGCTTACAGGATCATAATACTCCTTCGGGACATCTGGTGTCACATCATACCCATCTCCTACACGGAATTGCGTACCTCGGAAGTTATAGTTCCAACTATTCTCTGCAGGAACCAAGAAACTGCCCAAGAACTTATTACTGAAGATGACAGGACATCCATGGTACATCGTATTCTCATCAAATCCCAAATCAGAGGCTCCTTGATCCTTACAAGCTCTACCCCAATCATATCCTTCTTTGGTGAGATTGTAACCAGACACAGCCACTGATCCAGGAATAAATGAACAGGTGATAACTGAGGTCTTCTTTCCATCCCATTCACTATGGAGATCCAACATATGAGCATGAATGAATGCATCTCGTGTTGACAAACGATGAAGATCACTCGGTTGTGTATGAATCCAACCCAGAGGCTCCAAACCCTCTAACAGATCATGCTCAGGAAGAGAATCAGGCAATTGGACACATTGAGAACTGCCCATTTGAGGAGGCAATACAATAATTCGTACCTCCTTGATACGAGGATCATCAGCGAGAGACACACCATACATCAATCCAGCAATCTGGACTCGAAGATCACTGATAGTAATGAACTTCCTCACCAGATTCAGAGGCAGCACATAAGTGTTGTCACCTTCCAGACATGGTGTTGCTGTTAACTGCTTCACACGCATTGCCAAGTTTCCTGCTGATACTGCTCGTGTTCTCCAGTCTGTACGAGAGGCGAAGGTCTGTTGCTCATATTGTGATGTTGTCGTCACAGTCATCTCCTCACCCAACACATTTGTCGATCGTGTGGTCACTGACACTAACTTCGACTGATCTCGTTGCTGTGACTCGATCTCTGCAATCTGTTGACGTTGTTGTGAAGGAGCTGCAATAGGCATGCCCAGAATGATATCACGAATCTCAGACTGAGTTAGTGAAGTCACAGACACATTGTTCTGCTTGCTGTAGTATGAGAGTACGAGATCTGTCAGTTGATGTTCCACCTCTACCCACTGCTCAGGAGTGAATGTAGGCCAGATATGATTTGGTTGAGTGATAGTGTTCACAGTAGGACGCAAAATCGCATTCGTCTGAACAGGATTCGTTCCCATCGCACGAAGAATCAGAATCAATCGACTGAAAGCAGTATAGGAAGAGATTGTCTCCAACCAATCATCATACAAATTAAACAGATCATTGCTAGGACCTGTAGCCTTCAACACATGATCAGCAATCTTCTCAACCTTTGCTAAGGCAGCAAACGGTAGTTGCATCTCACTGTTCTTCAAAACACAGTTCGGGAAATCCACCATCTGACTCTGTACAGCATCCATCAAATTCTTTCTGGTTACAATGATTTGACGAGGCTGCTCTTCTACTGGCATACTCTTGATAATTGCTGTTAACTCTTCAGCCGTCTTCCACTTGGCCAGTTGAGTGAGACGCTTCTGACCTGCCCACACGGACGTATGAATCACTTTCAGGAACAACTGTCCTGTTCGAGGATTGATAATGGAGATAAATCCATTCATAGGCTTTGTTGTGACGTTTCCTTCAAAAGTATGATGCATTGTCACACGATACACATTCGTATCATCCACAAACCATGTGATCTGATTACTGAACAATTCATTGTAATTCTGACTACTCAACATTGGTTCTGTAGGTTCTGATGAGTATAACTGAAGACCAGATCGAATACGATCTCGTAATACACTCAAAGCAGGATTCACTTTCATGATTTTGGCCATAGCTCGTTGAAGTACAAACTTGGATCCAGGGATATAGTGGCCAAACCCACTGTACATGTTATAAGCCAGATCAATACCCAGTAATGTTCCTGTGGGACTAGCATAGTTAGTCATTGAATCTGAGATGTATTCAAGGAACTTAGCTCGACAATACCTCTCAATGTCATGAGAGTCATAATCACCCCAACGAAGCTGAACATCAAACCAATAAGCCTGTGTAGGTTGTTCTGTGAATTCATCCTTATCATCATGCAATAAGGATGGTTTACAAGTAGGCCAACGATGAGCTGCAGTCAACAGAATATCAGATGATGAAGCATTCATCTTATAGGACTTTCGAGGATGAATTGTGAGCTTCTCAACACTTTGAATGGCCAAATTATCCAATTCCTGATCAAACACTTGACACAGATCTGTTACAATGTTCTCATGGATCTTCTGCCAGAGATGAGCTCGGAAGATCTGAATAAGAGAAATCTTCAGTGTGGGAATCTTTCCATGCATGAAGATACCTGTCAGATCCAGTTGCACTTGGAAACCAACATAAACATTTGCTCGATTGATCGTTGGTGACCACCAGAGTGTGAAACGACGATTTGGAATCTGATTCAGACCACTTCGTTGAGCATTCGTAAGCTTCTTGTACTTCATTGATTCCTCAAAACCAGAAGCTTTCTCCCAGAATAAACCCTCCCATGTAGGGAATGCAGTTGCCTTAAATAGTGTATGTTCAAGAATTGTCTCCACACCTCCAAGATGTTGAATCACATCGGTACGATAATTGTTAAGGTTCCATAGTCGACCATCATGACTCTGATGTGTCCACCACATTTGATTATATCGCAATAGTGTATATTGCTTGAATACCAACCGGACACGATATCCCTTATCATATGCCAAGGTATGACGATCCTTCTGGAATAGTGTATTGATACGAGGCAGACCCAATTCCCATGAATCACTCAGATCATCATACGTCAATCGACGATTCTTAGCATTGGCTTCTGCCTTCTTCAATGCATACTCAGCCCAAACAGCTTGTGATGATTCGAATTCTGATAACCATGGAGAGATGTATCGAGCTAAATTAGGAATTAGCTGATCTTCTTCGTGACTCATTCCATTACGGAAGTGTGTGATACCAACAGATGTCTGCTTGCTATATGTGAGATCACTTTGAGGAATTAGGATATGACCCATTGACAACATGCCTAATCCTCCTAACTCCTTGGGTGTATAGAACACTACAGGTGGGAATCGACTCGGCATCTTGCTGTTAAGCCCAATTTTGATTCGAGTCTGAATCTTGTTCTCACACTTCACAAGTAGATCTAACATTGGTTCAGTATTTATCACAGCCTCTCGGAAATAAGTCATTAAACCAATCAATGCAGTATTCCACTTATTTGCCACTTTCGTAAAGGTGGTTCCTCCACTACTCATCAGAATCTGACGCACATGATTCTCGAACTGTTTCATACTATCATCATCCACACGTAAGAAGGCCATGGCCGTTTGTTCCTTCGTTGCTTCGTTCTGTAAAGGCCATACTCCATCACGAGCTTGGACTTGCTGTTCTCGTGGAGTTCGACACTTTGGTAGAATACGTACCTCAAATCCGCACATATCAAACAGGAAATTTGGATTATCTTGAGAATACACACATACAAATGATTTCTCCCATTCAAAAGTGGTTAGACTTCGTGGTAATCGTGCCTTCATATTCCAGAACACAGCACGACCCAGATTCACATCATGCTTCATTAGTCGCATTCGACTGTCACGAGGCCAACACTTCTTATTCACATATCCCACGATATTCTCATTATTAGGATCAGGATGTTCTGTAAGGAACCGTTGAATCAAATCCTTGGCTTCATCTGCAGTGAAACGGAATACAACATACACCTTATCAACATAACGAGTATACAGTCGAATAGGATGTCGGATTTCTGTCTCTGTATCATGGAAACAACAATACTTATTAGGAAGTGAAGGAGGACCAGCTAATTCTGAAGCACGTTGCATTCCCAATAATAGTAAATCCAGAATAAGTCCATAATATTGGAATATGAATCCAGCAAACTGAAGTCCAGTAATGAGACCATAGTGATTGATATGCTCCATGTCCTTGAATGTGATCTTCACATTCGACTTCTTGCTCATATAGTCAGCAATGTTATGATCCACAATCAGACGTAGTAAACGAGAAAGCAGTGTTGGATCCATCTTCTCATACACCTTATCAAGACTTGCTTCCATCAATACATTACATTCACCATTATCACAATTCCAGAAATCGGTCAGATTATTGATACCTTGGCAGAACTTGTAGACAAGATATGGCTGTGGTTCTTCATCACTAGGTTTGATCCAATTGGGGAATAACTTCCGTTTGTCTGCTTCATACCACAAATACTGATCCAGATACGCATCTGTGATCTTCTCCAGAGGATCGATCTCGTAGACAGGAATAAGAGTGGAGAACAGGTCAAGGAATTGAAGTGATACATCCTTAAATACATGCTGAGTAAGGAGATATCGCTTGATCTGTTGAAGTGTCTCATGTGGATTGTCAAAACCACGTTCAATCAAACCCAGTTCTTCACGTTGAAGTTGATTCATTCGACTATTGCTGTTGTAATTCTCACGTAATCGTTCCAAAGCCAAGGTTAAGAGCTTCGTATCATGTTTATACTGTGTAGGAGGGAAGGGAATAGGACTGAAGTGCCGACTCTCCAACCAGTTCACAGCTGTCTTATAGATGGCGATACCTTCCTCAACAGACACATATGGGCCATCCTTTAAGAAGTTCTGTTGACGCTCCTGCTCCTTCTTTAAGAACAGGCGAGTCAATCTACCCACATTCTTCTTACATACAGTCTTATCCACAGTAGCTCCTCGTCGGATCCTCTCACGATTATAATGTGCCACATTCGTCCACCAATCTGCTTTTGCTTTGACATATCGTAGAATGAGAGCTTCAATCGCAGGTGGCATACCAGGAATAGACCATGGAATATTTGCCTTCCAGCATCGCCATGCTTCTGATAGATGTTGGAGAATTGTACGAGATTTATTCGCTTTGATTCCTTCAGGCATCATATCTAGAATGTCTTGCAACACAGCAGCACGCAACTCCAAATCATAATTCGATTCAACACGCTGTTTTGTGACTGTATGAGGAGTAGCATTCGAATGTCGACCTTCAAACTGACGAGCTAACAGATTCTGAAGCCATCGCTCTAACAATGGAACAATACCACGTAGGAAGAAGAGCCATACACGCCATGAAGGGAACCAGAATCCACATCCTGGTCCCTTGCCAACAGGTCCAGTGTTGAATCGATAATAAACCAAGTGCTTCAAATCCTTGCACATGCGGACTTGGCGCATCAAGCGATACTTGTATCGGTACATACCTGTCAACTGACCAATGTGAGCAAAACAGTACTGCAGAGCATCTGCAAGTTGATATGAATCGATATTCCCCAAGCGGAACTGCACGTTACAATCCACAATGATTTTGGTGAGTCGAAGAATCTCTCGCGTCAAGTGGAATGCATTACCAAAACGAGATTTCTTTCGTTCCTTTGTCGTGAGTACTTTGATTGGTTTTAGATTGAAGTTATAATCAAGATGGAGATAATTCAAACCTCGACGATGAATCAGCAGATTCAAAGTGTTGAAACCTTGACGAACCACTTGTAAACCTGCTTCGACCCAATCTTCCTCTGTAGTTTGGAAGAATTTGGTTGAGTGGAGACTACGGAGTAAATCACGACGCTTCTGAGCCTTAGGAGGTTTGTTGTGGAGTTGATTCATAACCCAGCCTTTGAGAAGTTTCTGATACGAGACTTTCACTTTGGTAGGGAGTTCATAGCTCACATGTTCACGATACCAAGTATTGACAAGAGGAACATCGAAGCAACGACGTGTACGACCTGAACGAAGATTGAATGGACGAGGTGCATTGTAGAGAGCTATACCTTCGGAGGTTGTTTCTGGGAGGTTAGAGTGTTATAGGAGAAGAGAAAGTACATCAATCATCATTCAATCAATCAGTCTTATTCATCACACTCATTCATCATATCATTCAATCACACTAGTCAATCATACTCATTACACTAATCAACAACATCCACTCATCATTCAATCTCACTCACCTGTATACAAAGGAGCTCCTGATAAGATTGGGAATACACCATCAGGCAACTTGAAATCTCCTTCATCCAAATCCACTTCCTACACCTCATTCTTCTCTTCATCTCTTACTACTACACTATGAGCATGTTCACTATAAAAAGCAGGAATTGGGTTAATAATTGGATCGAAATAGAAGGCAGGTTGATCAGGATCATCTGATTTGATATAAGCTGAAGCAGGATAATGATAGAATGGAATTGCTACATGACGAGTTCTCTCATTATACATATAGGGATACGCAATACGATACTCTGTACGAAGAGGATTACGAAGAATAATCTTATTCACATCATTGAACTCATTCCAATCTTCATCAACTTCCTATTCATTATTCATTCCAATTCATTCATACAATGTCCTTATCAAGAGGCTCATATTTTGGTCCTCCAGGAATAGCCACATTTAATGCTTTTGCTGTGAAGAATGACTTCTTATCAAAGAGATAGAAATAGTTCTGATCTTGAATATCTGACAGGAGTTGATTTGACAAACGATACAGATTACCCATAATTGCAATCGACAGATGCCACTTCCGATAAGAAGGACCATTCGTATAACGACGATCCTCTGATAGAGGACGATGATCGTATAGCCATTCGATTACAGCTGCATCATCTTCAGGATCCAAATCACGCATTTGAATAGCATCTGTTGGTTCCACATCCAGAATATTGTCTCCATAGTCCAGAGGAGGTTCTTCATCATCGAATGGAGGGAATCGCATTCGCTTGAAGTTACGACGATCTCGCTTCTCCTTTCGCATCATCACCCACATTGTTGACCACTGGGCAATAAACACAGGTTCAATTACCATCGGGACTTCATTCACCAATGTAATCGCTCCAGTAGTGTGATACAATACTCTCACTATACGAACCTGTTCCCATGGCATAGGCATGTTTTCAAGCAATTTTAGAATTGCATGAGGCATAAATCTACTTATTATTCTTCACAGATAACGAAGACTTTAGAGCACCCAGATAGATTCGCTTATCATTCCGAAACTTGCGAGATGACATATCTCCATGATCTTTAACAATCTTTCGAAGCTGTTCAACAGGCATGTCGCTGTTTTGCATACTCACTAATCGTCCTTTTGTTTCCTGTTTGAACTTCTTCACTCGTTTCTGCTGCCATTTCCGAGCGCGAGTCTTTAAAGCTTCGTCCAGTTGTTCCTGCTGTTCCAACTCGATTTGCTTCTGAATAAACTCATCATCTTCGACAACTTCCATATTCTTGATTATAGAATTTCAAATGTCAAAGCAACGAGTATTTGAAAAGAATAGATGAACACGGTGGAATACTGAAATTGGCTGATTCCCATTCCGTCGTGGATCAAATCAAGTCATTTTCTCGAATGCAGCGGAGAGATAGGCATCGAAACGCTGACGAGTGGATCTCCTTAGTTGCCTGTAAAGTTCAACCATCTCCCAAGGATGTTGATGTCAAACGAGAGTCTTATTATGATGAGTATCCATATCCGCGTATTTATCCTGACATGCTTCCACCTGATTATCCTGCTATTCTATCATTGTTTATGAATGTGATTTCAATTGTATGGAATGTATTTGAATGAGATAGATATGATCCGCAGAACAAATTTGCTTCATGGTTGGGTTCTGCCTTTCTCTTCACTTGCTTTGCTGACCTGAAATTCAATGAGATCGATTACACACAGGTGTTCGTATCTATTATGTAGATTTTGAACAGATTTGTGAATGATAGATTTCAAATACTCTCTTTTGTGCGTGCTTTTATCCTCTCAGATCAATAATGTGATATCAAAGTGAAAATATAGTTGTTATATGGCGATTCCATAGTTTTGAATTGTTGTTTCTCTAACAAATATTCAACACGGAGAATCCAATAATTGAACACACCTTGTTGAACGCTGCATAGAGATACGAGAGAGCAGTATCTACATTGAAAATCCTTATTACTATTACCATTTACAGGAAGAAGCTGAGTACAATCTCTGAAGAGTAATAAGAACTGAAGGTCAGGATAGAAGTACTCATAATTCAACTAGTCATCAATTCTTGTTGACTCACTCACGAGAAGGATAAAAGTATTAATATTGTCCATTATTTCTGGTGTTTCCATTGTGATCCCCTCCTTCTGTAACTGCTGATACACGTAATGAAACATATTCTACCAATAATTAGTTTCATTCACGCTTACCATCATCAGTGCTTGATAACCACGGATCTTGTACATTGGAGAGGCAATTTCCAGTGTCGTATCAATGCTTGTAACGAATTCTTGCGTTTTGGGATCCGACTCATCTGTAAGAACATCAAGTACTGAAATGCCTTCAGGATTCACTTTCAGATAAGCTTGGAATGCCGCAATAAAGGCCTTGTTCTTCTCTTCACAACGACGACGCACCACATCCTGAATCAATGGAGAAGTATGTACAAACACAGCATTTGTAATCGTCGATTGGAGTAACTGAACGAAAACAGGATCCTGAAGTGTCACAAATTGAGCACAGATTCGTCCATACAAGATGCTTGTGAAGCTTTGAACATCACTCAGCATATATGATTCCACTACACCTCATTCTATTGACTCATTCCGACAATGCTCCTTATCTTCAATCATTACTCCAGTCGTAGGATTGTAAAGCATGAAGAATACCAGTTTCATCACACTCATTATATTACCAATAGAATATTCAGATAATGCATCAATTTGATTCGCCTGACAACGTGTTCCTTTCATGATATCTTCATCTGGAATCTGAATGTGGATTACACGAAGAATGTAATTCAAGTAGAACTGAATTCCGTCATAAAATTTCTCAGGAACAATTCCTTTCAGTAATTCAGCATCGAATTTTTGAATGCCTTGATCAATAAAACCACTAATCTGTTCATGGAGCATGATACTAGAAGGCCCGGTTTCATTCATGACCGGAAAGACAGTCTTGAAAGTAGAATCCCAGAAAGAAAGTGGAGTGGGTTGTTTCTTAGCATAACAATCCTTCGTCTTCTTTCGGAACGCTAAAACCTCCTTTACAATCGCAGTGGCCTTTTCTGTATTTTGGGTAATCGATCTCTTCATATCAAGACATGCAACGAACCTTACAATTGAGGATTGCTTACATACATCCACAATTTGTCTTGCCTTCTGCCTAAAATCCAGATTTCCTTGCTGTTCTGCAGCCAACGTATCCAAAATGTTTGTCTTTACCCGATAACTCAAAAGAGCACACCAATTTGACATTGGAATGTTGTTACTATCTGGAATGACTACAAATTAAAACAAAATCGAGGATCCAACCAGTCCTATTCCAACCCTTCTTCTTTGACTTCTTCTCCTCAAGAACTAGAATAAATATCCATCTGATAAACTCTTACTTCTCCGCTCATTGGCGTAGTCCAACTTTGTTGAACATGTATAGTTCTCAATGTAAAGAACATTTGAACATTCTGTAAATGCAGATTCTAGGGTATTTGTATCTACCTCTGGAGGTGGCTTGACACCTGGATACATAACAATTAACTGAATTGTTGAGTTCAACGAAACTTGATGTACTATGTATAAGAAATGCTAGATGGATAATAAGATTAATCTGACGAAAAGAATCACTACTACATCCATATCTAGATCCAGAGAAATATAAGTAGGATGTAAATAACTGATCACAGTAATTCGAATAATGGACACTGAGTGGTAATCATTGATCTATCGTATCTTCCTCTAATTATCATAGACAGGAAAGTGGCATCCTCCTAAAAATCCATGACACAAAGAATCGTCTTGCTAGTGGGTGCTCGGGGTTTGATCATTTCTCTTGAAGGGAGTGTGACAAAAACCTTGTAGAAAAGAATTGAAAATCGTTCTCTAAAGATGTCTGAAGATTGTATTGAAATTTCCATAAGAGGAATCTAATATCTAGCAATTATCATTGATAACGGTTCGGGTATGTGTAAGGCTGGATTCTCAGGAGATGACGCTCCTCGTGCTGTTTTTCCATCTATTGTCGGTCGTCCCAAGGTTCCTATGTACATGGTAGGAATGGAGAACAAGGACTGTTTTGTTGGTGAGGAAGCGGAGTCTAAGAGGGGTATTTTGAATCTGAAGTATCCTATTGAACACGGAATTGTCACTAATTGGGATGATATGGAGAAGATTTGGCACCATACCTTTTACAATGAGCTTCGTGCTCAGCCTGAAGAGCACCCTGTTTTGTTAACCGAAGCTCCCCTGAACCCGAAGGCTAATCGTGAACGTATGACTCAGATCATGTTTGAAACGTTTAATATTCCGGCAATGTACATCCAAATTCAGGCTGTTTTGTCTCTGTATGCTGCCGGTCGTTCAACGGGTCTGGTGGTAGATTCTGGAGATGGTGTCACTCACACAGTACCAATCTACGAAGGATATTCGATTCCTCATGCTATTCTAAGAATGGATCTTGCTGGACGTGACCTTACCGAATACATGCAGACAATCCTTACCGAGCGTGGATATACTTTCACATCCAGTGCTGAACGTGAGATTG
>OCQB01002952.1_pt1 | contig 10602 bp, 10 predicted proteins | sample 1538631 | NCBI WGS metagenome assembly OCQB01 (sample SAMN04571713, study PRJEB22368) | human gut metagenome | biome: human gut; material: stool | host: Homo sapiens | place: Luxembourg | collected 2012-10-19 | reverse complement strand
TTGCAGACGGGAAGTAGGAGAATCCGAAAGCCGCAGTAACAACGAACTGCAAGAACTCAGCCGAAGCCATAGTACCTTGAAATTTTTTTCAATCATGATGATGCTCCTGATTGTCGCATGAAGTAGTTTGTGTCCGCTGGAGAATGGAGAGGAGTATTGTAGCACAAAAGGAAGACGTTATGGTGGAGGTTAGGCGAATTTTGTTTTGGAGTTCGCGCCCTCGCAGGTAGTTTCATTCTCGGCGGGATGGAGGTCTCCGCCGCACACTTTACGCTTGATAATCACAGTTTTTTTCCCCCAATAGCTTTGTACCGCTTAATTAGTTCTTTAGCTAAAAGAATTGCTATTTTTTCCTTTGAATAAGTCATTGCTGATATGCACTGAATTTCCCCCAGTTGCGGATACTTTTTCGTTAATTGCTCAATAGTTATTCCATACAAAAGAGGAAGAACCAGTTTTTGCTTATTTTCGTTTTGTTGTTCCAGAAGTTCATGCAACTCTCGTTCAGTCCATTCACGATCGAAGAACTGTTCGGAAAGTACTATTATTGCAAATTCAGAACTATGTAGACCCTCTATTATTTTTTCTTTCCACTTATCACCCCATGTGATAGCCGTAGAATCATAGAACACTGTAATTCCTAACGTTCTGATAACATCATACAGCTCATTGACATAGCTTATTTTGTCGTTTGCTGCATGTGACAAAAACACATCGTATTCTTTCGCCTGTACCTGTATAGCATTCGCATTTTCTTCCTCACCTAACAATTCATTAAGATAATCTTGCAATTCTTTTTGGGTAAGCTCAATATCGCGAACACAAGCTGGTTCTTGCGGGCGGTCGTCATCGGCGCCAACTACCGGCGTACAAAAGTGTCGTTTCCTAAAAAGTTCATGCTCACGGCTATCTGTTCCAAATTCTTTTGCCAACATCCGGTCCACACTGGACTTCCATTTCTGGAAGTCCATATCAGTGCTGGTTACTCTCCGATTTATCAGAGTAGCTGCCTCTTGAATGAGTTCTTTGTATTTTTCAACTTTATTCATGTTCTATCTCTTCCTGTTATTTATTTGCTTTGGCGAATGCTTTTCTTCGTTCCAGCAGCGTAAGTATCTTTTTCACGCCTTCGGGATTCGCCCCCGCCGCCAGCGCATCCACCTGCGCCGCAATCTCCCCGTCGATGCTCGTGGGCATCGGGGTGGCGAAGCAGACTTCCTCCGCAAGGCGCTTCATGTCCGCATCGACCGATGCTGCCAGCGCGTTCGCCTTCTGCTGGATGGCCTTCCACGCGGCGGCATCCTTCACCGTCAGGCAGATACCCGTCACGGCGAAAATTAGCACCTCCGCCAGCACCGCCGTTTGCCGCACGCACAGCGGACGCGGTGGCTTGCGAACAGACCCGTGCAGGTCTGCACATACTGTGGCAGACGGGACAGGTGATAACGAATTTATTCATAACGGCATTTCCTCCTCTATCTCGTTCCTCATGCTGGAAATTGTGCATGTGAAAGGAAACCAATTCACTTTAATTATACTACATGTGCAGCCGCTTTGCAAGGGGTTACAAGGGGGCGGCTTTTTATGCCCGGATGAGACAAAAATAAGGCCGCTTCCGGGGGAAAGTCGCCGTGAGAAAGTATGCAGTTTTCATCAATTGCTCATCTGCTGTTTCTTGATGCCGTAATGTGCAGCCCCATTTGCTCCAGCTCATCAGAAGTGGTCACAAGCACCGTTGCAGAAAGCCACTTGATTTTCTTCTCAAGTTCCTCCCGCAGACGTCGTCTGATGGTATGCTCATCGCGGCTCGCACAGGCAAACTTCCCGTCAAGCACCAGTACCACCACGATTTTTCGCTGACCGTTTGCAATCTCCTGACTGCACAATGCTTGTGCGAACGCATCACACGATGCATGCTTCGTCGCAGGCATTGGGTTGCTGAATACGCCAACCATTCCCGCCAGCGTCATCGCCGTTTTCTGGGCAACTTCAATATCAAGGCTGTCTCTTGTGGATACGTCGCGTCCATCAGCGCCCGCCGTGTCGCGCTTCTGGTTATTCGGAGCAATCCGCCAGCGGTTGCCCGACTCATCACCAATGCAGTTTTTCACCTCAATCAGCACATAGTGCTTGTCCGATACCGCAATAAAATCCACAGCTTTCGTGCCGGGCTGTGCGTTGAACCGCTCGGTATAATACGGCGTATCATCATATTTCAGCACAAAATTGCCATATTGCTCGCCGAACGTAAATTCGATATCACTCTCTGATACGATCATAGATGAATCCCTGCTCTCTGTTGTATATCGCATCAAATTCTTCCATGATGCTGTTGTGCTGAAGTTCGCTGATGGTATCCGCCGCTTCCGCCTTTATTGCGCCATCCTCAAAGAAAAGGGAGAAGAAACGGATGTCAATCTGGTCAGTATTGGATTCCGGGAATGCCATGTACATGTTCAGATACTGCTGGAGGAAATAATCATGCGTTGTGATGAAAATCTGCACCTTGAGTTTTGCAAGCTGTATCATAGCATCCACCAGCGGGCGAATCATGCCGGGGTTCATGTTCGTCTCCGGCTCATCCCAGAACAGCACCGAATTGGCATTCAGGCAGCCGTTCCGAATGAGATAGGTGATGGTCGCCAGCTTGCGATAGCCTTCGGAAACAAGCCCCATTTCAAATTCTCCGCCATTTTCTGCATTGAGATAAAACTTTTTATCATGCTGCACCGTTGTCCCGTGGAGAATTTCATCCAAATTGGCTAACACCTGATTCTGCTCATCGGAATTTTTCCCGCGCTTCAGCGGACGATCCAGCAGCTTTGCAAGGTCATAATACGTTTCCTCAAACGCAATATGGTATTCCTCATACAGCGACGTGAAATTCTCCGTCGCCGAAATGATTTCCTTCGGCGGAAAATACACCGCCGTATGGTCAGGTGATGCCGTATGCTCCATCTTCGGCAAGATAAGTGTGGCAATTTTGCTTGCTCGATTCCCGAAATTTACATCAATGCTTGTGCCGTTTTCATAGCCCATCGAGGCTGTCATTTGGGCATTGCCCCGCTTTCACCGCACGAGTCTGCCCACTTTCCCGTTGTCCGGGCGAAATACGCCGCACAGCTTTTCGGAAAACCTGTTCACCGCCGCTTCCTTCGTCTCTGTGGAGTTCCACTGTTCATAGGACTTATGCAGGCTGTACATCAGCTTTATCAGCGCCGTTTTGCCCGTGCTGTTTGTGCCACAAATCACATTGATTCCAGGCGACCACTGAAAATCGGCTTGCTGAAACAGCATAAAATCAGACAGATGCAAGTGGCTGATTTTCACACTCATCCATTCCTTTCCCAAAGCAGTTTCATGTCTGCTTTGCGCAAGAAGCACAGCTTTTCTCCGATATTGTTGCAGGCATGAAACAGATTATCCGCTGCGTCGGATTGCGATTTGCTTCCGCACAACTCGGCGCACGCTGCTGCCGCCGCTTGTACGTCAATCGCTATAACATTGATTCCTGCTATTGTCAACGGTTATTGTCAGAATTTCCGCCCAATTGCAAAAACGTGGCAATGGCTTCTTCATATTGTCCATTTTCGCGCAGCATCACTGCTTGCTGGTACTTTATTTCCATTATGCCCGCAATCTGTGCCTTCGCGCCGCTCTAATCTCCTAACTCCGCAAACGCTGCAACTGCCTCGTCATAGTAGTAGAACCATCTGGAATGACATAGTTCCCCCATGAAAAGCATCAGACGAACCGCAAGTTCTTGCGCCACAAGGCTTTTCGGTACTTTCACAAGTGCCTATAGCACTTCTCACAAAAGCGGTCACTCCTTTACACCAGGTGTATAATAGGCATAGGAGATGATAGAAATGCTGCACAATGAAGCACGGAAACTGTTGGTAGAGGGGTACGAAGCGACGCACAACGCGGAAGCAATCGCGAAGATTTTCCACGTCAACAAGTACACCGTTTACCATTTGGAAGAGCGGAAGCGGAAAACAGGCAGCGTAGACCTGCAAACGTGGCGGCGAGGTCGGAAAGCTCTGCTGAGCAGCGCAGACAAGGCACGGATAGCTGAGTGCATTACAAAAAATTCCACGATTGGCTTGGAAGAACTCCGCACACAGTTAGGACTAAAAGTCAGCATTTCAACAATGAGCCGAGTGGTTCGAGCATTGGGGTTTCGCGTGAAAAAAGTCGGGCTTTCGGCGACAGAACGGGAGAGTCCCCGATGTGCAGGCCAAACGTATCAAGTGGGAAGAGTTAAAATTGGCGATTGAACATTGGAGGATTGTGTTTCTGGACGAAAGTGGCGTGAACATCGGGCTGACACGCAGGTACGGACGAGCCATCGGGAAAGCGCGGGTGCATGGCAGCGCACCGCTGAATGTGCCGACAAGTCAAACTGTTCTGAGGGGACTGTATTCCTCCTATAAATATTCGCAATCGTGGACTCGGATAAGCCGCAGTTCTTTGCCAGCCTATACTCAGTCCACCGCGCTCGTTTATGAGCTGCCGGAGCCTCTCGTGCGTGTCCATAGCATCACCACCATTTCTGTAATTATTTTACTCGCATACTAAAAGGTGCTATACCGACTACTTGTACTGAACATACCATTATGTTAAACTGTATAATAACGGGAATTTAGTACGGAGGGATGATGGCACCAAGAACACGATTGATTATGCCAAGCGGAAGAGTGTTCCGTGTTGGAATATACTCTCCGAAACATGAAAGTTTTCTTCACAAATTTGAGGATTATCTTGTTTTTCAGCAGGATTGGTGATATAATAATCTTGAATTAGTATGTGCAGAAAGCGAGGACGGTCAAATGGGCGTTTCTTACAAGAAATTATTTAAGCTGCTTATCGATCGGGGTATGAAGAAGAAAGACCTGCAAGAGGCGGCAGACCTCAGTCCTGCAGCAGTTACAAAGCTCGCAAAAGATGAGTATGTACGGCTCGATGTGCTTGTAAGAGTTTGCTGTGCATTGGGCGTCGATATCGGTGACATCATGGAAGTCACAAAAGATGAATAAAGGCATCTGCAAATAGATCAAGTTTATTTTGTAAAAGTCCGCAGCCGTGCTGCGCTCTTTTACCCCCCATTAACTTCCGATAATTTTGAGTTATCGGAAGCAACAGAAGGAGGCATTGGCATGGGCGACCTTATGAAAAAACATGAAATGACTGAGGAGGACATCAAACTTCAGTTTATTACCCCAGCCATTGAGGGCGCTGGCTGGGACAGGCAGAAGCAGATCCGCATGGAGTACAACTTCACGGACGGTCGTGTTATCGTCCGTGGTAATGTTACTGCCAGAGGCAAAAGAAAGCGCACTGACTATCTGCTCTACTACAAGCCCAATATTCCACTGGCTATCGTCGAGGCGAAAGATAACCGGCACAGCGTTGGAGCCGGGATGCAGCAGGCCATCGAATACGCCGAGGTGCTGGACATTCCGTTTGTGTACAGCTCGAATGGCGACGGTTTCCTGGAGCACGATATGAAGACCGGGAAAGAGCGTGAGCTAACGCTTGAGCAGTTTCCTTCGCCGCAGGATCTCTGGCAGCAGCACATCGGCGACGAACACTTCACACCGGAGCAGGAGCAACTCATCACAGAGCCGTATTATTTCCAACCGGGTGATAAGACCCCTCGCTACTATCAGCGTATCGCCATCAACCGCACCGTTGATGCTGTAGCCCGTGGGCAAGACCGCATTCTTCTCGTTATGGCGACCGGTACCGGCAAGACATACACCGCATTCCAGATCATCCACCGCCTTTGGAAATCCGGTCGCAAGAAAAAGATCCTGTTCCTTGCTGACCGCAATATCCTCGTTGACCAGACCATGCAACAGGACTTCAAGCCTTTTGCAAAGGTCATGACGAAAATCGAGGGCAAAAAGCTGGATAGCTCCTACGAGCTGTATCTGTCCCTCTATCAGCAGTTGGCGGGTGATGAGAACGAAGAGCCGTTCCGTGCATTCCAGCCGGATTTCTTCGACCTCATCGTCATCGACGAGTGTCACCGTGGCAGCGCCAAGGAGGACTCCCGCTGGCGCAGAATACTCGAATACTTCCACAGTGCCACGCAGATCGGTATGACTGCTACGCCGAAGGAAACGAAAGAGGTATCCAATATCTCTTACTTCGGTGAACCCATCTATACATACAGTCTGAAACAAGGTATCGACGACGGCTTCCTCGCTCCGTACAAAGTTCTCCGCGTCGGTCTGGACAAAGACCTGGAAGGTTGGCGACCCACGGCTGGACAGCACGACATCTACGGGTACGAGATCGAGGACCGGGAGTACAACACCAAGGATTACGACAAAAACCTCATTATCGATGAGCGTACCGCCGCCGTGGCGAGGCGTATCACTCGCTTTTTGAAAGAAAACGACCGCTTTGCCAAAACCATAGTATTCTGCGTGGACATCGACCATGCAGAGCGGATGCGGCAGGCGCTCGTGAACGAAAACAACGACCTCGTGGCGGAGAATGCCAAGTATGTCATGCGCATCACCGGTGACAACGCCGAGGGCAAGGCGCAGCTCGACTACTTCATCGCAGAGGACAGCAAATATCCCGTGATCGTTACAACCTCCAAACTGATGACGACTGGTGTGGACTGCAAAACGTGCCGGCTCATCGTTCTGGACAACAACATAAACTCTATGACCGAGTTCAAGCAGATCATCGGTCGTGGCACACGGCTAAAGCCCGATTATGGCAAAGAGTATTTCACTATCATGGATTTCCGCAATGCCTGCCGACTCTTTGCAGACCCGGAATTCGATGGCGACCCGATCTCTATCATTGATGATGGCGATGATCCCGGCGAAGAGCCGACCATCGATCCGCCGAAGCCACCCGTCCCGACTCCCGGTCCCGGCGGGGACACCGACGACCCGCCCGAAAAGAAGCATAAATACCGGGTGCGTGGTGTCGAGGTGACGATTTTGAACGAGCGAGTCCAGTACTACGATAAGGACGGCAAGCTCATCACGGAAAGTGTGACCGACTACTCCAAGAAGAACGTCCTCGGCGAATATGCCACCTTGGATTCCTTCCTCCGTGCCTGGAATTCTGAGGAGAAGAAACAAGCCATCATCGACGAGTTGCAGGAGCGCGGTGTCCTTCTGGAAGCGCTGCGGCAAATCGCCGGGAATAAGGATATTGACGATTTCGACCTCATCTGCCACATTGCCTACGATAAGGCACCGCTGACGAAGGCAGAGCGGGCGAACAATGTCCGCAAGCGGGGATACCTCTACAAGTATTCCGGCTTGGCACAGGAAGTTCTGAGTGCGCTGCTGGACAAATACATGAACGAGGGCATTCAGGACATCGAGAACCTCGAAATTCTGTCCAATGACCCATTCCGCAAATTCGGCACCCCCATGAAAATCGCAAAGCTGTTCGGCGGCAAAAACGGATACATTCAGGCGATCCGTGATTTGCAGAAGGAAATCTACGCTGCGTAAGGAGAATATAAGATATGAGTTTAAATAACCTGGTAAAACGACTGCAGGACATCATGCGTAACGATGCGGGCATCAACGGCGATGCCCAGCGCATCGAGCAGATGGTTTGGATTCTCTTTTTGAAGGTGTATGACGCCAAGGAGGAGATCTGGGAGTTTTACGACGAGAATTACACTTCCATCATCCCGGAGGAGCTGCGCTGGCGCAATTGGGCCGTTGACCACAAGGACGGCAAGGCGCTCACCGGCGATGCCCTTCTGGACTTCGTGAACGGAAAACTGTTCCCGACCCTCAAAGCCATCGAAATCGATGAGAATACCCCCATGAGCCAGATCATTGTCCGCACCGCCTTCGAGGACAACAATAACTACATGAAGGACGGCATCCTGCTTCGCCAGGTTATCAATGTCATTGATGAGATCGATTTTGAGGAGTACGAGGACCGCCACGCCTTCGGTGAGATTTACGAAACGATCCTCCGCAGCCTGCAGAGCGCCGGTAACTCCGGCGAATTCTACACGCCCCGTGCTGTCACGGACTTCATGGTACAGATGATCAAGCCTAAGCTCGGCGAGTCTATTGCGGACTTTGCCTGCGGAACCGGCGGCTTCCTTACCTCTGCACTGAAGGTGCTGGATGCTCAGGTGCAGAGCGTCGAGGACAGAACGGTTTACAGCAACTCCATCTACGGCATCGAAAAGAAGGCTCTGCCGTTCCTTCTGTGCGCCACGAATATGCTGCTCCATGACATCGACAACCCTCGCATCATCCACGGCAACAGCCTGGAAAAGAATGTGCGTGAGTACAAGGAGAGCGACCGCTTCGATGTCATTCTGATGAATCCTCCTTACGGCGGCAACGAAAAAGAGGGCGTGAAGCAGAATTTCCCGGCTGATCTCCGCAGCAGCGAAACCGCAGACCTCTTTATGTCTGTCATCATGTATCGGCTGAAGCAGAACGGCCAGTGCGCCATCATTCTGCCGGACGGCTTCCTGTTCGGCACGGATAATGCCAAAATGGCGATCAAGGAAAAGCTGCTGTCCGAGTTTAACCTCCACACGGTCATCCGTATGCCACACAGCGTTTTTGCACCGTACACCTCTATCACAACAAACATCCTTTTTTTCGACCGGACGCATCCCACGACGGAGACCTGGTTCTATCGTCTGGATATGCCGGAGGGATACAAGAACTTCTCCAAGACAAAGCCCATGAAGTTGGAACACTTTGCCCCGGCCATCGAGTGGTGGGACAACCGTGAGGAGATCACCATCGACGGTTTTGACAAGGCGAAGAAGTACACCGCCGAGGAACTGAAAGCTCGGAGCTATAATATTGACCTCTGCGGCTATCCTCACGAAGAGGAGGAGATTCTGCCGCCGAAGGAACTGATTCAGCAGTACCAGGAGAAGCGGGCCAGCCTGAACGCTGACATTGACCGCATTCTTGCCCAGATCACCGACATCCTTGGCATTGACATTACGGAGGAGGGCGACGAATGACTGCACAGCAACTGAAAAACTCCATTCTCCAGATGGCTGTTCAGGGCAAGCTCGTACCGCAGGACCCGAATGACGAGCCCGCCAGCGTTCTGTTGGAGCGCATCCGTGCGGAGAAAGAGCGGCTCATCAAAGAGAAGAAGATCAAGCGCGAAAAGAACCCGTCTGTCATTTTCAAAGGTGCCGATAATACTCCTTATGAGAAAATCGGCGATGAAGTACGGTCGTTGTCGGATGAAGTACCGTTTGACATCCCCGATTCGTGGGAGTGGGTGCGGCTGGGCAACATATCGTCCTATGCAGAAACCAAGCAGAAAGTAAATGCAACAAGCGCCGATCCTTCGATTTGGGGTCTGGATTTGGAGGACATCGAAAAAGGCGGCAGGCTTTTAGAGCATAAAACAGTCGGTGAACGCAAAGCGGTTGGTGATAAGACCGTATTTACAAAGGGTGACGTTCTCTACAGCAAGTTGCGCCCATACCTGTTGAAAATTCTTGTCGCCCCCGATGACGGCATTTGTACGCCAGAAATCGTACCATTTCGTGTATACGGCGGAATCGATCCAAACTACATCGTCAATTATCTGAAATCCCCTTATGTCGACAATCTCATCAACAGCATTACTTACGGCGTGAAAATGCCCAGGGTCGGCACAGAAACAATGACCTCTCTATTAGTGCCAGTACCCCCGCTGGAGGAGCAGCAGCATATTGTTGAGAAGATTGACGAGGTTGCCTCTGCTGTTTCTGCATACGATGTGGCGTACCAAAAAACCGAAACCTTAAACTCAGCCTTCCCAGAAGCTCTCAAGAAGTCGATACTGCAAGAGGCAGTCCAGGGCAAGCTGGTACCGCAAGACCCGTCTGACGAGCCTGCAGAGGCTCTGCTGGAGCGTATCCGGGCGGAAAAGCAGCGGCTCATCAAAGAGGACAAAATCAAAAAGGACAAGCACGAATCTGTCATTTTCAGACGGGATAATTCTCATTATGAAAAGCGTGGTTCCGAAGAGGTCTGCATTGACGAGGAGATACCGTTTGAAATCCCCGAAAACTGGGCTTGGGCGAGACTTTCCTCTGCAAGCATAAGCATTGCCGATGGAGACCACCAGCCCCCACCGCAGGTTCAGGACGGAATTCCTTTCTTGGTAATTTCGAATGTATCCGATGGGATAGTTGATTTCTCCAATACCCGTTATGTACCAAAGAAATACTTCGACTCTTTGGCAGAAATTCGCATTCCCCAATGCGGCGACCTTCTGTTTACCGTGACGGGTTCTTACGGCATAGTTATCCCGGTACAAACTGAGAGAAAGTTTTGTTTTCAACGGCATATAGCCCTAATAAAGCTCGGTTGTTTATCTTCTGAATTTATGCGGCTCTGGTTGTCATCACCGCTCGTTTACGAGCAGTGCAGAAGGGCTGCAACTGGTACAGCACAAAAGACAGTCGGTCTGGCGTCCCTAAAAGGTTTACTTATTCCGATTCCACCACTGAATGAGCAGGTGAGGATTCTCCAAAAACTGAATACACTTCTTGCATTGGCTGCTTTGTAAAGTTCTCATTATGAGAAGTTGGACGGTGTGGAGCGCTGTATCGACGATGAACTGCCC
>OCQB01002951.1_pt1 | contig 10604 bp, 18 predicted proteins | sample 1538631 | NCBI WGS metagenome assembly OCQB01 (sample SAMN04571713, study PRJEB22368) | human gut metagenome | biome: human gut; material: stool | host: Homo sapiens | place: Luxembourg | collected 2012-10-19 | reverse complement strand
GCTAGTATCAATTTAGTAAACTAAATCAATAACCCGCCCAATTCAAAAATACAGGTGAAAAGGATGTACCCAGTGGGTACATTTTCAGTTTTCACACTGAAAAGAACAGATACTACACTTGATCTTAGCCAAACGGCTGAGAAGGTACGATTTTGTTTTCTTTCATTTCTTTTATACATTCCTTCTTTCTTCATTTTCATTATGGGTATTCATTTTCTTTCATTCTTTCATTTTGATATTCATTTATTTTCTATCAAACATATCTCAACTATTACACCACTCTATCTCAGTTTCATGGTTTCTTTTGTGATGGTTGTTCTTTGTTAGTACTTCTTTGTTAGAACTTCAAACTACGAATTTAATCTTCTATTAGAACAATAGCCACATTTTGAAAGAAGATGAATTGATAAAAAGAGACAGCCTAGGAATCGAACCTAGGTCTTCCTAATTAATTAGATGAGCATTAAGGACGGAGGCTCTTCCATTGAGCTAACTGTCTCATTTCATTTTCTGTTTATATTATTTATAAGGAAATACAAGAATCATCCTAACATTTCTTTCTCTTCTTGTTTTCAATCAGTATCATTGATCTCTTATATCCAGTAGTCCATTTAATAAGTTGTTGAAAAAGAAAAGTATCGGATGCGGGGATTGAACCCGCGACCTCTCGCGTGTGAAGCGAGCGTGATAGCCACTACACCAACCCGACCTATTTCCTAACTCCAACTAGTCCTTTATAAACAAACAGACTCACACATACACACTATCATTATCTCCATAAACCTCAAATCCTTCTTCATCATCCTCTCCATTTCCATCAGCTAGATTCAGAGCATCTTCCAACTCTCCTAATGGCATCTCTTTCAATATGCTCTCAGTTGATCCTGCAAACGAAAGATCCAACATTCTTGAATAAGAACTCTTTGAACGCATATTACTGTTGATTCGTCTCTTTGTAGGACCAAACAAAGTCTATATCACAGAATTCACTAATCCTTACAGCATCTGTATCATATCCACAACTATCAAGAAGAATTACTGCCTGCTTCTTCAACAGATTACGCAACTTCATCATATCTTCTGATGAAATCCATCCTCGTTTCTTGTCAAAAACAGATTGAGGATGTATTCGTTCAATTAGTTGTTCCATCTCCTTATCTTTCTATTCATTATTCCTCTTAACTTCTATTACTCTTACACCATACAGAGGATATCGATTATGGAGATTCAGCTCCATATCATATAACACAGGGAGAGAACGACTTCTAGGAACTTCTTCTTTCAGTTTAGGCCGTTTGGAGAAACGAAACTCGATGTATTGATACATCCACGCCTGAGGGCTCTTAGAAGGATCATAACCAAACCGAACCCATGACGATCGAAAAGGACCATCTGTGATAGCATATGCAACATAAGGAATAACGAAAGTGGTTTCTGCTTGTATTGTAGAGAAAGACTCGTTTGGAAAATGATGCATAACTTCACGAACCAGATATCGCTTATCCCAGATAGGTTGCAGCTGAAACAACTGAGTTAGACATTCAGAGTACTTGGAATGACCATCTTCAGAACACAAAGGAGGAAGATCAGAACGAGGTTCTAGAGGAACTATGATCAAAACAAGCACAAAACACAACCAGGAGCATCTGAGGATACAAATATGTATGGCTTAGCATTGGATTTCTCTACAATGAATAGAAAGGAGAAAACAAACCTCGTTCACTCGAAACATCACGAAGATTTATATCATATGGAGAAGTATATGTAGTGAAATGAATTGGACGCATAAATGCTAAGTGACTACAGTCAAGAAAGGAGAATAACCCAACTCTTCAGTCGAAGTCGTGAATTCCTCGAAATAGGGAACAACACAATCTCCAAGAGTCTCATAGCAATTCCGTTCAGGAAGATATGAGAAGTCCATCAAGTCACCTGTGTCATATTCCGATTTCACTATATTCTTAGGGCCCTAACTCACATTTACCCACTCCAACAATAGATCCATCCACATTCTCTCCCTCTTTACTGAGTTTCATTACAAGCTTATTTGAAGGTCTGGCATGTAAATCCACAGATCCCATAAAGGGATTGCCAGGAAATACTGCAACTGAAAGGTCTGTTCCTTGTTTCACTGTAGAAACAATATCCTCTTTTGTTCCAATCACTTCCTCAACGGATGCCTTGGATTCTAAAAACACTGGTAACTGAATCAAATAACACTCTTTCACACCCAATGATTCCATAGATTGTCTGGTGTATTTGAGACTCAACAGGTGATAGAATACAAGAATCGATCAATCCAAACAAACACTACTTTGGATGAGAAGTAGATTGAACAGAATCTCAATTCATTCGTTTGATCACAAGACAAAGAATTGAATAAGATAAGAAGTGAGTAAGAATGAAGTGAGAGATGAATTGACAGTAATTCCTTTCCAAATCTCTCTATAAACGAATAAATAGTCTATTGGAACCATTGGATCAACAAATCACTTCCATTCTCAAAACAAGCTCAACAAACTATCTCTCTATTAGTATCCATAGAGAAGCTCAAATTCATTTATTGGATCAAAGAGAACAGTCTTACAAAGAGGATAAATTATATATCAAAGTGATCCTATAATGAAAACTATAGGAAGAGAATGGGGTAATTATGTGAATAATAATGGGTATTATAAATGGAAAGTCCCCAAATATGTGTCTCATGCCGTTCTAGATTGGATTGTAAGATAATACTCAATCTTCGCTTTCTCAATCTTGCAAGATGATTTCCCAGTTCTTCATTCTATCAGACAGAGGAGATAGAATTATTCTCAAGGATTGTGAGTGGTTTTGGTGACTGATGAGTACTAGTCCGTTTTGATACTCCTATCACCTCCTGTGAGAAGTTCCTTCGTGTTGTGCGTTCCTGGCCCAACGGAGACGCTCCTCCAGTGTTTGTAAGTGATGAAAGATAGAAACGAGTTGTAGGTCAATGGAGCTATTACCTATATCTATGAGAAGAAGAATGGCCTGTATTTTGTGATCAACACAAAGGTAGGAGAGGAATGGAGTATTGAGGAATAGATGAATATGTCTCCTGCACTAGGTGTGGAGTTGTTGAACCGAATCATGAAGATTATCAAGGATTATTGTGGTATGTTGACGGAAGAAGCAGTACGTAAGAACTTTGCTTTGATCTATGAATTGTTGGATGAGGCAATTGTAGAGATATTGAATTGTATTGATAGATAGGACTTTGGATATCCTCAGGATACAACAAGTGAGGCCCTTGCTAATTATGTCCATAACAAGCCTATTGTGATTTCAGATCCTCGCGTATGGATGAGAGAGGGAGATGAGTGTATAGAAGAATGTGATTGGTGATGTGAACAAGTCAGTGTTGGCAGATCGAGACAAGAAGAAGAGACTCAACGAGTTGTATGTGGATGTCTTCGAGCGTCTGAATGTGATGATGAATATGCAGGGTGAGGTGTTGTCACAGTCGATCGATGGTTCTATCACGATGCGATCCTTCTTGGGCGGTTGTCCTCCTGTTCGTATGTTACTGGCACAGAACCTGTTGGTGGGAAAGGATACTCCAATTCCATCAGTGCAGGATACAGAGGGTCACACACTGACAGCAGATGACTTCATCATTGTGGATGATATGAACTTCCATGAATGCATGAAGCTGGATCAGTTTGAATCAGAGCGTCTCTTGGGATTCATCCCTCCTGAAGGAGAATTCACTGCTTGCAACTATCGAATTACGACTTCCTTCCGTTCTCCTTTCACCATCCGTCCACTGGTGGAGGAGAAGAGTGAAACGAAGATCGAACTGATTCTACAGGTGCGTACAGAGTTTGAGGCGGATGTGGATGCTACGAATGTCTTTATCTCGCTTCATTCACCTCACGACACTACGACCTGCTCGATCACGCTGGCTCCTGATGCACAGGGACAAATGAAGGAGTACCGAGAGAAGGAACATCGTGTGTTGTGGATGATTAGCAAGGTGATGGGACAGAAGGAGTATTTCCTGAAGGTAGTATTCAATCTGGAAAAGCCTGCGAACCAATTCATCACAAAGGAAATTGGTCCGATTGCGTAGGAATGAGGAGAGGTTGTGAGTATAGAATCAACTTTGAGATTCCGAACTATCAGGTGTCGGGACTGCGAATCAAGGGTTTGGCTGTGGATACTCAGGATAAGAATTACAATGCGTAGGAGAAGAGGACACGAATGAGGTGTAGACACAGATACATTCGATACATCACTCAGTCGAATAGCTATTGTTGCAGACTGTAGTTTTGCTATTGTTGCGTTTTGGGTTGTTTGTTGGAATCAAATCGGCGTTTTGGCAATTGTCGTTTTCTGTCTAACAATCATCACTACTCTCGACTTTGTTACTCGATTGTATTTTAAATGGAATTAACAACGTCGGAGAAGAAAGAAAGTACCATTTTCATCAAGAATTTGCCTGCTGATATTACAACCGCTGTAGATTTGTATTCATTGAATTATCTGATTGCTTAGCAACTCGAAAGTTCATTTGATGAGTTTGGTCCTGTTCGTAGAGCGATTATTGTCAATGTATTGTTGATTTTGGTATTTGATCAATAGGATAAGAATGGAGTCTCTCGAGGATTTGGTTATGTGGAATTGTTCAGTTAGTTGTTGGATGTGATGGGTAGTGTTATGCCAGAGGATGCAGAAGTGGCAGCAAAGAAATTGAATCAAAAAGAATTCTTTGGGAAAGTCGTAAAGGTTGAAATAGCAAAGCCAAAGAAGAAGGGTATGAATGTGAATTGCAGGATTGATCCTAAGAGAAAGCAGTAGGATCCGAATCTCAAACGAAAGAGTCTGAAGTGGATAAATCGGCAGAAGCTGAAACTCCAGAAGTTGTCAAGTCCTCAGAAGTATCTGGAACATCCCTCTCTGAAGAGAAACAAGAGGAAAAGAAGATTCGACTAAGCACAATTGTGGTGTTTGGAATTCAACGAGGAATGAAATGGGAGACTTTATTCCAGAAGTGAGTCTGATTGAGTGATAATCAGAGATAGACTGGATCCAATCATCAACAAAGCCAACAAGAAGAAACGAGGTCATTCATTGGTGTTAAAGAAAGGATGCGAAGAGAATGAATTGAAGTGGCCTTGCGTTGCTCCCTTTGCTGTGACTTCAGATGATGAGTCCTATGGAATTGTATCAGAACAACCCAAAGAATGGAAGCCTGTGGCTCATATTGTAGTTCCAGAAGCGAATCGTTCTCAAATGAAGCAAGTAGGTGAGAGAGATGAGATGAGATGTAGATTGTCCATGATCTCGCTGAAGTCAAGGGACTGTTTCCTCGTCGATTATCAAGTATCCCTGCAAATCGATTATCATTTGAGAAGTGTCGTGTGATTGTTCGGAATCTTCCTTTCACAGTAGGACTGGAGGAGATCTATGAGCGTAGATGACAGAGACGAGACTGTATAATCTCTTCAGTATCCATGTTCCTATTCATAGTATTACTCTACCAACACATGAAGAGAAGGGTCAGAAGATGTGTCGTGGTTATGGTTTCCTTCAGTGTTATTGTAATCAGGATGCTGAGGATGTGATTGAGAAGATGAATGGAGTGAGTGTGAATGTGAGAGAATGATATGAGGATAAGGAATAGAATCGAGTGATTGTGTGTGATCAGTCTGTGAGCAAGGCACAGTATCAGAAGCAACAGCAAGAAGAGGAAATGGAACAAGTAGAGGAACAAGAAGAGAAAGAACCAAAGGAAGAAACTGAAGATGAGGAAGAGAAGGAAGAAGACGAACAAGCTTCTATTTCCTCAGCTTCAATGGAAGAGGAACCTAAACCAGATACAGTCAAATCTACTCCATCAGTGTATGGAGATGCTCAGGAAGGTCGTACTGTCTTCATTCGTATTCGTTCTCTTCGACTCTTACTCTCAGAGAATGTCCCTCTGGATGCTACTCAGAAAGATCTCTTTCAGTTCTTCCGCTCATATGGTGAGATTGAGTCAGTGAAAGTGTGTAAGGATAAGTCAGTTCAATCTCTCTTTTAAACTCTAGACTCACACAATTGTCGCGTGGTACTGCCTTTATCAAGTTTAAGGATATTTCAACAGCTGATAGTTTGATAACGAAGTATGAGAAGATTCGAATCAATCCAAAGGAGAAGAAAGAGATGAAAGAGGAAGGTGAGAGAAAGAAGGGATTCTGAGGTATAGAGCAATTGATATTCCGAGGCAGGAATCTCCTTCTCTCACGTGCTGTAACTCGAAAGGATCTGAAACAGTACTTGTGAAAAGAATGAATGATGGATAGAAGAATGGCAGAACGTGAAATGGCAGCAAAGGATAATCGAAATACTTACTTGTTAACAGAAGGAGAGATAGATGAAGAGAATCGAGGTGATATGAATGATCGAGGTAATGTCCACTGAATGACTGATTGATCAGATTTTGAAAAACGTCAACAGAATCAAAAGGAGAAGGAGACTAAGCTTCGGAATCCATTGTTCTTTGTGAATCCACATCGATTGCTTGTTAAGAATCTGGGTCCTCATATTACAAGCAACTATTTGAAGCAGATCTGTATTTAGTAAGAATCTGATCATATCTTTCAGAATAGTGCCACCAAACAAGGGATTGCCCTCTCTCTTGTGGATTTACATGAAGTGAAACTGACCTTACGACCAAAAGATGGGATAATTTCGACAAATGTCATCATTACACAGAGTGTGGTACAACAACTCTCTCTTCTTCTCACTTTCAGGTCCCTCAAGCTGAGGATCGTTCTGCTTCTAAGGCTTCACGTGGATTCGGTTTTGTTGAATTCAAGGAGCATATTCATGCATTGGAGTGTTTGCGATTCCTCAACAATAACCCTGCTTTCGCCTGGGCTGCCTTCCGAACTCCTTCTCTTGTTGCTTTGTATGAGCGATGTGGAGAGACTCTGGAGAACAATCCTCATGTCCTGGCTAAACTTGTAGGAAGAGAGAAGGAATGAATTAGTTGTAGGATATTCCACATCTGATGGAAATGAAACTTCCAAAGAATAAAACCGGAGAATCGGCTTCAAGATTGATTGTGGAGTTTGCAGTATCGAATCATAACGTATTGAAGCAACAAAGAGACAGACATAAGGAGAAGAAAGTAGAAGAATCTGTTGTGACTCCAAAGGAGAGTACGAAGAGGGAGTTCTTCGATATCAGTAGTAAGGATAAGAAACAAGCGAGAGCTCAGTTCCAGTCAAAACGAACGAGGAAGATTCGTGGAGATTATGACAAGGATCGAAAGAAACCAAAGATTCCGAACAAGCACATGGCAAAGAAGATGAGATTGCAAGTCTAATAGAGTCCCTTTAGTTATTATGTTTGAAGAAACAATTTTTAGTAGTCATGTTCAGAATGATAATACAAATATGGATCTTCCTCTTGTACAAGTGGTTGTCTATTTGTATCTTCAATCGGTTTAGATTGATTTGATTCTTCAACCCATTGAATTTGAGAATACTTTGCCTCAAGTTCCTTCGCATACTGTTCGAACTCTGGATTCTCTTTCAGGAAACCACTCAACTCATCATCAACTTCATTGTATTCCGATAGAAGGACATTATACTCATGTTGATAATCACTTGTCACTTGGTCATTGCGACTCTCTACAAATTACCTTTGATATACACGCAAACCAGCTAGAGATGGATAACAATATTCGATGAGAGAATCATATTCTTTGAGACTCTTCTACAACTCATATGTCTATAACATTCTTACTGCATGACAATTAAAACAGCTTTCAATCTCTCTTAAAAAGATATTGACGTTTCCTCGTAGCAAATCCTCAATCTTCTTATGAACATAGTCATGTCGTGATCCATATCGATCGATCCCTTCAAGAATCAGAGTTACGAAGAAATCAGTGTCAGATCCAGGAAGAAGTGTCTGCTTGTTAAATATGAAGTGTACCACTACATCAATCTCTCGTTGAGTCCATTCTTTTAGAATAGGACATTTCTTGATAGAATGAGAGGGAATGGCTCCTTCATAATTGGGTAAAGGGACTAGACCAAGGGAATAACTAGAGAGTTAAATCAACACTGTTAGGAGAAACATGACTTTCCGACGAGGGCTATAACTCGAATAGAGATATTTGCCATTCGGTAGATACTGTGAATACTCTGAAGGAGATTGGATATTGGCAATAATAACTCCGACACCACGTTTGCATAAGGGACATGAGAAGGTTGTTTTCATCCACGCCATAATGCATTTCTTGCAGAATGTATGTTTACAACAATCGAGAATTGCTTGATTCTAAACATAAAAGGAACAATCAGCTACTACTGTGATTGGAAGTAGACAGATAGGACAAATGAGATCCATTTTGAGTAGAGCAGTCTGCCTACTGTCAACTTGCAATTGTTATATTATACAAACAAAAGAATAATCCAATTCTCATGGTGGAATAATTGTTGCTATTATTGAAACAAGCGCACCTTTAATTCCTGCTAATTGATCCATAGCACGGACGACAGAGACGTATTACTGAGAAAACAGAGCAAGAGATCGAGCAGGAACATAAGAAAGCGGTAAAGCTTCAGAATGCTGGTGTTACAGTCCTTGCAAAGGTGTGTATTGATTGGAATTGATAAAGCCCAGATCCATGCGAAGGATTACTCCCCAGAAGCCTTCAAGCTTTCTAGTGTGATGGCTAAATTAAATCCAGATTTCTACACTATTTGGAACTATCGGAAAGAGTATCTAGTACTTCTTCTTGATAATAACGAAGAGTTTGGATTTGAATGGTCGTTCATATATAGATCTGAAGAAAACAAATTGAAATGTTTAAATGAGGAACTTCTATTGACAGAAGAGATCATTCGTAACAGAGATCCAAAATGCTATCCAGTGTGGCACCATCGTCGTTGGCTTTTCCAGAAGTGATCTGCATTAATTGGATTTGATATTAAGACGACCTTCATTGCTTACAGAAAGGGAAATTGGTCTTTGTGAGAAGATGTTGCAAGCAGATCAGCGTAATTTCCACTGTTGGAATCATTGGATGCTAGTAACGCGTCTAATGGAGGTTCCTCTTAATTCGTTACTCGCCTTTACAATGAATAGGATTAATGAAAATTCAAGTAACTACTCAGCATGGCACTTTCGAGGGGAACTCTTGCATTCCATGTTGATTCACTCAAATGATGGTGAACAAAGTATTAAAACTATTCGAGATGGTTTGTTTAGAGTATTTTTGTGAGAACTAGAACTTGAGCTAAATCTGAATGCCTTGTACACAGAGTGCGACGATCAGAGTTCGTGGTATTATATGCGAACTTTGTTCTATATTGCAATCGAATTGACAAGAAAAGGGATTATTGAAAAGGATGTCACCTCTGGGTTGTTTTCAACGAGACTGAATGAATTAAGTGAGCTTATGGAGATCGCTCCTGATTGTGTTTACGGAAATGTGTTTATAAGTGAACTGAAGGAGATGAGTCTAGAGATTGCATAAATTTGTTTGTTGTTGTTTCTAACGGATTTCAAAGATTGAAAGATGTGACAGAGTAACAAATCTGAGGTAAAGATAATCGTCAGTTAACTAAGGTAATTCCATTGCATAACATCTTCTAGGCATCTCTATGAACGGAAGAGTTGAAGAGGATTAACTAAGGTTCAGTTTTATCTAGCAAGCAAATGTGACTAAAAGAGAAGAATATTGGGTATTTAACGACTAGTATGATTCATTCAAGCAGAATAAACAACGCACTAATGGGATATACATTTCTTGAAATGTGTCTTTTCACATTCCCTAATTCTCAGATGACAGAATTCGGGATGTATACCAACAAATCCGGAGAATGAGAAGTACAGAAAGAATATGTTCGCTTTGCTCTAGGGGAACATTCTATGAATGGGAACAAGATTTGGTTCATCAAATAGGATCTGCCCAATCTGTTTACCAATTATTACATCATTATTTCTTTACCCGTTGTGTGATTCTTTTCTAAAGTAAGAAAAGAAATACCAGAATCTTAGGTAGAATCATCTCATACGGGTTACAAATAGAAGTCAGCCATCTCTTCTGTCTATGCCTATAAGTGTGATTCACATACCATTCTATTCCTTGGAAACTTGTCATTGTCATAAAAATAACGTCTTTTGCTGAGATGAATTCTGGTTTTGAGGGTGCTGAAAAGATATTGCAGATCAAAATCATGTCTGTAAAGCCGAATGATGGACTTCGCGGTATTCCTAGAAGTGTTTGGGAATCCATCCTAACTACAGCGAAGTGTTCCATATTAAGTGAGTGCAAGAGCGAGTATGTGTGAAGATTCTATGTGATATTCAGAAACTGTACGTCGTACGTTCTATCTGAGTCTAGTCTCTTCGTGTTTGAGAACATATGTATTTTCAAAACTTGCGGAAGAACCTTATTGCTACTCACCATTCCCTTGATCTTGGAGTTGTTAAAAGAGAAAGGACTACAATTGGAGTATCTTTTGTACAGTAGTAAAAACTACCTGTATCCAGATTGTCAAGTGTATCCTCACAATTCCTGGGAAGATGCTGTAGGTTATTGGAAAGTTGTATCATTGTAGGAGGCTTATTTACGGAGC
>OCQB01002948.1_pt1 | contig 10613 bp, 10 predicted proteins | sample 1538631 | NCBI WGS metagenome assembly OCQB01 (sample SAMN04571713, study PRJEB22368) | human gut metagenome | biome: human gut; material: stool | host: Homo sapiens | place: Luxembourg | collected 2012-10-19 | reverse complement strand
CCGTGGAGAGGAAGCATGTACTGATGATGCTGGAACTATGTGCGGAGATGATGCTGGAACTGTACGTGGAGATGATGGTACATGTGGAGACACAGAAGGTGATCCATGCGATGGCACAGGAGACGTTGAGGCGGGTGAAGGAGATAAAGGAGTAGTGCGGGTAGATCCAGAACTCTTTTTTAAATCATCATTCACAAGCTGATTGACCAATTGGTTAAACACTCCTGATGCTGGGAGACCTCGGCTTAGACACTCGTTCTTCAGCCACATATATGGCATCTTTTGATACTTTGCCTTTAATTCGTCTTCTGTTACAGCTGCAGTTTGTTGAGAAACAGGTTGCGAACTGGACTGAGTTACAGGTTGTGAACTGGCCTTAGGAAGAGATCGACGAACTGACGGTGACTGAGGCTTTGGTACAGATGTGACAGGTTGAGTAGCCGTCTGAGAAGGTGGCTGAGGGGTTGGACGAGAAATAGGACGAGAGACAGGAGAACGAGAACCGGAAACAGGGGATGAAGGAGATGTTTGGGAGATGGGAGATTGAGGAAGGCGAGTTGAAGGTTGCTGTGGTGTTTGATGAAGACGTGGAGATGAAACGGAGGAGCCTGGCGTGGGTGAAGATACAGAGGAGCCTGATTTGGGTGAAGAAACATAGGGGGGCATGTTACCCTGCGGAACCACTCTCGAAGATGAAGGAAGTCCACTTACAGGTTTTGGCTCCACTTCATGTTCGGAAGGCAGATTATCCTCAGGTTTCGATGAAAGCGGTTGTGCAGCTACAGATTTACTAGTCGTTGCCGGCTCCTTCTTAACAATCCCTTTCTCAACAGATTCCGATGTTCGCTCTTCCATACTTTCCTCCTTGATCGTATCCAAAGGACCTTTACGGGTACCAATATTGGAAGATGGATGAACCACATGATCTTTAACCTATGTTTAATATCAAAGATCTAAGATATACACAAGCTTTTAACCATTCACTAATACTGCTGTATGATGCATCACACTTCTTCCATGACTTCTGAAAATCATCCTTATAGATAACCAATTATGAAAGTAGATACATCCAAATTGTGCAGCATGGAGTTAACATCCTTCCGAACACATTCAGGCACACTTTGCATCTTATCTGTATCTCTCTATAGCACATGGACAAATCCTTGGGGCCCCAAAAGCATAACAATACTGTTTTATCTAGTGTATATTGATTTTAAATCATAAGTGGATGCCCTTCGAAAAGCGGTGATACAAAGTATAAAGGAGAAGGATGAGAAAGCAGAGGAAATGGAACTGATTGAAGTGTTTAATCGAAAGGTAGGGCATTTTAGAATGATTTCGAAACTAGTATCAACAGTTCAAAGATAACTGATGTGTTCAGTGTTTCTTTAGATATATGATTTATTATAGATTTGTTTGTTTGTTCCTTTAGGAATGGAAATGAATAGAGGAATAGTAAATGAAAATGAGCATATTATCCGAAAGAAACGGGAATGAATAGAAGAGAGGGGAAATGAAATCGATTTCATTTCAGTTTCGAGGAAGTTTCATGATCGAATCATTGACGGACAATAGGTCATAATCATTCTCAAATGTCAGGTGAATTAGTGAAAGAAGAAGGAAAGAAGAAGAAGGTTGCTTTGATTACAGGTATTACAGGTCAGGACGGTTCTTATCTTGCTGAGTTACTTCTCTCAAAAGTAATGTATTGTGAATAGAATTGATATGTAGGGTTATGAAGTACACGGAATCATTCGTCGTTCTTCGTCTTTCAACACTGGAAGAATCAATCACTTGTACAAGGATCCTCATACACAGGGTGTAAACTTCTTCCTTCACTATGGTGATTTGACGGATTCATCGAATTTATGTGGGTTGATGGCCCAAATCCAACCTGACGAGATTTACAATCTGGGCGCTCAGAGCCATGTGAAGGTTTCATTTGATTTATCTGAATACAGTGCTGAAGTTGATGGAATTGGAACTCTCCGTTTATTGAATGCAATTCGTACGTGTGGTTTAGCGAATAAGACTCGTTTGTATCAGGCTTCAACAAGTGAATTGTATGGAAAGGTTCAAGAGATTCCTCAACGTGAGACAACTCCTTTCTATCCTCGTTCTCCTTATGGTGTGGCAAAGCAATTTGCGTTCTGGATCATTAAGAACTATCGTGAGGCATATGGTATGTTCCTGTCAAATGGAATTCTGTTTAATCATGAGTCGCCTCGTCGTGGTCCTACTTTTGTAACTCGTAAGATCACTCGTGCTGTTGCTCGTATCAAGTTGGGAGTTCAGGATTGCTTGTATTTGGGTAACTTGAATTCGATTCGTGATTGGGGTCATGCTCGTGACTATGTATATGGAATGTGGTTAATTCTTCAAGTATGTGTTTTTAGAGATAGATAAGTGATAGCAAGACAAACCTTCAGACTATGTGTTATCAACTGGAGAAGGTCATACTGTTCGTGAATTCTGTGAGAAAGCATTTAATCGTGTTGGAATAGAGGTAGAGTAAGAAAGGATGATATTGGTGAAAGGATAGATGGAGAGGAGAGAAGGGAAGTGTCAATGAGATTGGAGTTGATAAGGCAAATCCTGAACATGTGATTGTTCGCATTGACCCGAAGTACTTCCGTCCTAGTGAAGTTGATCTGTTGATTGGAGACTGTTCAAAGGCTCAGAAGGAATTGGGTTGGGAAAAGAAGGTGAGTTTCCAAGAACTTGTGGAAGAGATGGTGGACTGTGATCTTCGTTCAGCTGAATCAGATCTTCGTTTCTGCAAGATGGGAGGAGATCGTATGAGTGAAGAGAATGAAGAAGCCGTAGTAGTTTAAGTTTGTTCTTTCTACTCCATCCTCTTGTTTGTTTCTTTCAGATTCTATGAGTGTCGTTGGTAGTGTTCAGTAGTTTTCACACTTAGATTCCTGATCATGAGTCGGAATCGAACTCGAATCTACCTGCACGACTCTCGGGTTCTTCTCTTCATTCCCTTCTTCGCAAAAAGGTTATAAAGTCTCAGGAATCCAATATCGAACAAAGGCTAAATGATTACGATCTGGATGTGAATAGCATTTTATCATGGTTACATGGTGAAGCTGGATCAGAAGCGTTATTCCCAAGGAAGAAAGAGGTGGCAAATGATGTGTGGTCATACTCATCCGTAGGAATTAGCAGATGATAACAGAGAAAAGTATTGTATTGAAGTCAACAAAAAGGCATCTGATCCACCCAACAAGCAACTCTGTGACAACTGTTATGAGAAGTTATCGAATATATCATTTAATAAATCCAATCCATTTGATGAAACACTGATTCCTCAGTATTTGCGTGATCGAATAGTACAAGGAGATTTATGTTCAGTAACGTTCGTATTGTTTTTAAATGTAGGATCGTTCTGGAAAAACCATTGTGTATCTCTGTAATAGCTGTTATGTGGATTTCAACTTTGCCTTTCAGACCTCTCAATATCTTGCATCTGTACTGTCAATACCATTGGTTATCATTATGGTTCGACCTTCTGAAGAGTTCACCTATCCCTTTTCTAATCATACTCTTCATGTTCTCTCCCACCTTTCTTTATTTCACAAAGAACTGGTTAAACTATCTGTTACTCCATTATTGCTATTTTCATCGTCATTATCCAATACAGTGTCTAATATTGTAAAGGAGATGCATCCTATCTTCTTTATTATGGATCACTTTTCTGACTTGCGTTTCGCATCTGAAATGGCTCAGCTCATAGCGAATGACGTATCGATCCGTCAAGTGTTGATCGAAGTGAGTAATGTGGTTCCCATCACTACCTCACTCCCACTGTCATCCGTATTTCCTCCTCCAGCAGTATTTAACACACTTACTTCCACAGTCATTCAATCTATTCAATCTATGAACGTCTCTCAAAAGCATTCATCCGTATCTCTTGATCCTTCGATTCAACTTCGTGTCGCTTATTCTCTTGTGAATGAAGAATCCTTCTTCTCTCGCAGTGAGTCAACACTTCTCTCTGATTTCTCTGATTGTGTTCTGATTCTTCCTCCTTTCCTTACAGCTGTCTCCACTCATTCATTATCTCCCATCAATCCATCAGACTTCACCTATGGAACCGAAAAACGAGTATTGAATACGGTAGCAAATTGGGGAGATATTCATCACGAAATCCTTTATTCAACGAATTCATATGACAAAGACACATCAATTCATGATTCCATTCAATGTTCAAAATGGTACTACCCATTTGTTAAGAATTCTATTCCGAATAGTACTGTTTATAAATTGAGTTGGAGAATCTATTCTGGTTTTCTGAGTGAGTATTCAGTTTGGGAAGAATGTTACCATAATTCTGGACAAATCTGTGAACTATGTCAAATTGTGACTGTTAAGTATTGTTATCAGCAATTCTTTGCTATTAATCAGAGTACACAGAATATTATCCTTTCAATGCTAGATGTGATTGCTCTTACGGACCCTGTGTATTATCTTGGCCCAGTACAGCAGAATATACTTAGCACTCTAATTAATGAACGTATTCGGCACAATGGAGGGTTGTATCCAATTGACAATCTTTTACAGACACTTCTATCGATTGTCTCTGTTGAGGGAGTAGATATAGTCTCTATCAATAAGTTCTAGTCTGTACCTCCTTGCTTCTTCTCTTACTATATTCAATACCTCCTTCTCTCTACATCCCAATTGATGTTAAATACATCTCCTTCGAATCGACTTACTCTTCATCCTCTTCTTAATTCGATCAAGGATACTTGGTATTCTAGTGTGTATTGGTATCAATTATTATTTGTAGCTCAGTATAATGAAGTTGTTATTGGAGAGATCCTACGATGTCTGAGTATCATTGCAAACCGATATGAGCATACTGTATGGATTTGTTGTTGGACTTATTTGTAGCATTCACTACTATCGATAGATTTGTTTGTGAGTGTAATAGCCTTTATAAAGAATAATTAGTAGAATATCACTGATTTCCCCAAATTTTGTCAGGGAGCTCACGAGCTCCTGAATAGTTGCAAGAAACAGCGATAGAATCTCAATTGTTTCTCTCTTTATGCCAATCAATTTCTATTCAGATTGGTTCAGCTTATCCTATAAAGTACCCTGTAACATATGGATACTACGTTTTCTCTTTTCTTGGATCAAAGCCGTTTTTTCTTTGTTAATACAACCTAACAACTCAATTAGTGCACCTGATGTTTATTCTCTGTGGATATTACAACATCTTCTATGAAGCATTCCCAATAGCCCCAATAAAGGTATAGAAGGTACTACAGAATCGTGCGCAATCGAAAGCGATATAAATTGGAGATGGCACATGATTATCCCATCTTCAACAAGGGTGTTTCCTTTTGGATAATGGAAAGCAGTGAAGTCACTTAGTTTCTAGAAAGTTCTAGAAGATTCTAGATGGTTCCATCTTCTCGAAGCATTCAGATTATCTCTGTATCATTATATATTTCATATGTCTATTGATCCGAAATTGTTTACAAACTATGTTAATGCTGACCTTGTCAATGCTGAGGAGGCAGCAAAGAAAAACAGTAATGCGCAAATATCGACTGTACATCTGTTACAGTCCATGTTAAGAGAAAATGGGTCTTTCCCTTATCTAGTTCTACAGAAGGCCGGAATCAATGTGGATCTTTTGAAGAAGAAGGTTGATGAAGCAGTAAGCAAGCTACCTAAGCAAGATCCACTTCCTGATGAGTTATACATGAGTGGTGGATTGAGCAAGATTCTTCGTGTAGCGCAGGATAATGCTACTGCTCAGAAGGATTCTCGAGTGGCTCAGGATCATGTATTGAGTGCCTTGTTCAGTGACACAACGTTGAAGTCCTTGTTGGAGAGTGTAGGACTGACAAAGAAGAAACTGGATGATGCAATCAAGGAGAAGAGAGGAAATGCAAGTGCTTCGACAGATGCTCCAGAGGGAGCGTATGATGCTCTGAACCAGTATGGAGTGGATTTGGTGAAACAGGCAGAAGAGGGAAAGATTGATCCAGTGATTGGTCGTGATGAAGAGATTCGTCGTGTGATTCGTATTCTGTGTCGTCGAACTAAGAATAATCCAGTGTTGATTGGTGAGCCTGGAGTTGGTAAAACTGCCATCGTGGAGGGTTTAGCGAATCGAATTGTCCAGGGAGATGTTCCTGAGACACTTCATGTTCGTTTGATCTCTCTGGATCTGGGTGCTTTGATTGCTGGAGCTAAGTATCGTGGTGAGTTCGAGGAGCGTCTGAAGGCTGTAATGAATGAGGTGAAGAACAGTGAAGGAAAGATTATTCTGTTCATTGATGAGATGCATCTATTGCTGGGAGCTGGAAAGACAGATGGAGCCATGGATGCAGCTAATCTGTTGAAACCCATGTTGTCACGTGGAGAACTTCGTGTTATCGGTGCAACAACACTGGAGGAGTATAAGAAGTATGTAGAGAAGGATGCTGCATTTGAGCGACGATTCCAACAGGTTTATGTGGGTGAACCTTCAGTGGAAGATACAGTGAGTATTCTACGAGGTCTGAAGGATCGATATGAGCGATTCCATGGTGTTCGTATTGATGATTCAGCTCTGGTTCTGGCAGCCAAACTATCGAATCGGTACATTCAAGATCGATTCCTTCCTGATAAGGCCATTGATCTCGTGGATGAAGCTTGTGCAAACATCCGAATGCAACTGGATAGTCAACCAGAGGAGATTGATCGATTGGAGCGTAAACAGCTTCAGTTGGAGATTGAACAAACTGCTATGGAGAATGAGAAGGATGAAGCCAGTAAGGCTCGATTGGAGAAAGTGAAGGAGGAGCTTCAGGAAGTGAAAGAACAATTGAAGCCTCTGATGATGCGTCATGAGAAGGAGAAGGGAGTAGTGAATGAGTTACGTCGTCTGAAGAACAAAGTGGCTGAAACACAGAACAAGATTGAGGTAGCTAAGCGTAATCATGATACTGCTCGTGTGGCTGATCTTCAATACTATGCGTTACCTGAATTGGAAGAAGCAATAAAGCGACAAGAAGAGGAGATTGAAAAACAGAAGGATTCTCGAATGCTGAAGGAGGAAGTGACATCGAATGAAATCTGTCATGTGGTGAGCAATTGGACTGGTATTCCGATGGATCGATTGAATACTTCGGATCGAGAGCGTTTGATCCAATTGCCTGAACGTCTGAGTGAGAAGGTGGTGGGTCAGAATGAAGCTATTGAGGCTGTGAGTGATGCTATTCTGCGTTCACGTGCTGGTTTGGCTCGTCAGGGCAAACCAACTGGATGTTTCCTGTTCCTGGGTCCTACAGGTGTTGGTAAGACAGAGTTAGCAAAGAAACTGGCATTGGAGTTATTCAATGATGAGAAACACATTGTACGAATTGATATGTCAGAGTACATGGAGAAGCATTCAGTATCTCGATTAGTGGGAGCTCCTCCTGGTTATGTGGGTTATGAAGAAGGAGGTGAGTTGACTGAAGCTGTTCGTCGACGTCCTTATAATGTGATTCTATTGGATGAAGTGGAGAAAGCTCATCCAGATGTCTGGAATCTGTTCCTTCAAGTGTTTGATGATGGTCGATTGACTGACAAACAAGGTCGAACTGTGGATTTCTCAAACACTGTCATCATTATGACTTCCAATCTGGGAGCTGATATCCTTCTTGCAGATAGAGAGAAATCAATAAGTACTCGCAAGACTGGTAGTGGTGAGAAGCGCAGTCGATCACCTTCTATAGAAGAAAGTACTGTCAAGCGACGTTGTGGAAATGATCATGATTCGCTACCTTCTGTTTCAGATGAAGCGAAGAAACAAGTGATGCAGGTCATTCGTGAACACTTCCGACCTGAGTTTATTAATCGTTTGGATGAGATCATTATGTTCAATCCTCTGGGTTATGATCAAATGAAGAAGGTGATGCGTCTTCAGATTGATGAGTTGAATCAGCGTCTGAAAGAACAGAGTATTGCTGTGGAGGCTGATGATTCGGCTCTTGAGAAGATTATGGAGAGTGCTTATGATCCTTTGTATGGTGCTCGTCCTTTGAAACGATATATTGAACAGACGATTGTTACCGATTTGAGCAAACGTCTTATTGCTGGTACAATTGTTCCTGGTAATGTCTACAAGTTAGCTGCAGAGAATGGAGTATTCACTTATACTCGAATCCGTCCTTTCAATATGTAATCTAATAGTATTGTTCGTTCTTTGTTCAATAAACATATCATTTTCTGAACCATGCTAATCTTGATTCTTTCGTCTTCTCAGATTCATCCTTTCCATTTGTTTGTAACTTCATTACATTTTGTCGAACTCTTGTTAATGCTTCAAGTAAGATACGTTCATGTAAAGGTTTCAGATTCAATTCTATCCATTACTCACTTCAATATCTTCAACTAGTTATATCTGTGCTTGTTAATTGTAACAGTTCAGGAATCGATGTAACTCCCAGGTTCTTAAGATTAGGATAATATTGTTCAATTGAATGCTGGAACAACCATAAATACACTACTTATTATTATCACTCTTCTTATGTACAGTCATCCTTCATGGACTCTGTATCCATTCCACCACAAATCACATATCCCCTATCTGACCACAGACTCCAGCCATTACAATTCTTCGCTCGTATACGGATAGCAAACGATGGTCCTAATGGATTAGGCCCTGTCCAACCTAGATTTCATTCGTATCATTCATTCATACTGCATCCTGTTTCACCTTCTACTAGAATCACTTTCTCTCCATTCTTTTTTATTCCTTGAACTTCGTAAAGAATTGGCTCAGGAACACCATATCGACTTGGAGGCCGAGTCCAACGAATCAGGAGCCAGTTTTCGGTATTCAAATAGACTTGAGGTGCACCTGGAGGGAAAGGTTTCTCCATCACTGCATGTAAAGCTTCTACACTCTCTGTATCATGCAGAGATTCAGCCAATTGGACTGGAGTCTGCCCCTTCCCATTAGACAACGTAAGAGAAGCTCCATGCATGACAAGGAAGACAATCATGGAAGGATTTCGATACAACACAGCAAGATGAAGAGCCGTGTTTCCTACATCTCATTTCATTCTCTATTTCCCACCATCCTGATCCTGTTTATCAATGTCCCCCTTATTCAACAGCTGTAAGCCAATATCTTCAAAGTGTCTGTGTTTCCTAGTACAAGCAAGAATCTGAAGCAGAGAACGACCTGAAGTACCAGTAACTCGCACACTAAATCCATTCTTCAGAAGTTCGAGAAGACAAGCTGAAGAAGAAGCCAGCAACGAGAAGAACAAAGGAATAGGAATACCAGCAACTAATTGAGTTGGGAGAGAGACCTTCTGAGCAAGAAGGAATCTAGAATTCAGAAGGATGGTTATTTCTACTTCAATGCAGTAGAATCTGCTACCAGACAAGCACAGAGAATCGGAGATAGAGCGTTTACTTCAGCCTATAATGGGAATCAACTCAATGAAATACGCATGTGACTTCTTGTTGAAGATTGCATCCAATATCAGTAAGATACTTCAATACCGCCTTCAATCGATGTGACTCCTGACACTGTAGAATACATGTGTGAAGAGCAGGTAGACCTTCAGGCGATGTCCAATTATTGAGACGAGAAGGAGATAGAGTTTGTAATGATTTCACATCTCCAGTCTGAAGGAGTTGGATAATCATAGCATCTGTGATTTCAGTTGGTTGAGAAGGAACAGACTCCGATGACTGAATAGGTTCAGTTGATTTCACTTCTATTGGAGTAGACTGAAGAGATGAAGGAGTCTGAGGTGTTTGAGATTCCATAGTAATCACTGGGGGCAACGGAGAAGATTTCTCTGGCTTGACTGGTATGACATTCTCCACAGATTCATCACTCTCACTGCTCTCCTTCTCACTTTCACTCTCACTTTCACTCTCACTCTCACTACTTTCATTCTTTGATTTCTCATGTAGACGAGGAGCCAGCACCTTCAGTAATCCCTTCGACTTATCAATCTCAACTTCATCATCATCTTCCTCTTCCTCTTCATCTTCCTCTTCCTCTTCCTCAATCTTCAATTCAAGTCCTTTACTCCACTGGCCACAACCATTCTTATTCGTCAAACGAGCTTTACACTGATAAGTTGCACCCTCATTCAGATCATCTAGCACCACTAACACAGGATCCGAAGTACTATGAGACTTGAAGTACTCCTCCAGTGATACCGTCTCCACAGTACTTGTAGCTAAGAATGAAGCCTTCTTATACGACACTTCGAGAGTCCGATAGTTCAGGAGAGGATGAGGCGATGACAACGGAGGCAGCTGAACAGTAATCTGGATACTGCTACCCTTCACTTGACCTTCAATCGATGTAATCACTGCGGGGAATACAGCATATGAATTCAATAACTTGGTTATTTCAGGAGTACCATTATTCAAGGAGAAATCAGCAGGAGTCAATCCATCCTACACATAACTCTTTTTCTGTATTCCTACCGTCGTACGGAAGCACGGACTGAGACCCAAATCCAAACAGAACTGAACCACCTCCTTCTTCTTTGTGCCAATAGCGAAAAACAGCAGATTCCACCCACGGGAAGAGTGAGTAATGGTGGAATCGAATTCATGTTGGATGAGGAATGAAGCAACTGGCAGTT
>OCQB01002944.1_pt1 | contig 10633 bp, 9 predicted proteins | sample 1538631 | NCBI WGS metagenome assembly OCQB01 (sample SAMN04571713, study PRJEB22368) | human gut metagenome | biome: human gut; material: stool | host: Homo sapiens | place: Luxembourg | collected 2012-10-19 | reverse complement strand
ACCCGATGTGAACAGTTGTCCGGTCGACTGCTCGAACCACGGTTGCAATAATCGGAATGTCGTCGCCCAAATGGTGGCTCTGGCTTTGGCTACGGTTTTCCCGGATTGTTCTTCTTTCTCGATCAGTTCCAAATAACAGTGACCGGAAGGGTGTATTCTCGCCTCGCTGATTTCGGCGCGTACCCAATACCGTTCCGGCAAAGACTCTTGTAGGGTATTGCGTACGCAAGCATTTAGTTCGAGTAGTGAAAATTCTTTTCTCCCGGAGGTCATAACCGTTGTATTTTTTGAGTCCAATAATTTGATTGACAGCGGGCTGCCAGTATATATATCCCTTTTTTCAATGTGTACAAGGGCGTTTCGGAATTTTCCGAAACATTATACTCTTGTATAATAACACCTTCCAAAGTATATATGTGGAGGGTAATCGAGGTATCGCCGATCGGTAGCCTTTTTATTTTTATGACAGGGATTCCTTCTCTGTAAATGATTTGTAGAGGAATATCCCCTTTTAGGGAGGGTTCGATTCCCGTTCCCTGACGATAAGCTGCATAGAAATCGGGTATACCGTATCCCATGACGGAATCGGGTGTTAAAGATTGCGAACTGTTATTTTTGATGAGTCCGACGATTTCCTGTGCAGAAAGGTCGGGAAGAGCTTGTCGCAGACAGGCTGTAAGTCCTGCTATTATCGGCGCGGAAAATGAGGTCCCGTCTTTCCATGCCGTGTTTCCTTCGGGTGTTATTGTTGCGGCGGTAGCCCCGATTCCCATGATATCGGGCTTAATGCGGCCGTCGGCCGTAAATCCCCTGCCGGAGAAATATGCAGGTTTCAGGTTGGGTGAAACTGCTCCTACCGTGAGAACGCCATCGACATCGCCCGGAAAAGTTATCTTTCCCCAGTTGTTACCTCCTTCGTTCCCTGCACTTACCACGATGAGCAATCCTTTTTGTACTCCCATAGCGGCTGCTTGGGAAATAAATGCCGATTTGCCGTCAAGTTGATCCCATGTGTGGTTGAATCGGGAATCGTCGAATTCGGAGTAACCGAGAGAAGAGGTTATCACATCGGCTCCTATGCTGTCGGCATATTCGAGAGCCGCCACCCAATAATCTTCTTCTGCCGGATATTCCGTATCGGTATCTTCCGAGCGCAAGAGCCAGTATGCGGCATCGGGGGCTGTACCGATAAAGAGGGAACTGTCTTTGACCAACATGGTCGATAAGACGGACGAGCCGTGTGTATCTCCGTGCGTGAAATCCATTTTCTTGTCAATGAAGTCCTGGTTCCCGACAATTTTATTTTGGTCGAACTTGGGATTGCGATCTGCGTTGAAGAATCCTCCATCGATGACGGCGATTGTCATTCCTTTTCCGGTGAATCCTGCTCGATGTAATTCGTCCCCATTGTGTACCTCTATTTGCAGGGCGGCATCTCCGTAGGGATTCTCGGATTCCGATTCGATTTGTTTCTGCCTTTTTTTGAGGTTAGAGACTGGTTGTACGGCTACTCCTAAACTTTCGTGCTTTTTGACGAACGACAGAGAGGCGATTGCAGATAAGTCGGTTGTATCGGTCAATGCTATGGTGGCGGTGTTCAGCCACTTCGATGTGGCCAATATACGGGCTCCGAGTTCCGAAAGTTTTTTTAATCGGACGGGGTCTATGGGTAAATCGGTGGAGTCTATGGGAATATTCTGTTTTTCCCGATGGGCGATAGCCTGTTCTGATAAGAATTTCTCGGGTTCATCGACCGAGTGAACCGATTCGGGCTTGTCGTTGAACCATATCCGGTATTGTTGCTCTTGTGCTATATTATTGGCTGTGAAAGCGATGAAAAAGGATAATAGCAGTATCGGGCGTATCATAGAGCATACTTTTTTAATAACCGTTGATCGGCAATGATTCCACCACCGATAATACAGTCGTTCTGGTAAATGACTGCCGATTGCCCCGGAGTTACCGCCGAAGCGTCGGATTGAAAACAGACTATCCATTCGTTAGGAGTTTCTCCTTTGCGAAGGGTCGCCGGTATAGCCGCACTGCGGTAACGAATTTGAACGTCGACTGGTTCCGATGTATTCAGAATGCCGGGTATGGTTTCGATAACATCGGTAATGACCATATTCCGGGTGAGAAGTTCCGACCGTTCTCCCAACCGTATCGTGTTTTTTATCGGATTTATGCGGGTGACGAACATGGGCTTCCCCAATGCTATCTCCAATCCTTTGCGCTGTCCTATGGTATAGAATGGGAATCCTTTGTGCTGTCCGAGTTTCCGTCCGGCGGCATCGATAAAATATCCTCCTGCCACTTCCCGGTCTAAGTCGGGAAGTTGTTCACGTAAAAAGTCCCGATAGTCTCCCGGTATGAAACAAACTTCCATGCTCTCTTTTTTTTCGACTTTTTCGTGGAATCCTTTTTTCTCGACGTATTGTTTTATTTCCTCTTTGGTGATGTCGCCTAACGGGAAAATGGTTCTGGCAAGTTCCTGCTGTCCGAGTCTCCACAAAAAGTAAGATTGATCTTTTTTAGGATCGGCGCCTCTGTTTAGTATGAAGCGATTATTTTTCCGTGAAATCCGAGCATAATGTCCGGTGGCGACCCATTGGCAATTCAATCGGTTTGCTTCCTGCAAGAGGTAATGCCATTTGAATTGTTTATTGCAAAGAACACATGGGTTGGGAGTATTCCCTTTTAAATATTCGTCGGTAAAACTTTTTATGACCGTTCTCTTGAAATCGTCTCTTACATCGAGAATGTGGTGTTCTATTCCTATCTTCTCTGCCAGTTCTTTGGCCTCTATGGCAAATTGAGGAATCGTTTGTCCTTCGTTCGGGAAATGTCGGGGTAAATCCCACATGCGCATGGTGAGACCGATCACTTCGTATCCTTGTTCTTGTAATATCATGCATGCGGCAGAGCTGTCGATACCACCGCTCATGCCTATCAATACTCGTTTGTCAGAATCCATAGCGTTTCATGTTGCTGCAAAAATACGGAAAGGTGAAAACCGAATGAAATGTATTCGCTCATTTTTATGTCGAGTTGTATCCTGTTTCGCATCTATTGCAAAAATAGCGAACTTTTACGAAGCCAGATACAATCTGTTCATAAAAACGTATATGTTGAGAATGTTAAAAAACGGGGAGTTTTTGGACGTCTCATGGGAAAAAGAGTATCTTTGAAAAAATATTGGGAATATAAGCGTTTAGAATATTACCTCTATTCGGAATCAGCAAAATTCTTTTTATGGTGGGGTAATAGACAACTAAACGCCTACGCTTGTTATATGGACAAGCGTGGGCTGGTTGTTTATCCACCAAAGGTTTTGCTGAACCTCGAATAGGATAAACCATCAGGCTCACGCTTTTTTATTTTAAAGTTTTGTGGGTTTATTTTTGTTTAGACGAGATTACGAAAGAGGGGATTTTCCTGTTTATTTTCTGCGAAAAGACCATGAATTGAACTTGTGGGCTACTTATTGGGTCATAGCCCTTTTTTTCTGAGAATTGTTTGGTTAAAGAAATCGCAGAAAAGAGAAGAGAAAGCTGTTGATTTTACGGCTTTCTCTTCGTTATTTTTCCAAAAGTACTACGGCATAAGCAGAAATTCCTTCCTCTCTTCCTGTAAAGCCTAATTTTTCGGTAGTAGTGGCTTTAATGGATATATCTTCAAGATCGATGCCCATACATTCTGAAAGTGTTTTTTGCATGAGAGGAATATGAGGGTTGAGTTTAGGGTGTTCGGCGCAGACCGTTATGTCGGCATTTCCTATCGAAAATCCTTTTTCTCGAATGAGCTCCACGGTCTTTTTTAGTAAAATCTTGCTGTCTATGTTTTTATATTCGTTGGCCGTATCGGGGAAGTGAAATCCTATGTCGCGCATGTTCGCCGCTCCGAGCAGGGCATCGCATAAAGCATGAATAAGAACATCGGCATCGGAGTGTCCCAAGAGTCCGAGGGTGTGCTCGATACGTATTCCTCCTAACCATAATTCCCGTCCTTCGACCAATTTGTGGACATCGAATCCGAAACCTATACGTGTTTTCATCGTCTTCCCAGAAGGTCTTTAAGCCCGTCCATGTCGAACGAGAGAGTGAAACGAAGTGTTTGATCCAAAGGACTTGTTTGTGCTGTTGCCACCATATATGCCGCATCTATTTTCAATACGTTCAAGGAAAATCCGGCTCCGAAAGAAAAATATTTGCGGTTTCCTTTGTATTTGTTTTCATTGAAGTATCCGGCTCTCAGGAAGAATTGTTGATTGTAAGAATATTCGGCTCCTATCGAGAAGTTTATTTCTCGAAGCTCCTCTTTGAATCCTCCCGGAGCATCGGTAAACGATTTGAATATACCGGATATGGGTGAGGTATTTTGCCATTTCTCTTTGGCTTCTTCATACTCTTCTTCTGTTTCGTAATTGGAAACTTGAGGGGTAGAAGGAACTAATAACTTGTTGAGATCGAGGTTCAACGATAGTGTGTTATATTCGGCTAATGGAAAAAGAAACGATGTGCCTATTTTCAAATTAGTAGGTAGGAATGCGTTTTCATTACCTCCGTCATAAGATACTTTGGTTCCGATGTTGGAGATATTGAAACCCAAAGACCATTGGCATTCGTTACGACCTATGATGGGGTAAGTCGTGTAGTATCCCGATATATCGGCGGCGAATGCCGATGCACCCGATGCATCGGAAACACTCGATTCGTCGTAATGAAACCCTAAGTCGGAATAAATGTAACGGAATACGACACCCATAGAAAATTTATCGGACAATTTGCGGGAATATCCTACATCGAAAGCCATTTCATAAGGGGTTATGCTATTTTGTGCGTTTCCTTCTTGATCGGTGAGTACGATTTCTCCCAATGAAAAATAGCGTAAAGAGGCACTTAATGCCTGTAAATCGCTGCTTCCCAATTTCCAATACCCCGCTAAATAGGCCAAATAGATGTCGTTTACCAGTTTGCGTAACCACGGCGTGTACGATAGAGATACACCTGCTTGGCTGTAAGCGAAAGCATATTTGGAAGGGTTCCAGAATTGAGAGTTTGCATCGGGGTCGGTGGCGACACCTAAGTCACCCATCGATGCTCCACGAGAATCGGGGGTTATGCTTAGCGAAGTGACTCCTGTATTGATGGGGTTGAATTCATTCTTGGTCGAATTACCGTTGGCTGCAAGGGCATATACCGGCAAGAATAACGATACAAGAATAATTGTTATAATATAAAAAGACAGTCTTTTCATCTTTGCTGACGTTACGAATTACATGTATATAATAAACAGAGAATCGTGGGGATTATTGCGTGATAACCACGATTTTTTTAGCGGGTGTAACGATTGTCCCGGCAGATGTTTCGAAATAACCCTTGCAATAGTATTGACCGGCGGATACTCTTTTTCCGTTGTTGTCTTGGAGATTCCAGGTCAAGGGGAATAGGTTATTCTCGGTCGTTTCATACGACCAGATTTCTTCGCCTAAGGTGTTAGTAACAGAGATTCGGGTATGTTTCGATTCTGTGACGTCGTTCCCGTTTTGGTCCTGACACGAGATTGTCGCTCTTTCGGTCGCCGGTTCTTCTTCAAGGGAGATGGTATATGTTTCGCTGTTCTCTTTGACTTCGAAGGCTATGGTTACTTCCGATGAATTTCCTAAGGTATCGAATACTTTGAATGTAAGTGTATGCAATCCATTACTCAGTCGGGGAAGGGGATATATGAATTCTCCTTCGGGAATCTCGCTTTCTGCGATAGGCTTGTAATAGCGAGCGACGTTTTCTTCGATACATGCGCCATCGAGCGATAAGGTCATTTGTTTGCCTAAGCTGTTTCCGCTCCATATACCGGAAGGGTCCGAGAATTTACAAACGAACGTGGCCGGATTGTTTACTAATATTCCTTCGGTGAAGGAATCGTCGTTAATTCCGGCGAACTCGATGTCGGGGCCTTGTATATCTTCTGTTATCGGTTCGACAGCCGTGCTGACGATTAATTTATCGGTATATCCGTTGGCTTCTCTGCCCGATTCGTCATAGGCGTACAAATTTAGCAGCCCGGATTTTCCGGAATGTGAATTGTCAATCGGGAGTGTGACGGTGATTCGGAATGTCCCGTTTTGTATCGTGCCTTTACCGGTAGTCAATAAATCGGGGCGATGCGTATAAGTCCATGTTTTTTTGTCTTGATGTGCCAATGTGGTGAACTGTTTTTCTTTGTCATATAGGTTATAGTATATATAACCGTTGAAATCGGAAAGTAGCTCATTTTGGTGAGATCGTATTTCACCCTCCACCGTATAATTTTTGCCCGGAATCATTTCGATATTTTTTTCGCCGCTATTTCCGTTTATACGGGTAACTTGTATGGAATGTTCGGGGTAAGCAAGTTTTAAAGCCGGGTCTCCGATAAGAACGTAGTTGAGTTTGTTCTTGTCGATTTCGGTGTTGAAATCTCGTTTAGCCAGTTTTAAAACATCTCCTATTCGTAAAGGAGAACCATTGGAATCCCGTTCTAAGAGTCGCTTCATTAATCGTCGATTGATTTTATCGTTTCCATCGGTATAAACCACACGGGTAGTCGTTATTAAGGCTATGGCTCCGGCAGAGGGGTTGAGGAATACGTTCTCTCCGGCTGAAACGTCTTCTGCGTCGAATTGGCAGTAGTCGCATGTGATAGTGATAAATAGGGGTAACCGCGTATTGGTAAGATGGTCCATTTCATATCGGGAAAATAATCCTTCTCCGGTAAACCCTACTTCGGAGTCATTGTGCCCTATATAATTGAAGACGAGCATACCTTCATTAAATTGTTTCATCAACTCCCGATTGGCTTCGGGGTATTTTTTTGTTTGGGGATCCATGTAATAGGAGTCGATGTATATTTTATTCACTCTGAATCCCAATCTCGGTTGAGAAGTATTTTTGAGTAAAAGGGTGTCACTTCCTCTATCGGCTTGTTCGGCGTGTATCGCTTCGTCTCCATCGTCGGCAGCTATGCAGATATTGTTTTTCCATGAGGAGAAGTCTTTGTCGTGTACATATCGATATAGTTTATCTACTACCAATCGTGCGTTTTTAATCGAGGAAATGGGAAAACGACCGATTCCTAAACATACTTTATCGACCTTTATTTCTTCGCCCGAATTGTCTTCCAAGAAACCGAAATAATCTTCTATAACGAATGATTCTCGTTCGTCGATACTTGTTTTCGATTGGTAGGTAAGTAACATGTTGCATTCGGGTGAATGTAACTTTTCCATAGATTTGCGGTTGTTGTAAGAACCGTCTCCGAAAAGAAGCAGATAACGCGGACGAACGTTTTCATTACCTTCGGCTCTGTCGTAAAACATTTTCATTAATCTTCGATAGGCCGAGGCATCGGGTGTTCCCGATGAAAATTCGTTGAAAATTTTTTCTTGTTCAATAACTGCGACGGTTAGTCCTTCTTCTCTGTGCAGCTGAGCTACGCGTTCGGCTTCTGTCTGTAATGCTGCTGGGGTGATGATCGTTAGTTCGGGGATATTCAATGCGTGTAAGTTTTGGTTTTCGATTTGCCGTACGAAGGACGGAGAAGGAAAATTTTGTTCCGGGTCGAACGCAATGAACTCTCTGAGCTGAGCATCTTCTGGTGTAAATGAGGTTGTGTTGTTATCGAATGAGGTTGTAATGTTTTTCGGTCTATGGGGCGTAGTGACGTCCCAAACCAATGTTGTGGCTGTACTGTTTTCTATTTGGTAATAATTGTCGGTTTGCCGGTTGATAAAACGAAAGCAGACTTGCCCGTTGTATAATTGTAACTTACGTTTATAATTGAGTCTGATGTAATCGAGATATGCCGATAGGGTTGTTCCAGTACTGGCGTAGCGAAGGCTTATCGTTGATTCTTCCTCGGCTCGGTTCACTGTTTTAAGTGGGGAAGCTACTCGAAGAAATTCATGGCTATCGTAATATTTTGTGATTTTGTTCGAGGTATTGGTCGGTAATTCGGTCCCATTGTAAGAAATGTGTATATACCCTTCGCTTCCACTGATTTTTGCTCCGAAAGATACTCTTATTTTTATCGGAGAGGGTTGTGCTCCCGATAGGTGAAACGTGAAGTCTTGATTCGAATTCGATAGAAAATCTTCACCGAAGAAATTTTGTCCCGTTTTGCCTACCGATATTAATTCTTTTTCGTGTAGGGCATAGTCGTCGAATACGGTAATCGGGGTATCGATTTCGGTCGGTAAGGAAGATGATATGGTAGGAAAGTCGGTAGATTCGATGTTTCTATCTGTCAGGAAATAGCAGGCATATGTAGAATAGGGGTGAAGCCGATGTACAAATTCTTGACTGGCAGAATCGAAAGACCATTTGGTAGTGCCTTGCGAATAAAAATATAGTTTGTTGTTATGCCGCCAAAGTGGAATTTGCGGTAGGTCGTCTATGTAGTTATCGCTGTTTGCAAACAGTTCATCGATGACGGTTCCTCCATATCCGAACAGTTTTATTTTTGAAGGGTCTGTAAAACCCCAAGCCCTCAAAGAGTCTTCTGTTATTTGGTAAATTCCTGCATCGGTTGTCGATATCTTTACCCAATTGCCTTCCGCTAATATGGAGTTTTCCGCATAGTCTTGTCGATCTCTTCCGTATGTAGGTTGGAGTAAAATATAAAAACAAGCTATAATGGATAATATTCTTTGTTTTTGTGTTCGCTTAATCGTATGAGGCATTGGTATAAACTAATGGCTATTTAACAAAAAAATCAAGAACTTTTGTTTCTTCCAAATATCCTTCGAGATGGTCTCCTATTTTTACGGGTCCTACTCCTGCCGGTGTCCCGGTAAAGATGAGGTCTCCTATTTTCAAGGTATAGAATTGGCTGATGTAAGCGATGAGTTCATCGATGTGGAAAATCATATCTTGACTATTGCCTTGTTGTACTTTTACTCCGTTTATAAGCAAAGAGAAATTTATATTGTCGGCTTTGGGTGTTTGTTCGGGTAATGGAATGAATTTTCCGATGGGAGCCGAGTTGTCGAATCCTTTTGCAATGTCCCACGGATTTCCGTTCGCTCTTGCTTCGGCTTGCTTGTCTCTGGCCGTGAGGTCGATGCCTACCGTTACAGAGTCGTAGTATCGATGTGCAAATTTACCGGCTATGTTTTTCCCTAATCGGGAAATGTGGAAAACCAATTCGGTTTCGTATTCGATACGGTCGGAGAATTGAGGTAAAAAAAATGGCTTCCCGTCTTTTAGTAAAGCCGTTTCGGGTTTAAAAAAAATGATGGGATTTTGAGGAGTTTCTTTTTGGTTCATCTCTGCATTGTGTCCTCTATAATTCCAACCGACGGCAATTATTTTCATGAGATTTACTTGATATTATTTAACCGATTGAACATAACGGCTAAATGAGCATAAATAGATGTATTTTGAATAACTATATGTTTGGGAACTCGAATCCGGTAAGGGGTAAAGTTCCAAATCGCTTTGATACCTCCGGCTATCATCTCTTCTGTCGCACTTTGAGCCTTGTCTATCGGGACGGTCAAGATTCCTATTTGTACACCCAACTCTTTTTGCTTTTGAGCGAATTGAGACAGGGGATATACCGGAATATGATTAATGAAGGTTCCTGCCAACTCGGGTTTGACATCGAACCCGGCAACGACTTCGAGACCGTATTGCGACAATCCCGAATCTTGCATGAGTGCGGCCCCTAAACTTCCGACTCCGAAAATGAATGCTTTGTGCATAGACGTGAATCCGAGAAATTCTTCCAGTACAGCGACTAACGAATTTATTTCATAACCGACACGTGTTTTCCCCGAAATATTGATAAAAGAGAGGTCTTTGGCTATTTTCGACGAATCTACGCCTATTTCCTTTGCTATTTGTGTGGAAGAAACATATTCTTCTCCTTTTGTTTGTAGCAATTTTATATAAGCCAAATACCACGGAAGCCTGCGAAGCGAAGGCTCCGGTAATTTAATTGTAGATTTCGATTCCGAATTATACATCTTTTTGACTGTTTGATATACAAAGATATAACAAAATACTGAAATTTGGTTCAAATATTTTTTACTCGATCCCTTAAAAGGAATCGGCGATGTATATCCTTGTCGAAGAAACAGGCTATTCTCTGCCGGTCACACAGAGTTTTTTTGAACGAGTGGTTTCGTGTTCGTTGTCGGTCGATATAATCGCTTTGTACAAGTAGATACCACCGGGAACGCGAGTTCCGCTACCGTCGGTCAAATCCCATGTAATCGGGTAAGACTTGTACATGTCGGAGAGACCTTTCCCATCAGATTATATACCGATATGGTTACGTTTATCACGGCATCCGGTCTGTTGTGTCTCAAATAGAAATTTGTCGAAGTGCTGGCCGGGTTACGATCGGCATACAAGTCATAAATAACAGGTTTTAATCCGGCCTTTACCGTAAAGCCTATTTCGGTTTCCGACGAATTGTTTTCGGTGTCCCACACTTTTAATCGTAAAGAGTGTTCCCCTTCGCTCAGTCCGCTCAAAGGGTATGCGATAAACCCTCTGCCGAATTCGCCCAATGCAGGTTGGAAGTAAGAAGATACGTCGGTATATACGGTTTTATCGTCTAAGGTAATAGTCATCTGATGCCCGATACC
>OCQB01002930.1_pt1 | contig 10710 bp, 6 predicted proteins | sample 1538631 | NCBI WGS metagenome assembly OCQB01 (sample SAMN04571713, study PRJEB22368) | human gut metagenome | biome: human gut; material: stool | host: Homo sapiens | place: Luxembourg | collected 2012-10-19 | reverse complement strand
GAGTAGTGACCACCTATGGCTACAACTCGGCTAAACAACTCGTGGAAACCATCCGCTCGGCAACAGAAACCACTCCTGAAACGATTATCAGCCATACCTGTGATGCGGTAGGCAGAATCCTCTCCACGCGCCGCGATGTTGGTCCTATGACGACGACGGAGAGCATGAAGTACGATGATCTGGGAAGAATGGTGTCCAGTACGGACATCCTTGGCCGCGTAACACGCACGGAATACAGCAAAGACGGCCTCACGACCACTGTCACGGCTCCTTCCGGAGCCACTCTGGTGACGCAAACCTACTACGATGGTACTACCATCATGGAAGGAGGAACCGGTCAGCGCGAGATGGAAACCCGTCTGGAACTGACAGAAGAAGGTATCCTGACCACCACCCTGTCCAAGGGAGTAATTCTCTCAAGAACCCTCGAAAACGGCTTCGGCCAGACCATCAGGCAGGAACAGCCCCATACGAAAGGGGGATTCATCGTTACGAGGAACCTCTACAACGACAAGGGACAATCGGTTCGTTCCCAGACGGAGAATATGGCCCCCACAGTCACCGTCTATCATGAACTGGGAGAAGCCGTGAAGCAGACCGTCCTGCTGGACGAATCTCATCCGGATGATCCTTCCCGAAACCGGATCTCGGAAACTTTCTCCTGTTACCGGGTCCGTGAAGACGGAGTCTATCAGGTACAGACTTCCACGACCTATAATGCCGACGGTCTCCCCCTCACTCAGATTACGGAGAGTATGGTTTCGCAGTTTAATCCTCTACTGGAAAGCAAGACTCTTTCCACGGACGTGTACGGTCAGCAGAGTGTTCAATGGACGGAATACACCGCTCCCACCAAACGCACTCGGTTCAGCCGGATTCCGACGTCGGAGATCACGGCGCAATCCCTGGTCGTCGACGGGTTTACCTTGAGCCAGACAGACCATATGGGGATTCATTCCTCACAAGAACGTTCCTATACCACCACGGGTACTATTCTGAAAAAAACCGACGGACGCGGCAACACCACCATTACGGAGACGGATCTTGCCCAGCGTCCGGTCAAAGTCGCTGATGCTGCCGGAAATGTCACTACAACCAGTTACCGTTCCTGCTGTGACTCCATAGCCTGCATCACGGATGCTTTGGGAGGAACGGTCTGCTATTCCTACGACATCCGTGGCAGGAAGACGGCCGAATACGGCACTGCCGTCCATCCGGTCTGCTTTTCCTACAACGGAGCCGACCAGAGGATTTCGCTGACTACCTTCCGGGTAGGGGAAAGGGATATCACCACTGACCCTTCCGGTCGAACCGACGGGGACACCACCACGTGGCTCTATGATGAGGCCACCGGCCTGGAATTGAAAAAGACCTATGCCGACGATTCTTTCGTTTCCAAAACTTACGATGATCTCAACCGTCTGAAAACCCTTACCAAGGCCAGAGGTATCGTCACCACCTATGCCTACACACCGCTGACCGGGGAACTCATCTCTGTTACCCACAATGACGGCACTCCGGGATGGCAGTTCTCCTACAACCATCTCGGGCAGATGACTTCCGTTCAGGATGCATCCGGATTAAGAGAACTGACTTATGATGCTTTTGGAAGGATGATTCAGGACACTTCCTTCAGCATGGTGGAAAGCTTGCTTCAAGAGGACTTCGACCTTTTTGGCCGTCCCGCCGGCTACCGTCTGATGATCGGCACTCGAACCGTGCAGCACTCCCATCTTGACTATGACTCCAAAGGCATCATAATGGAGATGAATTTGGAAGGTTTGGCATCTCCCTTTACTTGGGAATATGATGAGACCAGCGGCTTCCTCAACCGATTCACCTATCCCAACGGCATGGTCCGCAGCAACACCTACCATCCCAAGCTCAACCTCCTGGCCTCCATCGGTTATGAGAAGACTCAGAATGGGCAAACAGTTGCCGCCCACCAGTATGAATACGACCACTTGATGCGTCCCGTTCAACGGAGGGATTCATGGGAGGCTGCCACTCCGGTGACCACCAGGGACTTCACCTACAACAGCCGCAGTGAACTGGTAGAAGACCGGATCGGTCAGGATGGGAGCTTCAGTTATCAGTACGACAATATCGGCAACCGCAAGTCCGCCCGGGAGCTGGAGGAAGAGGTATCCTACGAGGCCAACCAACTCAACCAATACACGGACGTGACTGGGGAGACAGAACTGTTCACACCCTCCTTCGACCCAGACGGCAACCAGACCAGGATCAGAACTTCAGTGGGGATTTGGGAAGTTTCCTATGATGCCAACAACCGCCCCGTCTCCTTCACCAGTGAAGACGGCCGGATCACCGTCACCTGCGGCTACGACTATCAAGGAAGACGCTTTGAAAAGAAAGTGATCATCAATGGAAGCACTTCCAGCCACTCTTGGTTCCTGTACCGGGACTATTTGCAGGTAGCTGAACTGGATTTGATGCGGCCAGAACCCGGACTTGTACAAAGCTATCTGTGGGATCCTACGGATCCTCGGGCTACGCGCATTCTGATGATGACATGCTGGAAGGAAAACGGAATGGCAGATGGAGAGCATCTCTTCTTCACCCATGACGCATTGAAAAATGTCACTTCCATCTTCGACGGAGAGCAGACAAGAAGAGCCCGCTATGAGTATGCTCCTTTCGGCTGCCTCCTCACCGCTGAAGGAGACATGTCCCTGCAGAACAGATTCAGATTTTCCTGCGAGTTCATGGACGATGAACTGGGACTTGTCTATTACAATTACCGTCATCTCAATCCCCTGGACGGCAAATGGATTAACCGAGATCCTATTCAGGAGCAGGGAGGATGGAATCTTTATGGTGTTGGTGGGAATGCGTTATATATATCTTTTGACTATCTGGGTTTATGGCTGTCCAGGCGGCACAGAAGATTAACAAGGCGCCCTCTTTCGACATACCAATTTTATCTTATTATCTCTGGAACAGAGATTTCTTTTACAATAAAAGAAGAACTGTTAGAAATTATCGTTGAAGCAAACGTCGATACGGATTCCGGGGAAATGGGAGAAAATCAAGCTTATCATTATTGTACAGGATTGAACGATAAAAAAGAACAGAATATAGAAACAATTTATAAACACTCTAAATTAAATTATATTGAAACACTTTCTAAAGAATCTGAAAAATTTTACGAAAAAATATCCAAAGAAAAAATATCATCAGGCGATTGCAAGGAGGCCTTAAAAAATCTTGGTCACTTGAATCACATGTGGCAGGATTATTATGCCCATGGTGTAGAAGCGGACGATACAAAGAAATCTATTATAGGAAAGATTAAAGGATCTCCGGATGCCCCTCAAATGATTCCCGTTTCTTTTGGTTCTATGGGATTCAAAGGAGGACATGGTGGATTTTGGAGACTTATCAATCCTTTTTCCAGAGTAGAGCCTGGCGATAGAGCTGATGATTCCGATGTCAGAAAAGGGCAGGCAAAGTCATATACAAAATTGCATTCTGATACATTTTTAAAATCCTGGTTTACAAAATGCAAATGTCATTTTTACCGAAAAGAAATCAATCAACATGGAGGAAACTGTCAATGAAAACTATTAACGCCTTTTTACATCACATCTTGTCAGGATCCATTTTTATCATGCTATCCCCCTCCTTTGGCAATCATCATATCTTTCCTGAAAATCAAGTGATATCAGAAGTAAATATTGCCAGTTTTCCGGGTAATCACATTCAGACTTCGGGGCTACATTCGGGAATGTCATTTTCAGATGACGGGAAACATTTCGCCGTTTGGAATGATGAATATGCAGAGATTTATGATTTAGGCTTCAAGGATGCTAAACCGATACAACAACTTTTTTTAGTAGAAAATTCTCCATGGAGAAAATTTTATCAGAGAGGCCGTTCTGAAAAAGTTATCACACATACCACAGGGAATATATCCTTGACTGGTCCGGCAGCAAAATACATGCCATTACTTTGTTCTTCATCAATATTCCCTGAAAATTTCGGGAAACTTAAATCATATATTGATGAAAATAAAAAATTAATGAAAAGATATGATTTTTTGTTACAAAAGGAAGCTCTTTCCATCATTATACTGGGAGGATATAAAATAGCTCCTCATGGAAGACCATTTCTTTTAGGCTCCATAGATTTTAAACCGATTATATTTTTGGAGCAAGCAGTTTCTCCATTTAAAAGTTCTAAAGGAGGTAATGCTTTTGAGAGCATGTTGTCATCGGATATGACCAAAGCGTGCATATCCTATCCTGCTGTTGCAAGTTTCTCCTTCTATGAAGGACAAACAAAAGTGATGGAAATCACACCAGAATCTCTTGGATTGGAAAAAAAGAGTTGGACGAAATCCACCCCGTCAATGTCTGATGATGGAGCGTTGCTGGTGGTTGGATTCACGTATACAGGAAGATTTGTCGCTCCATGGAACTTTAAGACGGCCATTGCTTTCATAGATACGGCAAACAGGAAAGTAACAGGTACCCGCGTTTTATCGGGAGCACATCAATTTACCTTTTGCTTTTCAAATGATAAAAGCAAAGTCGCATTGTGGGAAAGCGGGAAAAAAACAATTCATATCTTCAATTTTCAGTAGGAAGCCGGTTTCAGACCGGAAATATCATATAGACAACAACAGCATTCTAAAATATTTGGATTTGGAACGCCCTTGCTGTCATCCTGCGGGCTTCCCGGTTAGGAGTTACATTAACACCAGGAGATGATATTCCTACGTTCAGTGTCGGTTTTTCAAAACTGACGATATTGAAAGTACCTTTTTTCACCCTTTCTGCATCGGGTGAATGGAAACAGCAGGAAGATGATAAATGCAAGGGCTCACTTCATATAAAGTCGGGGGAAATACTGAAGGGATTGACTCTAAATGGGACGTTCAGCGGCAACTGGGAAGATGGCTTCAGCCAGGAGCGGTATGTTCCATCTGTAGGCTTGAATTATACAACCAAGATCGCTCAAAGTTTAAGCTTTGACGCGTCTGTTACATTACAAGATCTTTCAGCCAATCCTCTTAAAGCTACCTGTTTAGCTTCACTTAAATCATCTGGTTCTAGCCAAGACGGTAAAATACGTTACCATGCCTTATTAAGCGTAAATCAGGATATCGGACCAAAAGTACCCCCTGTCTCCATAAAAATGGAAGGAGGCATAGAATATAAACCATATGACAACGTATCTTTTTACTTGAAGGGAGAAGAAAAAATAACAGAAAAAGACTCCGACGGGGTATTTTCTGCAGGAGTACGTATTGATTTTTAATTTCCAGAATATCACTGTATGAAAGCATCTATCATGATCTTATTGGCAATCTCATTTTGTATGAGCCAATTTTCTCTGGCCGCACAGCCTGTACACGTAAAAGTCCGAGAAATCCCTCCCAAGAAGGCTCAATCGGAAAAGCCTGCCTATTCCCCAGAACATATCCGACAATTGGAAATAAAGGCAGCACAAGGAGACCCGTCTGCCCAATCTTCTCTAGCCACCTGCTATGGGAGAGGAAATGGCATCCCCAAGGATTATGATAAAGCGTTCTTCTGGGCTGAAAAAGCGGCTCAACAAAATGACCCTCATGCTTATTTCACTCTTTTTACTTGCTATTATCAAGGATTCGGTTGCCAAAAGGACATGCAAAAAGCCATCGAGGCCCTGGAAAAAGGAGCTTTATTAGGAGATGCAAATTGTCAGTACAACCTGGCCTATTTTACCTATCATGGAAAATTGGGAATCAAAAAAGATATGGAAAAGGCTCTTGAACTGGCCCGCCAATCTTCCCGGCAAGGCCATGCAGACGCCCTGAAATTCTTATCTCTGGCTTATATCAACGGAGAAGGAGTGGAAAGGAATGTCCCTCTTGCTTTGAAATATCTGGAGCAGGCGGCCAAGGAATCAAACGATCCTGAATACTACACGGAGATGGGGAACTTCTATCTCTTATTATGCAAAAAAGACAATCCTCTGGCAAGCATGGAGAAAGCCGAACAATGCTTCAGCCAGGCAGCCAAAATGGGAAATGTTCAAGCTGCAAAGAAATACGCGCAGATACAGCAATTACGGACTGACGCCAGCCAATTGAAGCAGCAGATGCAGCCGGGAGACAGGGATGCACTGTTAAGGCTTGGACAACTCTATATTCACGGCATTGAAGGAGCTCCTCTGGATAAAAAGGAAGGATACCGCTTTATCCTTGAAGCTGCGAATCTGGATTCTCCGGAAGCCCAGTATTTACTCGGCAAAGCATATGAATCCGGCAATAGCGTCAAAAAAGACGTGGAGCAGGCCGTTCGCTGGCTACGGAAAAGCGCTGCCCAACACCATGCCGGAGCTCAAAACGAATTGGGGCTTCTCTACATCCAAGGGGAAGGCGTGGAACGCAATGAGCACGCAGCGTTCGAACATTGGAAAGCAAGCGCCATGCAGAACCATCCCCTTGCCCAGTATAATCTCGCGGGCCTTTACATGCAGGGACTGGGCGTAGAAAAAAATTACAAGGAAGCGTCCAAATGGTACCAGTTAAGTGCACAGCAAGGCCAACAGGAAGCTTTGTTCCTTCTGGGACAACTATACCTGACGGGGGGACCGGGTATGGAAAAAGATGAAAAGAAGGCTCTTAAATACTTCCTACTCAGTGCTGAACAGAAAAACCCGGATTCCATGTGCATCCTGGGAGAATTGTACATGAATGGAACGCCGGGATTGGAAAAGAACTGGAAGGAAGCGGAAAAATGGTTCCAACTCAGCGCCAGGCATGGAAATAAAAAAGCAATTCCCTTTTTGCGGTATCTGTATATGACGGGAGGGCCGGGGCTCGAAAAAAATTATGGAGAAGCGGCCAAATGGATACAGCCGCTGGCAGACGAAGGAGACCGGGAATCCCTTGATCTTTTGGGACAATTGTACATGTTTGGCGGCCCCGGACTTGAGAAGGATTACGGAAAAGCAGCCAAATACCTGACTATCCGGGCTGAACAGGGAGATACATCCAACTTTCTCAATTTAGGCAATTTATATGTCCTGGGAGGAAACAATCTCCAACAGGATTTTGAAAAAGCACGGGAATGGTGGATTAAAAGCGCTTTGTTGAATGAGGCTGATGCTCAAAAAAATTTAGGCGCACTGTATTTTAATGGAGACTCCGTCCAAAAAGATTATCGGGAGGCGGCCAAATGGTTCCTCCAGGCAGCCCGGCAGGGAGATGCGGACGCCCAATACTCTTTAGGATTGATCTATGATCAAGGAGGCCATGGAATCGAACCGGACCGGAAGGAAGCGTTGACATGGTACCTCAAAGCTGCCGAACAGGGCCATGAAGAGGCCAAACAGAAACTCAACAAGGCAGATAGCGGAGCAACCGCAAAGTAGAAAGAAGAGCCTTCTTCCTGCCTGAAAAATCAGGTGTCAAAACCGCCCCCATCTTCATGGATTTCCTTCATTGCCGCATTGATGAGGTTCCGGGTTTTCACGCCGGGCAGCACGTTCAGGTCCATGCGGTTCATGGCGTAGCCGAAGGACAGGCCGTATTCCGGGTCGGCATAGGCATGGGAGCCGCCCGCCCCCGCATGGCCGAAGCCGCCGAAACCGAATAGATGGCGCCGCTTGCGGCCTGTGGAAAGGTCCACGGGGTCGTGCATGAATCCGCAGGAAAAGGCGGTGGGCGTTTTCAGGGTCAGGTCCGGCCCGTCAACCACCACGTCTCTCATCCAGCCGCGCACGGTTTCCGGGAATACCTCCAGTTCATCCAGGCCCAGGCAGGCCTGGTAAAATTGAGCCATGCCACGGGCGGAAGCCACCCCGCCGAAGGCAGGCATCCCGGAAGTCCACGCTGCGGGAGTGTTCATCTGGCGCACGCTGTTCAGGCCAATCAGGGTGTTAAACGCACGGTTCACGGGCGTGCCTTTTTTCATGTATTCCAGATAGAACGGGGTTCCCATGTTGGACATGTCCATTTTGCCGGGGTAAAGGACAGCCACCCGGCTGAATTCTGATTCCGGCAGCCTGATGAAGAAGTCCAGATTCAAGGGGCGGCGGATGTATTCATCCCAATATGCCCAAAGACGCTCCCCGGTCAGGCGGATCATGAGTTCGTCCAGCATGACGCCGTAGGTATGCGGATGGTAGCCGTGTTCGGGAGGCTGCCACGCGGGAACGGTTTCCTCCAGGGCGCGCACGCAGTCTTCATGGTCGAATACATCGGCCTGGCGGGAGAAAGCGGCCAAACCGCACTGGTGGGACATCATCTGGGCAATCGTAGCATACGGCAGCGGGAATTCCGGCCACAGTTCCCCCATGCTCATCTCCGGGGATGCTCCCTGCCGATGCAGAGCCAGCAGCAGAGCTGCGGAAGCGGGGCCCTTGGTAGCGGAGTAAACGGGCACCAGGGAACGTTCCGTCCACGGACGCGTTTCATCCGCCACGGCAAATCCGGAGTGCAGGGAAACAATTTCCCGCCCCTCTTTCCAGACGGAAACGGATGCACCCAGTTCCCCGTAATCACGGAAGTTTTTTTCAAATGCTTCAATTATGTGCCGCGCGCCTTTCATCCCTCTTAACCGGCAGGAACAACTTCCCCGCCTTTAGAGGAAAGTTTACTCTCCGCTGTCCGGGAAGGCAAGTCCGGCACGGTTCATATCCCATGCGCCGCCTTCACGCCGTCCGCAGGATTATTCATGAAAATTCCCCCGGGCTGCCCGCCGGAAGGAAAGAGGCCTTATTTCCTCCTCTTCCCGGGAGGGAACAGGGCACAATGCCGTTTTCACCGTCAGCTTTAGGGAATATCACTTTTTGTGCGCAGCCAAGTATTCCCGCGTTCCCGTTTCATCCGATCCTCCTTCAATTCATTCAGGGAGAAGTTGATACGGAACAGATTCATGACGAATACATAAAAACACGAGATCAGCAAAAGGCCCACCTGTACCCCCATGCCGATGACGACCACTGTACCGTTGGCGTTTCCATGTCAGCGCTCCGTAACCGGAGGAGATCATCAGCGAAATGCGGCCCGGAATGGAAACCAGGGAAGCCATCAGAATGGGCCTCAGGCTCAGAAGGGCGATCGCCGGAGGGACTTCCATCAGGCCTTTGTCGCGCTGCATTTCCAGATTGGCAAATTCCACGATCAGGATGGCATTTTGGCCGCCCACTCCGCCAGCATCCCCAGGCCAAACTGTGCATAGGGTGCCATCTCCAGGCTCAACCTAGAGATGGTGTCCGGCGTGAACTCCGGCACAGGAAACCGGCATAAGGTGGAGATGAGAACGACAAGAACGGCAATCGGAGGAATAAGCGTGGCGCGCCGGTTCTATAGGAAGATGTACACAAGGAGCACCACAAGGACGACAACTATAATGCATATGCGACTAGTCCTCTGCCCGGCAGGCGCCACTTCCCGGCATTCCATGAAAGAACACGAAGTCAGGGATTACGGAAAGCGTCCAATGCCATAAGAAGGCGGGAGGGAAAACAGAAACCCGTTCCGAAAGGAAAAATCTCCGGAAAGAACGGCGACTTATATCGGAACGGCCTACCTTTTTTAAAAGGGAAGCGGAGAGTTTTTGCCAACTATTAACTTTTAATTATTAACTATTAACTACCACTTTCAACTCAGCGCAAGTACGTGCAGCCGGGTGCCTTCCACCCTGAATTTGACTTCCCAACCGGAAAAGGAAAGGCCGTACACTCGTTCCGGGTCGTCCTGGTACTGCGGGCGCGGGTCAAGGGAGAGCGTATCCTTCAGCACCGCCAGTTCCTCCGGAGGAACGGAGGCGGCCAGCTCCAGCGGAATTTCCACTTTCAGCCGCTGAAAGGGTGAGGACGTGAATCCTCCGGAAGCCTCCGGGATGCAGTCCGCCTGCGGCACATAGGGCTTGATATCCAGAATGGGCGTGCCATCTACCAGGTCCACCCCGGAGAGGTGCAGCACGGGACCATCCCGGGGGTGCATTTCCACCCTGTCCAGCCTGACGGCAGACAGCCCTATGGGATTGGGGCGGTACGGGGCGCGCGTGGCGAAGACCCCCATGCGCACATTGCCGCCCAGGCGGGGAGGCCGAACCGTCGGGCTCCAGCCTTCCCTCAGATTTTCACTGAATATCCAGAGCAGCCACAGATGGGAGAAACCGTCCAGTCCCCGCACGGATTCAGGGTTCCGGAACTGCGGCTCAAACACCAGCCGTGCGCGGGCGCCGGGCACCAGTCCGCTCTGGCGCGGAACGCCGAATTTTTCCGGATAACAGGTGCTGACGCGGGCGATGGGCTGCAAGGGAAGTTAATAGTTAATAATTAAAAGTTAATAGTTGATAGATGGTAAAAATTCTCCGTTTCCCCTTTAAAAGAGGTAGGTTTGCTCTCCGAAGATTACGGCGTCCACTTTTCCCTGGAGCGTTTTGCCCAGGAAGGGGGTGTTGCGGGCGCGACTGCGCAGCGTTTCGTCCGTGACGGGCGTCTCGCCTTCCGGATCAAATACCACCAGATTGGCAGGGGCTCCTTCCTCCAGGGAAACGGGGGAAAGGCCCATGAGCCTGCGGGGGGCGTCGCTGCAAGCGCGAACAACCGTTTCCCAGGACATCCTGCCGGTCTGCACCAGATACTGGTAGATGGCGGGCAGGAAGGTATCCAGGGAAATCATGCCCTGCGGGGCTACCACGAAGTCCTGAAGCTTGGAGAACGGCGTGCAGGGGGTATGGTCGGAGA